>Ga0182016_10004343_pt1 | contig 15753 bp, 12 predicted proteins | sample 712S2MmetaG_FD_120491 | JGI IMG/M metagenome (GOLD analysis project Ga0182016, IMG submission 120491) | Permafrost microbial communities from Stordalen Mire, Sweden - 712S2M metaG | ecosystem: Environmental > Terrestrial > Soil > Wetlands > Permafrost | place: Sweden: Stordalen | collected...
TCGTCGTGCGCCGCCGCTTGAACGGATCGGATGTCGCGAAGTTTTAGGATGCGCGCGTTTGCCGACGCGCGACCCCCGCATGAAATCTCAATTAACGACCACAGGCTGTTTGATATCCAAAGGGGCAACTGACGCGGGCAAAATAGGCCTGAAACACAGCGTCTTTAGCGTAGGGGTTGTGTCATCGGTTTACTGCGCAGCGTGAAAAGTGGTTTCAATTGTGACGGATTTGCTATTTATTGCCGTGCCGAATGGTCGGGGCGATAGGAGTGGGGATTATGCTGGCGAAGAAGGTGCCTAATCCGACTGACAAACATGTCGGCAGTCGGGTGCGCATGCGTCGGATGATGCTGGGTATGAGCCAGGAAAAACTCGGCGATGCACTGGGACTGACGTTTCAACAAGTTCAAAAATACGAGAAGGGCACCAACAGAATCGGCGCCAGCCGGCTGCAGCAAATTTCCCACGTCCTCCAAGTGCCGGTGGAATTCTTCTTCGAGGGCGGCCCGAGCGCGCAAATGGGAAGCCGCGGCGAGGGTATGAGCGACGCGCCGTCGCCAGCTTATGTCTCCGACTTTCTTGCCACCTCCGACGGCTTGGCGCTGACCAAGGCCTTCATGCGCATCGAAGACCCGAAGCTGCGGCGCCGCATCGTCGATCTCGTCGAACAGATCGCCACGCGCGACAAGCGCTGAAAAACCGCACTCGCGCGCGCTCGGCGCCGGCCCATATCGCCCACTCGTTGCCCACATCTTGACCGGGCAGGGGTACGCTGCAACAACCACCTTGGTCGCGGCTCCAAGACTATGCGGATCAAGTCTAAGAGCCCGGTCGTTCAAGGCCGCTATGAGGGAGAGTTCGCTGTGTCACGCGCCAATTATCTGTTCACGAGCGAGTCGGTATCGGAGGGTCACCCCGACAAGGTCTCCGACCAAATTTCGGACGCCATCCTCGATGCATTCATCGAACGGGATATCAAGCTAGGCATCGCCGACGACAGCCTGGTCAACACCCGGCTGGGCTGCGAGACGCTGTGCACCACCAACAAAATCGTCGTTGCCGGCGAGGGCCGCGGCCAGTTGTTCCGCAAGATCGGCGGGACCGCGGTTGTTGATCGCGAGTTGATCACCGAAATCGCCCGCGGTGTGGTCAAGGACATCGGCTACGACCAGAGCGGCTTTTCCTATCACGGCGCCGATGTCGAGGTGCTGCTGCACGGCCAATCGCCCGACATTGCGATGGGCGTCGACGCCAAGAAGAAGAAAGGCGAGGAGAATGAGGGTGCCGGCGACCAAGGCATGATGTTCGGTTATGCCTGCACCGAGAGCGAAGTCTACGAAAAGGGCTCGTTCATGCCGGCGCCGATTTATTTCGCGCACAAAATCCTCAAAGTGCTGTCGGATAAGCGCCGCTCGGGCGCGTTGTTCGATTTGCAGCCCGATGCCAAGAGCCAGGTCACGGTGAAATATGTCGACGGCAAACCGGTTGGCTGCACCAAGGTCGTGGTCTCGACGCAGCACAACGCGGCGACCCGTAACGGCAAAAAATATACGCCGAGCATGGTCAAGGATTTGATCGGCGAAGCGGTGGTGTCCGCCCTGCCGAAAGACTGGATGCCAAAGAAGGACGCCGACTTCCTGGTCAACCCGACGGGAAACTTCGTGGTCGGCGGCCCCGACGGCGATTGCGGCCTTACCGGCCGCAAAATCATCGTCGACACCTATGGCGGCTATGCGCCGCACGGCGGCGGCGCGTTTTCCGGCAAAGATCCCACCAAGGTGGACCGCTCGGCCGCCTATGCGGCGCGCTATCTGGCCAAAAATGTCGTCGCGGCGGGCCTTGCCGAACAATGCACGATCCAGGTGGCTTACGCGATTGGCGTCGCCGACCCGATGTCGCTCTATGTCGACACCCATGGCACCGGCAAGGCCGACGAGGTGAAGCTCGCGAAGGTACTGCAGGAGATGTTCCCGCTGCGCCCGACCAATATCCGCCGCTCGCTCAAACTCAACCGGCCGATCTACAAGCGCACCGCGGCTTACGGCCATTTCGGCCGCGCCCCGGACAAGGATGGCGGTTTTTCGTGGGAGCGGACCGACCTCGCCGATCAGCTCAAGCGCGCGCTCCGCTGAGCGTTGCCTTTGCACCGGCAAGTTCGCTAAGGCGGTTATCGCCTGGCTAAAATCGGGGATGCGCGGGTCAGACCCGCGCATAGCGGCCGATGAATCTGGATTCCCCTCCGCAACGCGCGTTTTTCGGGCGCCGCAAAGGCCACAAGCTGCGGCCGCATCAAGCGCAGCTCATCGAGACGTTATTGCCACGATTGGCGATCGATCTGTCCCGACCCGCGCCCGCCGATCTTTGCTCGCTGTTCGCCGTACCGGTTACTGAAGTTCAACTCGAAATCGGCTTCGGCGGCGGCGAGTGGCTGATCGCCCAGGCCCGGCTCGAGCCGCGGCGAGGCTTCATTGGAGTCGAACCTTTCGTCAACGGCATGGCCAAGGCGCTGGCTGCAATCGAAAGTGAAAAGCTTTGCAACATAGCTTTGCATTTCGACGATGCCGTAAACCTTATTGCCTGGCTGCCCGAAAAATCCCTGGCGCGGATCGATCTCATTCATCCCGATCCGTGGCCGAAACGGCGGCATTGGAAGCGTCGTTTTGTGCAAGACGAGATGGTGACGCGGTTCGGCCGCATCCTGCGGCCGGGCGGCGAATTCCGTTTTGTGACGGACATCGCCGATTATGCGGCGTGGACCCTGCAACGGCTGCTGCGATCGAGCGAATTCGAGTGGATGGCGGAGCGCGCGGACGACTGGCGGACGGCGTGGCCCGGCTTTGCCGCCACCCGCTATAACGCCAAGGCCGCGCGCGAACAGCGACCATCGTGTTTTCTCGTCTTCCGGAGAAATTGAAATTTCAAGCGCTGCGGCGGACTTGCCAGAACCGCACGACGCGCTGTGCCGTCGACGCCGAGAGCCGTTCGTAATGGGCGAAGGCGCTATCAAGCCCCTGGCTCGACATGTTGGCGCGTTCCGGATGGACCTTGATGACGGCTCTTACCGTCGGCCAGGCCATCGCGGCCGACTTGCATAGAATCAAGACGGGATCCGGCTGGGCACCGGCCATCAGCCTGTCGACCACATTGATCGGAACTTTGGTCACAGCCGCGAGTCCCGCCACCGTCTCTTCGTATTTGCCTTCCATGGCGAAGGCGGCCAAAGCCGCCTCGTCCATGCGGTCGGCCCGATGCAGGCTCAAAACAAGGCGTTGCGCCGCCCGGTAATCGCGTCGACCGACGCGCGCGCCGACCTCATCGGACACTTTCTTTAGGACACGGTTGATTTCCGCCGCCAATTTCGGCGGCGCCGATGCGAGCAAACGATGATGCACGACCGCGGTCGCCCGCGTCAGCAATTGCCGAAACAGTTGCGGCGGAATATCCGGCCGCAGTCCGACTTTCTCGGCCAAGACGCCGTCGCTCTCGGCCCGTTTGACCAGACGGAAGAAGCCGCTCTCGGAGATGCGCGCGGCGCGATTGCCCGCAATACTGCGGGCGACCTCGACGTCGCCGCGCCGCACCAAAACATCGGTGACGGCCTCACCGAGATCTTGCCGCGCCGAGATGGCTTGCAGATGCGCCTGGCTTTTGGTGTGGGCGAGATCGAGGAGATCGGCCTCCGGCAGCCGCGGCGCCAGCGTGAGCACCGGACCCGCAACCGCAATGTCATCGTCCTGCGCCAAGCTGCGCAACAGCTTGATCGGCGCATTGTGCACCGGCGCAAGGCGGTTCGCGAGTTCGGCGCGCGCTTTGGTTTCGATCTCGGCGATCAGATGTCCAAAAACGTCGCCGAACACGTCGACATGCTCGTCCGTGTAGCTACTCGCGCCCGCCAGAAAAAGCGCGGTAATCCGGCGTAACGCCTCGACGCGCTTCTGGCGCGAGCCACGCTGGAGAACCTGTTCCAGTTCCGGGATCAGCGAAAGCGCAGCACCCATCGCGGGTTTCAGCCTTCAGTTATCGGTAAGCGGCTGTTTTTGCAGCATACTTTATTACCGCTGACTGATTACCGTTCCCTGAAGAGCTCTTGCAACCGCCCGCCAAACCGCTATATTTGGCTCATCCGTCATGGATACCTCATAACGGTCGGTTTATCCGAGCGGTTTTGAGAGTGGGCCCTCCGGGACCCGCTCTTTTTTATTATCTGAGGCCTGGCGGCGTTTCGCAGTAGACGTTGCGGGAAACTAACCGCGAAGAGCATGGACGACAGGACGACCGCCATAGCGCTTGCCAATTTTGCCGACGAGCCGCGGCTTATCATCGAGCCCGGCCGGGCGGCACGCGTCGCCGCGCTGGTTGAGCCGGTTCTTGGCTCGCTCGGCTACCGGCTTGTGCGGGTTCGCATATCCGCCTTTGCCGGTTGCACGGTGCAGATCATGGCCGAGCGACCGGATGGCAGTTTGAGCATTGAGGACTGCGAGGCTGTCTCGCGGGCATTGTCGCCGGTGCTCGACGTCGCCGACCCGATCGAAAGCGCCTATCACCTTGAAATTTCGTCGCCCGGCATCGACCGGCCGCTGGTGCGGCGCTCCGATTTCGACCGTTATGCTGGCTATATCGCGCACGTGGAAATGCAGGCGCCGGTCGACGGGCGACGGCGGTTCCGCGGCGAACTGATCGGCACCGAAGGCGACAGTGCGCGCATTCGCTATGAAACAAATGCGGACGAAAGCACCGATGCCTTGCTGCGCATCGACGACATGATGGAAGCCAAACTTGTCCTCACCGACGCGCTCATTGCGCAATCGCTGCGCAAGAGCAAACAGAGTCAACGCAAGGGAGACTGATTGATGGCGACCGTAAGCGCCAATAAACTCGAATTGCTGCAGATCGCCGAAGCGGTAGCCCGTGAAAAGGGGATCGACCGCAAGATCGTGCTCGGCGCCATGGAGGACGCGATCGCCAAGGCGGCTCGCTCCCGGTATGGCAGCGAAACCGAGGTTCGGGCCGAGATCGATCCGAAGAGCGGCGAGCTTCATTTGTCGCGCCACATGCTGGTGGTGGAGACGGTCGAAAATTCCGCGACCCAGATCAGCCTCGAGGATGCGCGCCGGCGCCATCCCGCGGCTCAGATCGGCGACACCATCGCGGACCCGCTGCCGCCGCTCGAATACGGGCGCATCGCCGCGCAATCGGCCAAGCAGGTGATCGTGCAGAAAGTGCGCGAGGCCGAACGCGATCGGCAATATGACGAATACAAGGATCGGATCGGCGATATCGTCAACGGCATCGTCAAGCGGGTCGAATACGGCAACGTGGTGGTCGATCTCGGCCGCGGCGAGGCCATCGTGCGGCGCGACGAGATGCTGCCGCGCGAAGTGTTCCGCAACGGCGATCGCATTCGCGCCTATATCTACGACGTCCGGCGCGAACAGCGCGGGCCGCAGATTTTCCTGTCCCGCACCCATCCGCAATTCATGTCAAAGCTGTTTGCGCAGGAAGTGCCGGAAATCTACGACGGCATTGTCGAAGTCAAAGCCGTTGCGCGCGACCCAGGCTCGCGCGCCAAGATCGCCGTCGTATCGCGCGATACCTCGGTCGATCCGGTCGGCGCCTGCGTCGGCATGCGCGGATCGCGCGTGCAGGCGGTGGTCAACGAGCTGCAAGGCGAGAAGATCGACATCATTCCGTGGTCGCACGACATCGCCACTTTCGTGGTCAATGCGCTGGCGCCCGCCGAGGTCGCCAAAGTGGTGCTCGACGAAGAGCGCGAACGCATCGAGGTCGTCGTCCCCGATCAGCAATTGTCGCTGGCCATCGGCCGGCGCGGCCAGAATGTCCGGCTCGCCTCGCAGCTCACCGGCTGGGACATCGACATCCTGACCGAACAGGAAGAATCGGAACGCCGCCAGGCGGAATTCGAAAAGCGTACCCGCATGTTCATCGACACACTCAATGTCGACGAGGTGATCGGGCAATTGCTGGCTTCCGAGGGCTTCAACTCGGTGGAGGAACTGGCCATGGTCGACGCCAAGGAAGTCGCCGGCATCGAAGGCTTCGACGAAGACACGGCGAGCGAACTGCAGACGCGCGCGCGCGAATATCTCGACAAGATCGAGGGCGAGCTCGATGCCAAGCGCAAGGAGCTTGGCGTCGAAGACGAGCTCAAGGACGTCGAAGGCGTCTCCACCGCCATGCTGGTGCGGTTCGGCGAGAACGACATCAAGACCGTCGAGGACCTGGCCGGTTGTGCGACCGACGACCTCGCCGGCTGGACCGAACGCAAGGACGGTGAGGCGGTCCGCCAAGCCGGCATCCTTGATGGTTTCGAGCTGTCGCGGGAGGAGGCCGAGGCACTCATCATGCAGGCCCGGCTGAAGGCCGGCTGGGTCACCGAGGCCGATCTCGCACCCCCGGTCGCCCCTGAGGCCCCGGTCGCCGAGGTGCAGGCATAAGCGATCCGGACCAAAACATGATCGTGCAATCGGCCGATATCGAGCTCGACTTGGGACCGCGCAGCGGCGAACGCGAACGCCTTTGCGTCGCCACGCGCAGCGTGCGGCCGATTGCGGATTTGATCCGGTTCGTGGTCGGGCCGGACGGCGAGGCGGTGCCGGACCTCAAACATAAGCTGCCGGGACGCGGCGTCTGGGTAACGGCGACGCACGAGGCGCTCGGTGAAGCGATCAAGCGCAAGGTTTTTACCCGAGGCTTCAAGCGCGAGGTGCGGCTGCCCCCCGATCTGGTGGGCCGCACCGAGCAATTGCTCGAGCGCTCGGCGCTCGATGCACTGGCGATCGCTGGAAAGGCCCGCGATGTCGTGACGGGTTTCGCCAAAGTCGAGGCGGCGCTCGAGCGCGACAATGTCGTGCTCGTCATGCATGCGGCCGAAGCGGCGGAGCATGGGGTCAAAAAGCTCGATGCCGCCCTGCGGCGGCGTCCCCAAGGGCGCCCGGTGACGGTGGTCCGAATTCTTACCTCCGCACAATTGGATTTGGCACTGGGACGCCCAAATGTGATACATGCTGCCCTGCTCGCCGGGCCTACGGCCGACACGTTATTCGTGCGGTTACGGCGCCTGGAACGGTTCCGGACCGGCGATCTGGGCCAAAACAATAGTCAGGAAGGGTCCGGCGCCGCGGCGCCGAACTGACCTGAACGGGAAAATAAGCGCGCAGGAACTGGCTAAGTACGGAACTGGGTAACTACGGAACTGGATAAGAATGACCGAGACGACCAAAAATAGCGGCGAGAAGCTGAGCGTAACGCCCACCAAGACGCTGACCCTGAAGCGGGCTGGTGTCGAGCAAGGCGTCGTGCGCCAAAGCTTCAGCCATGGCCGCAGCAAGGCGGTCGTCGTCGAAAAGGTCAAACGTCGCGTCAGCGGTCCAGGCGAGGTGAAGCCCGAACCTGTCGTTGCGCCCGATCGCAGCGCGACGCCGAAGCGCCCCGGCGCCCCGCCGGTCAGACCTGCGGCGGCCGTTCCGGCGGCGCCGAGCGCGACGCCCGCTGTCTCTCCCAAAACCTCCGGAGTCGTGCTGCGCACACTCACCGAGGAAGAGCGCAGTGCCCGCGCCCAGGCTCTTGCCGGCGCGCAGATGCGCGAGCTGGAAGAGCGTGGCCGCGCCGAGGAAGAGGCCAAGGTTCGCCGCAGCCGCGAGGAAATCGACCGCGCCGAACGGGCGGCGGCCGAGTCGCGCAAACGCGACGAAGAAGAGCGCCGCAAGCACGACGAAGAGACCAAGCGCAAAGCCGACGAGGTCGCCAAGAAGCGTTTCGGGGCCGACACAACGGCGGTTCCCGGACGACCCGGCAGCACGGCACGGCCTGTGCTTGAAGCCGAAGAGGAAGAGGCGCCGCGCACCACGCGGCGCGGCGGCGTCATCGCTCGACCGGCCCCAGCCCCTAAACCGACACGCAGCGTCGGCGAAAAGCGCCGCGGCCGCCTTACCGTCGTCACCGCGCTTACCGCCGACGAAGTTCGCGAGCGTTCGGTCGCGTCGTTCCGCCGCCGGGTTCAGCGCATGACCGGCCATCGCGACGAGCCGAAAGAAAAGATCGCCCGCGAAGTCACGATTCCGGAAACGATCACCATCCAGGAATTGGCCAATCGCATGGCCGAACGCGCCGTCGACGTGATCCGCATTCTCATGCAGCAGGGTCACATGGCGAAGATCACCGATACGATCGACGCCGATACCGCCCAGCTGATCGCCGAGGAACTCGGCCACACCGTGCGGCGCGTGGCCGAGGCCGATGTCGAAGAAGGCATGTTCGACACGGTCGACGACCCAGCGCTGCTGCAGTCGCGGGCCCCGGTCGTCACAATCATGGGCCACGTCGATCACGGCAAGACGTCGCTACTCGACGCCATCCGCTCGACCGAAGTCGCCGCCGGTGAAGCCGGCGGCATCACCCAGCATATCGGCGCCTATCAGGTGACGTCGCCATCGGGCGGCCGGATCACTTTCATCGATACGCCGGGCCATGCGGCATTTACCGCCATGCGGGCGCGCGGCGCCAAGATCACCGACATCGTCATTCTGGTGGTGGCGGCCGATGACGGCGTCATGCCGCAGACGGTCGAGGCCATCCATCACGCCAAGGCGGCGAAAGTGCCGATCATTGTCGCGATCAACAAGATCGATAAAGCGGACGCCAAGCCGGAGCGCGTGCGCACCGAATTGCTGCAGCATGAGATCCAGGTTGAGTCGCTCGGCGGCGACGTCCTCGAGCTCGAAGTCTCGGCCAAGCAGAAGACCAATCTCGACAAGCTGCTCGACACCATCGCGCTGCAGTCTGAGGTGCTCGATCTCAAGGCCAATCCGAACCGTCCGGCTGAAGGCACCGTGATCGAGGCGCGGCTCGACCGCGGCCGCGGCCCGGTGGCGACCGTGCTGGTGCAGCGCGGCACGCTCAAGCCCGGCGATATCGTCGTCGCCGGCTCGGAATGGGGCCGGGTGCGCGCGTTGATGTCCGATACCGGCCATTCCGTCGTTGCGGCGGGTCCGTCGATGCCGGTCGAGGTGCTCGGTTTCAACGGCACGCCGGAGGCCGGTGACCGGCTCGCCGTCGTCAATACCGAGGCCCGCGCGCGCGAAATCACCGATTATCGCGACCGTCAGAAGCGCGAAAAAGCAGCCGCCCGGCAGACCGGCATGCGCGGCTCGCTCGAGCAAATGATGTCGCAGCTCAAGACCAGCGGCCTCAAAGAGTTTCCGCTGGTGATCAAAGGCGACGTGCAAGGCTCGATCGAGGCGATCCTGGGGGCGCTCGACAAGCTCGGCACCGAGGAAGTTGCAGCACGCGTTATCTATTCGGGTGTCGGCGGCATTACCGAGTCCGATATTACGCTTGCTGAAGCCTCCGGCGCGGTCCTGATCGGCTTCAACGTGCGCGCCCACAAGGAAGCGCGTGAAGCGGCCGAACAGGCCGGCATCGAGATCCGCTACTACGACATCATCTACAACCTCGTCGACGACGTGAAAAAGGCGATGTCGGGTCTGCTCGCGCCGACGCTGCGCGAGACCATGCTGGGCAACGCCCTGATTCTCGAAGTCTTCAAAGTCTCGAAGGTCGGCAACATCGCCGGCTGCCGCGTCACCGACGGTACGGTGGAGCGCGGCGCCAATGTGCGTCTCATTCGCGAGAGCGTGGTCGTACATCAAGGCAAGCTGTCGCAGCTCAAGCGCTTCAAGGACGACGCGCGCGAGGTCGTGGCCGGCCAGGAATGCGGCATGGCGTTCGAGAATTATCAGGACATGAAAGCCGGCGACGTTATCGAGTGTTACCGGGTGGAGAGCGTGCAGCGGACATTGTGAGTCCGAGTCTCACGACCGCGCATCGCCTCTCGATGCCACGCAAAAGGTGCAAATTACCGTTTCGGCGCCGATTGTCGCGGCAATCCCGATAATAAGAGCACATCAATTTGCAACGAGATGCGCGGGCCGAGCCCGCGTATGACGGCAGCAGGAAAATGCCACGTCATCACCAACGCGAACAAACCGCCGGCGGCTCGCAGCGTCAATTGCGCGTCGGCGAGCTCATCCGCCACGAGATCGCCGACATGCTGACGCGCGGCGACGTCCACGATCCGGTGATCGAAACGCATTTGATCACGGTGCCCGAAGTGCGGATGTCGCCGGATCTGCGGCTCGCGACGATCTACGTCATGCCGCTCGGCGGCCGCGACTCACAGCAAGTCCTCGAAGCCTTGGAACGTAACAAGCGCTATGTGCGCGGCGAGATTTCGCGGCGCGTCAACCTGAAATTTGCGCCCGAGATACGGTTCCGCATCGACGAGCGATTCGACGAAGCCGAGCGGATCGAGAAGCTCCTGCGGACGCCCGTCGTGCAGCGCGATCTCAACGCCGAGAAAGACGATTGATGTCTGGAAATGACACACTTCTGGTCGAGGCGAGCGCCGTGCCGCAAGCCTCGGGCGACGTCGCGGGGCATGGGCCGAAGCCGAACAAAAAACGCCAAAAGCGCGACGTACATGGCTGGATCGTGCTCGACAAGCCGATCGGCATGACCTCGACGCATGCGGTCACCGTGATCAGGAACCTGTTCGGCGCAAAGCGCGCCGGACACGCCGGCACGCTCGATCCATTGGCGTCCGGCTGCCTGCCGATCGCGCTCGGCGAGGCCACCAAGACGGTGCCGTTCGTCGTCGACAGCCGCAAGACCTATCAGTTCACCGTCCGCTGGGGCGAGGAGCGCGACACCGATGACGCCGAAGGCCGGGTCGTGGCGACAAGCGACCTCCGGCCCGACGGGGCGGCAATCGAGGCCCTGCTGCCCCAATTCATCGGCGCCATCGCGCAGGTGCCGCCACGCTATTCGGCGGTGAAAATCGGCGGCGAACGCGCCTATGACCTGGCGCGCGACGGCGAAACGGTCGAATTGGCGGCCAGAACGGTCGATATTTACGGGCTGCAATTGCTCGATATCCCGGAGCCAGACCATGCCGTGCTGGCCGCCGAATGCGGCAAAGGCACCTATGTACGCTCGCTGGCACGGGATTTTGGCCGGGCGCTGGGCGCGCTGGGCCATGTTTCGGCGCTCCGCCGCAACCGGGTCGGGCCGTTCGGCGAGCGCGACATGATCCCCCTGGAACAGGTCGAGGCTTTGTGTCATAGAGCGGCCGCCGGCGAGGGTCACCTCGCCGATATCCTTCTGCCTATCGAGACCGCGCTGGACGACATCCCGGCGCTGGCCGTGAGCCAGGCAGACGCGGCGAGACTCCAAAGGGGCCAAGCCGTTTTGTTGCGCGGGCGGGACGCCTCCATCGTCCGCGGCATTGTTCAGGTCGCGTCAGGCGGCCAGTTCGTAGCCATTGCCGAGGCCGAGCGAGGCGAGATCTTGCCCCGGCGCGTGTTCAATTTATCCGGCATCGCTGGTCGAGCCGGAAGACAAAGAGGTTAATGACGATGTCGATCACGACCGCAAAGAAGGCGGAAGTCATCAAAACGTACGGCGCCAAAGCCGGCGATACCGGCTCGCCCGAAGTCCAGGTTGCTCTGCTCTCCGAGCGGATCAATAATTTGACTGAACACTTCAAGACGCATGTCAAAGACAACCATTCGCGGCGCGGCTTGCTCAAGCTCGTGTCGCAACGGCGCCAGATTCTGGATTATCTCCGGCGCGCGGACGATGGTCGTTACAAAGGCTTGATCGAACGGCTGGGTATCCGCCGGTAAAATGTTTACGCGCGGGCAAGCCCGCGCGTTTGTCAGCGGCGTGCATGAGGCCGCCGCTTTGCCCGGCAGCAAAGCTGCCAATCGCGAAAGGCAGCCTCGCTGCCGATCCGTGGAATGGGCCGGTGCCTGTTCCTATCTGACGAAGGTCCGAGGGCCATGGCAGGATCGCCGGTCGCTGTGACGGCATTGCAGCTCAGCTGCGCCGACAGCGTCTCGCCGTCTTGCTTATGGCTTTCGCGCTTTCGCGAAAACCATGAAAGACAATCGCAATGTTCAACATTCATCGTGTGCAACTGGACTGGGGTGGCCGACCACTCACGCTAGAAACCGGCAGACTGGCGCGCCAGGCCGACGGTGCCGTATTCGCCTCCTATGGCGACACCACCGTGATCGCGACCGTCGTCGCCGCCAAGCAGCCCAAGGAAGGCATCGATTTCCTTCCGCTGACCGTCAATTACCAAGAGAAATATTTCGCCGCGGGGCGCATTCCCGGCGGCTATTTCAAGCGTGAAGGCCGTCCGACCGAAAAGGAGACGCTGACCTCGCGGCTGATCGACCGGCCGATCCGGCCGCTGTTTGCCGACGGCTGGCGTTGCGACACGCAAGTGATCGTCACCACGCTGTCGCACGATCTGGAAAACGATCCGGATATCCTGGCGATGGTCGCGGCCTCGGCGGCGCTGACGCTGTCGGGTGCGCCCTTCATGGGACCGATCGGCGGTGCCCGCGTCGGCTTCATCAACAACGAATATGTGCTCAATCCGCAGCTCGACGAGATGGCCGAGAGCAAGCTCGATCTCGTCGTCGCCGGCACGCAAGACGCCGTGCTGATGGTCGAATCGGAAGCCAAGGAGCTGTCCGAGGAGATCATGCTCGGCGCCGTGATGTTCGGTCACCGCCATTTCCAGCCGGTGATCGAAGCCATCATCAAGCTCGCCGAGAAGGCCGCCAAGGAGCCACGCGAACTGACCGTGGCGGACAATGCCGCGCTCGAGAAAGAGATGCTGGGGCTGGTCGAAAAAGAGCTGCGCTCAGCCTATGCGATCCCCGACAAGATGGCGCGTCACAAGGGCGTCGAAGCCGCCAAGGCCAAAGTGATGGCGCATTTCCTTCCGGAAGGCGCCGAGAATCCGAAATACCCGAAGCTCCAGGTCTCGGGCGTGTTCAAGGACCTCGAAGCCAAGATCGTGCGCTGGAATATTCTCGACACCGGCAATCGGATCGACGGCCGCGACGTCAAGACGGTGCGGCCCATCGTCTGCGAGGTCGGCGTATTGCCGCGTACCCACGGCTCGGCGCTGTTCACCCGCGGCGAGACCCAGGCGCTGGTCGTCTCGACGCTGGGCACCGGCGAGGACGAGCAGTGGATCGACGCGCTGCAGGGCACCTACAAGGAATCGTTCCTGCTGCATTATAACTTCCCGCCGTTCTCGGTCGGCGAAACCGGCCGCGTCGGCGCTCCGGGCCGCCGCGAAATTGGCCACGGCAAGCTTGCCTGGCGGGCGCTCCATCCGGTGCTGCCGGACAAGACCGAGTTTCCTTACACCATCCGGGTCGTCTCGGAGATCACCGAATCGAACGGCTCGTCGTCGATGGCAACGGTCTGCGGCGCCTCGCTGTCGCTGATGGACGCGGGCGTCCCGCTGAAGCGGCCGACCGCCGGCATCGCCATGGGCCTCATCCTTGAGGACAAGCGCTTTGCGGTCTTGTCCGACATTCTTGGCGACGAGGATCATCTCGGCGACATGGACTTCAAGGTCGCCGGCACCGATCAGGGCGTCACCTCGCTGCAGATGGACATCAAGATCGCCGGCATCACCGAAGAAATCATGCGGGTCGCGCTGAGCCAGGCCAAGGACGGCCGGCTGCATATCCTCGGCGAGATGAGCAAGGCGATTACGTCGGCCCGCGCCGAGCTTGGCGAACATGCCCCCCGCATCGAAACCATGAAGATCGCAGTCGACAAGATCCGGGAAGTGATCGGCTCGGGCGGCAAGGTGATCCGCGAGATCGTCGAGAAGACCGGGGCCAAGATCGACATCCAGGACGACGGCACGATCAAGATCGCATCCGCCAAGGCGGAATCGATCAATGCCGCGATCAACTGGATCAAATCGATCGCGTCTGAACCCGAAGTCGGGCACATCTATGAAGGCACAGTCGTCAAAGTCATGGACTTCGGCGCCTTCGTGAACTTCTTCGGCGCCAAAGACGGCCTCGTCCATATCAGCCAATTGGCGGCGCGCCGGGTGCAGAAGACCTCCGATGTCGTCAAGGATGGCGACAAGGTGAAGGTAAAACTCCTCGGCTTCGACGAGCGCGGCAAGGTGCGGTTGTCGATGAAGGTCGTCGACCAGGAGACGGGCGAGGACCTCGAAGCCAAGCAAAAGGCCGAAGGCGATCAGCCGCGCGAAGCGGCGGCCGGCGGCGCGGAATAAGAAGGCCGGGAGTTCCCCTACCCTCTTCCGTTTGCGAGAACATGAAAAATGGAGCGGCGCTGCGAGGCGCCGCTCTTTGCATTTAATCCGCGACTGCGACGTGGGCGGGAGCTCGGCCGTGCGGCGTGCTGCGGAACACCAGCAATAGCGGCATGACGGCGAGCGTCGCGATCATCAAGAATTTGTAATCGTCGATATAGGCGATGATCTGCGCCTGCCGGGTGATGACGGCATCGAGCGCGGTGCGGCCGGCGGCCGTCATCGGATCCCAGAAGTGCGCCACGGCGGAATTCTCGAAGCCGCGATTCACCGCCGTCACATGCGCCGCGATCGAGGCATGGTTGGCCTGGGTATTGGTGATCAGCATGGCGTTCATCACCGAAATGCCGATGCTCGAGCCGATATTGCGGAACAGGCTGTAGAGCCCGGCGCCTTCGGTGCGGTCGTGCAGCGGCAGCGTCGACAGTGTCGCGGCGCTCAGCGGCACAAAGAGAAAACCGAGACCCGCGCCCTGAACCATGGTCACGGCGATGATCCGTTCCTGAGAAATGTCCGGCGTCCAACCCGTCATTTGATAGAACGACCACGATGTGAGGCAGAGGCCGAAGCCGAGCAGGAGGCGGGTGTCGACACGCCCAACCAGCCGCCCCACGATCAACATGGACCCCATGGTGCCGACACCGCGGGGACCCATCACCAGGCCGGAGGTGATCACCGGATAATCCATCAGCCCTTGCAGATAAGGCGGCTGCAGCGCCATCGAAGCATAGTAGGTCAGGCCGACGACGACGATGAACAGCATGCCGGCCGAAAAATTGCGATCGCGGAACAGGGCCGGACGCACGAACGGGTTTTTCGCGGTAAACGTATGGACGATGAAGAGATAAAATGCCGAGGCAGCGACTATTGCCTCGATGACGATCTCCCCCGAACTGAACCAATCCTTCTGCTCGCCGCGATCGAGCATGATTTGCAGCGCGCCGAGCGTCAGACTCAAAGTGCCGAAGCCGAACCAATCGAGCTTGGCGCCCTCCCGCCGCGGCGATTCGGTCAGAAAGAACATGATGCCGAGCAGATCGAGAATGCCGATCGGCAGATTGATATAAAAAACGAAGCGCCAGCTGTAATTATAGGTGAGCCAGCCGCCGAGTACCGGCCCAAGCACCGGCCCGATCATCACGCCAATGCCGAACAACGCCATCGCAAAGCCCTGGCGTTCCTTGGGGTAGGTGGCGAACAACACGGATTGCGATAGCGGCACCAGCGCGGCACCGAAGGCGCCTTGCAGCACGCGGAATAGCACGATTTGCGGCAGCGACTCGGCCATCCCACAGAGCATCGACGCCAGCGTGAAGCCGGTGATCGAGACCATGAAGAGCCGCTTGATACCAAATCGACCGGCGAGAAAGCCGGTCGGCGGCGTCATGATCGCGGCGGCGACAATATAGGAGGTCAGCACCCAGTCGATCTGATCCTGGCTGGCCGAAACGCTGCCTTGCATATAGGGCAAAGCCACATTGGCGATCGTCGTATCGAGCGCCTGCATCAGCGTAGCGAGGATCACGCACACGGTGAGCGGCCCGCGATGGCTGACCTCTTCTGTGGTCTCGGCA
>Ga0182016_10004344_pt1 | contig 15750 bp, 14 predicted proteins | sample 712S2MmetaG_FD_120491 | JGI IMG/M metagenome (GOLD analysis project Ga0182016, IMG submission 120491) | Permafrost microbial communities from Stordalen Mire, Sweden - 712S2M metaG | ecosystem: Environmental > Terrestrial > Soil > Wetlands > Permafrost | place: Sweden: Stordalen | collected...
CGACGACGACAGCCTCAACAATGCCGGCGATCAGATGATCGGGCTGATCACCGCCGGGCCCTATTCGGCGGCGCACGCTAGTGCGCTGAACAAGACCTACGTCGCCGATTTCGTGAAAATGAACGGCGAGCGTCCGGACTTCGCCTCGCTCGGCGCCTACGACGGCCTCCATCTGGTCTACGAGGCGCTGAAGAAAACCGGCGGCGATGCCGACGGCGACAAGCTGATCGCGGCAATGAAGGGCATGGCCTGGGAAAGCCCGCGCGGCCCGATCTCGATCGACCCGGACACCCGCGACATCGTCAGCAATATCTATATCCGCAAGGTCGAGAAGATCGATGGCCAGCTCTGGGCCAAGGAGTTCGAAACCTTCCCGAACGTCAAAGACCCGATGAAGGTCGCGGCGAAGTAACTGGCCAGCGCTCCGTCCCCGCAACGCGGGGCGGGAGCGCAAACCGTTCAGGTTTGTTGCTCACCACAAGAGATAAACCCAGATTACGGTACCCGCCACTCCAGTTATCAGGATGGCCACGATCGCGATCACTTGGATCACGTGGGCGAGGCCGGAGGCGTGGTGTTGGCTGGACGCATGCATGGCAGTCTCCTTGGGCGTTTCTTTGACCCGCGAAGACCGATACCTGCGATAAGGGGCCGGACTGCCCCTCACTCAGGGACCCGGCATCCGCAGATTTGCTTTAGTATTCTTAGTTGAAGAATTTGCCGGCACACTTGATCCAGATCAATGTGCACCGCGATAATCGGCGTCTGCGAAAATCAGACCGCCATATTGTCGATCAGCCGCGTCTTGCCGATCCGCGCAGCGGTGAGGAGGCGGATGGGCTCGCTTTTTCCATTCCCGAGTTGCGCAAGCGTCTCGGCATTGCGCGCTTCGAGATAATCGAGCGCGAAGCCCGCCTTGGCGATCGCTTCGCGGCCTTGCGCAAGGACGCCAGCGATCGGCTTACCCCCGCGGATCGCTTCGGCGCATTGGCGCAACACGCGGTCAAGCGCCGGCGCCGCTTGGCGTTCGCTCGCCGTGAGGTACGCATTGCGCGAGGACAGCGCGAGACCGTCGGGCTCGCGCACGGTCGGGGCGCCGACGATGCGGACCGGCAGGCCCAGATCGCGGGCGAGACGGGTCACGACCTTGAGCTGCTGAAAATCCTTCTCGCCGAACAGCGCGATATCCGGTTCGCATTGGAGGAGGAGCTTTGCCACCACGGTGGCGACGCCCGCAAAAAAGTGCGGGCGGAACGTATCCTCGAGCCCGGCCATGGCCAGGCCCTCCGGCACAATCCTGGTGGCAAAACCTTGCGGATACATGGTCTCGACCGACGGCGCCCAGACCAGGTGGGCTTTGATCTTCGCAAGTGCAGCAAGATCGGCCGCAAAGGTGCGCGGATAGGTGCCGAGGTCTTCGGTCGGAGCGAACTGGGTAGGATTAACGAAGATCGAGACGACGACGCAATCGGCGCGGCGTTGTGCCTCGCGCACCAGCGCAAGATGGCCGGCATGCAAGGCGCCCATCGTCGGCACCAGCGCGATCGACTTGCGGCGTGCGCGCAGCGCGGCGATCGCACGCTTGAGCGCCGGTAAGGTCCGGATCACGCGCGGGCCACGTGTTGATTTCTTAGCGTTCGTCTTCATGAGTTGCAGCGCGGGCACACCCAAAACGTTTTGTCACGCCGAGTGGGGTTAATGATTAACTTAGCGAAGCCAATGCGCTATCTTGACCCTGCGCGTTGCAGCCCGGAGAAGTGACCGCAACGCAGGGGTTGCGTCTCCCATGTTGCAGGCGGATGTCGGCAGACCGTTCTCGGCGCATGTCATCGTCCTTGGTAACGAAAAAGGCGGCTCGGGCAAGTCGACCACGGCCATGCATGTCGCGGTCGCGCTGCTGCAAGCCGGCCAGCGTGTCGCGACCATAGACCTCGATTCGCGTCAGAAAAGCTTCACGCATTATGTCGAGAACCGGCGGGCCTGGGCGGCGCGTAGCGGCGCCAACCTGCAGGTCCCCGTGCATTATTGCGTGGCGCGCGGCCTCGGTCTGCGCCTCGACGAAATCGAAGCGCAGGAATTCTCCGCCTTCGCCGAGGCAGTGAGCGCGGTCGAGCAAAACCACGACTTCGTCGTTATCGATACGCCCGGCTCGGATTCCTACCTGATGCGGCTCGCCCATTCGATGGCCGATACGCTGATCACGCCGCTCAACGACAGTTTTGTCGACTTCGATGTGCTCGGCGTACTCGATCAGAACAGTTTCGAGGTCGCCGGCGTCAGCCATTATGCCGAGATGGTGCGCGAGGCCCGCCGCCAGCGCCGTCTTGTCGACGGCGGGCTGACCGACTGGGTCGTGGTGCGCAATCGGCTGTCGACCTTGGGCTCGCGCAACAGGCGGTTAGTCGGCGAGGGGGTCCAGGGGCTCGCCAAGCAGCTCGGCTTCCGTCCGATCGACGGCTTTGCCGAACGGGTCGTTTACCGCGAATTCTTCCCGCGCGGGCTCACCGCGCTCGACGATCTCACCGAGGATACGCTCGGGCTGCGCCCCAATACTTCGCATGTGACCGCCCGCGATGAGGTGAAGGCGCTGATCGACGCGCTGCGACTGCCGATCGACGAGCGCGGCAAACGCCGGGCGGCGGCGCGGGCCGAATGGATTGCGGCAGCGGATAAGCCGCTCGAGACGCACGATCTTCTCGCCGATTGAAGGCATTCCGGGTACGCCGCGACGGCGTGGGGCACGATGGATTTTTATATCGAGGATCCCGAGGGCTACATCGTCGCCTTCGGCGAGAGCAAGAATTCGAACTAGGACACTCCCGTTCCGCCGGCCATTGCGTACGATGCCGGGGAGGGCCACTTTATCCGGCGATGAGCCAAGACCGATGAGCCAAGACCGGTCCGACCGCACGCCGGCCAATCCCGCGCCGGCGCAAACGCAATCCCGTGAGACCGCGCCCGCCCCCGCGCCATCGCCGCGCGCGGACATCGATGCCTTCCTCAATAGCGTCAAAGCGTTCGGGCCTGCTGCTGCCGCCGAACCTGGCAAGCGCGGCCGGCTGATCTTCGCGCTCGACGCCACCATGAGCCGGCAGCCGACCTGGGATAGCGCCTGCAGACTGCAGGGCGAGATGTTTCGCGAGGCCGCAGCCGTCGGCGGCCTCGATATTCAACTGGTCTACTATCGCGGGCTCGCGGAGTGCCGGGCTTCGCCCTGGGTAGCGGAAGCCGCGCGGCTCGGCGGCTTGATGGCGCGCATCCATTGCGAGGGCGGCCCCACCCAGATCGACAAGGTTCTGGCGCATGCGCGGCGCGAAGCCGAGGGTTCGAAGGTAGCGGCTCTGACCTTTATCGGCGACGCCATGGAGGAATCGCCTGGTGAGTTATGCACGCGCGCCGGTGAGCTCGCCTTGCGCAACGTGAAGGCGTTCATGTTCCAGGAGGGTTATGATCCGGCCTGCGAAAAGGCGTTCCGTGAGATTGCGCGGCTCACGGGCGGCGCGTTCTGTCGTTTTACCCCGGGCGCCGCGCATGAACTCGGCGAATTGTTGCGCGCGGCGGCGGCCTATGCGGCGGGAGGAATGAAGGCGCTGGCCAATCTCAAGGCGCAAAGCGCTGGCGCGGTGCGGCTGATCGAGCAATTGAAGTAGCTCAAGGAAACCATGCCCGAGATCCTGCTCGGTATTGTCGTCCTCGTTCTCGGCCTGTGGGCGGTCAATGCCTTCTCCAGGGCCGATCCCAAGCAGGCGGCGCGTCTGTTACGTGCGCTCGGCGGCGGCGCCGCGCTGCTGTTTGCGGCGTTTCTGCTTTTTCGCGGCGAGATAGGGGTCGCGGTGCCGGTCGGTGTGTTCGGGCTGGGCTTACTCGGCTGGGTTTCGCTATGGCCCGCAGGCTTCGGCGCCCGCACGCAAAAAAGCACCGGCCGGGTTTCGCGGGTAAGCACCGCTTTTATCGAAATGGAGCTCGACCATGACAGCGGCGCCATGCACGGCCGGGTGCTGGCCGGGCGGTTCGCAGGCGCTTCACTCGATGCGCTCGATCGCGCGGCGCTCATCGGCCTTATTGCCGAGATTGACGCCGACAGCCGTGAGTTACTGGCAACTTATCTTGATCGCCGGGAACCCGGATGGCGTGAAAACCCGGAGCGTGACGCGGCAGCGGGGGGCGGGACGCGGCCGCCGCCCGGCGGCAAAATGACTGAAGAGGAAGCTTATCAGATCCTTGGCATTCAAGCCGGGGCGAGCGCGGAGGACATCACCCGGGCTCACCGCTCCCTGATGAAGAAAATCCATCCCGACCAAGGGGGGACGACGTATCTTGCGGCCCGCGTCAACGAGGCCAAGGACGTTCTGCTTCGACGCCATCGCTGAGGTACTCCGCACAAAACCTCGCGTGGTCCGCCGTCTCTGCTCGATGCCTGTTCGTCAGCCTGGCCCCACTGGCGGGGGTCTTAGAGCACGATCCGAAAAACGAACGCCGCTTTTGCCAAAGAGATCATGCCGCGGTGAATCAGTCCTTAAGCGCCAATCAATCCTTCAGGGCCATGCAATCGAAGTCGCTGCGCTTGAGCTGCTTGCAGGCGGCCTCGGCGGTGGCGCGGTCGAATCCGGCAAAGCGCGCCCGGTAATAGGGCTTGTCGCCCTTGAGGATACGCTCGGTGAACGGGTCCTTGGCCGCCAGCGCGCTGCGCACCTTGGTCTGCGCTGCGGAGAGATGCTGCTTGGCGTCAGTTTCGTCTTCGAAGGCGCCGATCTGGATGAGCCAGCCGCCACGGGCGTGAATGCGGGTCGACGATATGGCGGGCTCGGCATCGGTCGGCTCCGAGGCGGTTGCCGGCTCAGGCACGGCGGATTCGCGCATGGCGGGCTCGGGCTTTGGCGGCGCCGCAAAAACGGGCTCGGGCTTGGCGACCTCGGCCGGGTAGGCCGCGGCGCCGCGATCCGTCGCCGGATCGGCTGAGGCGACGACGACCGCGTGCGGCACCTCGGCCATCGCTGCCGCCGGCTGCGGATGTGCGGCCGGTTGCGGCAGGACTGCTTGCGGCACGGCTGCCGCCACCAGAGCCGGCATCGGTCCGAGCGACGAGGTCTGAACCGGCGCCATCCGGTAGGAGATGGTCTTCACCGCAACGGGATGGATCGGATCGCTGGCGGAGCCCGGCCGCGGGCTGACGCTCGCCGTCGACACCGGCGCCGCCGATGCCGGCTCGGCATGCGACGCCGCCGTCAGCACGGAGGTCATGGGAGATTTGCCGAAGGCATAGGGCTGGGCGTCTTCGTGGGCGTCGGCCAGCATCGGCGTGGTGCGGCGCAGCGCTGCTTCCTTGAAATGCTGCGCGATCAATTCGCGCATGTGACCGTCGCGCTCCGATGCCGAGGGACCGCCCATGACGACACCGACCAGATAGCGTCCATCGCGATGCAGCGAGGTCAGAAGGTTGAAACCCGACGCACGGGTAAAGCCGGTCTTGATGCCGTCGACGCCTTCGACGGCGCCGAGCAGGTGGTTGTGATTGCGCATCGCTTCGCCGTGATAGACGAAGGACTCGGTCGAGAAGTACTTGTAATAGCGCGGGAAGCGATCCTGGATCGCGCGCCCGAGCAGGGCTTGGTCGCGCGCAGTGGTGAGTTGGTCGTCGTCCGGCAGGCCGGAAGCGTTGACATAGGTCGTGCGCGCCATGCCCAGCGCGTGGGCTTTTTGCGTCATCAGTTTGGCGAAGCCCTCCTCGTCGCCGCCAAGGTTTTCGGCGACGACGACCGCGGCATCGTTGGCGGACTTGGTCACGATGCCTTTGATCGCCTCTTCGACCGTGATGCTCTGGCCGGGCTTGAGCTCGAGCTTGGTCGGAGCCTGTTCGGAAGCGTGCTCGGAAACATGAAGCGCGGTGTCGAGCTTGATCTTGCCGGCGTCGAGACGCTCGAACAGCAGGTAGAGCGTCATGACTTTGGTCAGCGAGGCTGGGTGGCGCAGCGCGTCCGGGTTGGATGACTCAAGGATCGCGCCGCTATTGCCGTCGACCAGAATAGATGCCGCTGGTGGAGAATATTCCTCGGCGCTGGCGTGATGATGGCTTCCTCCGCCGTGCGCGCGATGGTGTCGTGCCAAGGCCGTGTCGCTCGTGCAGACGAGCGCCGTGGATGCGGCACCCAATGCCAGCATGCCCCAACGAAGCCCACTCCGAAGTCTCTGGCGGGCCTCCAGACTCTCCCATCCCATGACGCACCCCGTCCCTGAAAGCTCGGTTGACCGGCAGAAGGTCCCCTGATCTTGCCTTCTCGTCTTGTCCCTCGCCGGAGAATGAGTCCTGCTTGTGGCCATTCGGACGGTAAGAGAGGCATTCCGGCTGCGTGGGCGTGGCCCGGGCAGCACGGTCAAGCAGGTTAGGCAAACGCCCTTGCGAAAGGGTTAAGTCGCTAAACCGCCGCTATTTTGTGCAATTTGCCCCTAGCGGTTGCACTTCATTGTGCACTGCACTATGTTCAACGTCAGTGCCGCTCGAGGCCTTTCCGAGGCAGCTCGCTTTCCAAGGCAGCTGGCTTTCCCAGGCAGTTCGTGCGGGTTCACTAGCCGGGCGGCCGCTCGGGCTGCCCAATGGGGATCGTCATGACAACCGAAGATATGCAGAAGTTCGGCAAGGAGAGCATGGAAACGGCTATGTCCTCGCTCGGCGCGTGGTCGAAAAGCGCCGAGGCTATTGCTGTCGAAGTCGCGGAATACTCGAAAAAGTCGATGGAAGGCTCTGCCGCGATGTGGGAGCGCCTGATGGGCGCGAAGTCGCTTGAGACCGCAATGGAAGTGCAGAGTGAGTACCTGAAGTCGTCCTATCAGGACTTTGTCGCCGAAACGACCAAGCTCACCGAGCTCTACAGCGATCTCGCCAAGGAAGCCTACAAGCCGTTCGAGGGTGCGCTGGCAAAAGTTGCGACGATGAAGTAAGCGTCGCGGCGGCCTGAGGTGAGGCTTTAAGGCTTGGAGCCCCTAAGATGGGTACCCTAGGTCGGGTGCCCTAAGACGAGGTGCCCTGAGATGGGTGCCCTAAGATTTGGGCTCGACAAGGGCCGCCTCGATTACGACCGCCAGCTTGGCCAAAGTCTGCTCGATCCGTCCGACGCGGAATGCGATGTGCTCAAGCGCGTAAGCGGCGCGCTTGTCGGCCGATGGTAAGCTTACAGCGTCATAGTCCGGGACGAAGTCCTCCTCCATTTCGCGGATGAGTCTTGCCCGTCGTACGAGGTCGACCATAGTCACCTCCCTACACCCCAGCGCTAGATAACCGAGTCGGCGCTCGACACCAATGCGCAATAGGGCCTTGTGCCGGCCGTCTCCCGTCATATTTGACGCTTTCGCCCTGAAACAGGATGCATTGAGCCGCGTTGATGGCGGGGCGCAATCTGCTCTCGATTTGGCACGCAAATCGCACTAGCTTTAGGGTGAGAGTCTTGATGATGAAGGGTCTTGGAGATTGACGCGGGTGACGGCAGGCGAACCAATGCCGCTGATTGACGTTCTTACCACCGTACCACCGGCGCGGATGGCGGACGATGATCGCAAGCGCAAAGGCGAGGGCGGCCCGGGCACCGCGGTCATCACCAAAACCAAGCCGCAGACCAAGCGGCCGAACCTCTATCGGGTTCTGCTACTCAACGACGACTACACGCCGATGGAGTTCGTGGTCCACGTCCTCGAGCGCTTCTTCAACAAGGATCAGGAATCGGCCCATCGGATCATGATGCATGTGCATCAGCATGGGATCGGCGAATGTGGGATATTCACCTACGAGGTGGCGGAAACCAAAGTGACGCAGGTGATGGACTTTGCCCGCAAACACCAGCATCCTTTGCAGTGCATAATGGAGAAGAAGTGATTCCGGGGGGAAGCATCCAATACAAACGATGAGACAGTAAAAATGCCCACGTTCTCGCGCAGCCTAGAACAATCGCTTCATCGGGCGCTGGCGCTCGCCAATGAGCGTCACCACGAATACGCGACGCTCGAGCATCTGCTCCTGGCGCTGATCGAGGATCAAGACGCCGCGGCGGTCATGCGGGCTTGCAATGTGGATTTGGAAAAGCTGCGGCGCAGTCTCATCGCCTACCTCGAATCCGAGCTGGACAATCTCGTCACCGACGGTGCCGAAGATTCCAAGCCCACCGCCGGCTTCCAACGCGTCATCCAGCGCGCGGTCATTCACGTGCAGTCGTCGGGCCGCGAGGAAGTGACCGGCGCCAATGTGCTGGTCGCGATCTTCGCCGAGCGCGAGAGCCACGCCGCCTACTTCCTGCAAGAGCAGGACATGACCCGTTACGACGCGGTCAATTACATCAGCCACGGCATCGCCAAGCGGCCGGGCATGTCGGAAGCGCGTCCGGTGCGCGGCTCCGACGAGGAGACCGACGCCAAATCCGGTGACGAGCCGAAGAAGAAAGGCGACGCGCTCGATGCCTATTGCGTCAACCTCAACAAGAAGGCGCGCGACGGCAAGATCGATCCGCTGATCGGTCGCGAAGCCGAGATCAACCGCACCATTCAGGTGCTGTGCCGGCGGCAGAAGAATAATCCGCTGTTCGTCGGCGAGGCCGGCGTCGGCAAAACCGCGATTGCGGAGGGGCTCGCGCGCCGCATCGTGCATGGCGAAGTGCCGGACGTGCTGCGCAACGCGACCGTGTTCGCGCTCGACATGGGCACGCTATTGGCCGGCACGCGCTATCGCGGCGACTTCGAGGAGCGGCTGAAGCAGGTTATCAAGGAGCTTGAGGCCTATCCGGGCGCCATTCTGTTCATCGATGAGATCCACACCGTGATCGGCGCCGGCGCCACCTCGGGCGGCGCCATGGACGCGTCGAATCTGCTCAAGCCGGCGCTCGCGTCCGGCACCGTGCGCTGTGTCGGCTCGACCACCTACAAGGAATACCGGCAGTATTTCGAGAAGGACCGGGCGCTGGTCCGCCGCTTCCAGAAGATCGACGTCAACGAGCCGACGATTCCGGACGCCATCGAAATCCTCAAAGGGCTAAAGCCCTATTTCGAGGATTATCACAAGCTCAAATACACCAACGAGGCCATCAAGGCGGCGGTCGAACTTTCATCGCGCTACATCCACGACCGCAAGCTGCCCGACAAGGCGATCGATGTGATCGACGAGTCGGGCGCCGCGCAGATGCTTTTGCCGGAAGGCAAGCGCAAGCGCACCATCGGGCTGAAGGAGATCGAGACCACGATCGCCACCATGGCCCGCATCCCGCCAAAAGCGGTGTCGAAGGACGACGCCGAGGTGCTGCGGAATCTGCAGGAGACGCTCAAGCGCGTGGTCTACGGCCAGGACAAGGCGATCGAAGCGCTGTCGGCCTCGATCAAGCTCGCCCGCGCGGGATTGCGCGAGCCGGAAAAGCCGATCGGCTGCTATCTGTTCTCCGGGCCGACCGGCGTCGGCAAGACCGAGGTCGCCAAGCAGCTTGCCGCCACGCTCGGCGTCGAGCTGATCCGCTTCGACATGTCGGAATACATGGAGCGCCACACGATCTCCCGGCTGATTGGCGCGCCGCCCGGTTATGTCGGCTTCGATCAGGGCGGCTTGCTCACCGACAGCATCGACCAGCACCCGCATTCGGTGCTGCTGCTCGACGAAATCGAGAAGGCGCATCCCGATCTGTTCAATGTGCTGTTGCAGATCATGGATCACGGCAAGCTTACCGATCACAACGGCAAGCAGGTCGACTTCCGCAACGTGATCCTGATCATGACCACCAATGCGGGCGCCGCCGACATGGCGAAAGCAGCATTCGGCTTCACGCGAAGTAAGCGCGAAGGCGACGACATGGAAGCGATCACAAAACTTTTCGCGCCGGAATTCCGCAACCGGCTCGACTCCATCATCACCTTCGCGCATCTGTCGCCCGAAGTGATCGCCATGGTGGTCGAGAAGTTCGTGCTGCAGCTCGAGGCGCAACTGGCCGACCGCCAGGTGACCATCGAGTTGACCGATGAAGCGACCCAATGGCTGATCGCCAACGGCTATGACGAGCTGATGGGCGCCCGGCCGATGGCGCGGGTGATTCAGGAGCACATCAAAAAGGCGCTCGCCGACGAGGTGCTGTTCGGCAAGCTCAAATCGGGCGGCCATGTGCGCGTCATCGTTGTCACCGGCGAGGACGGCAAGGCGACGCTCAGCTTCGATTATCCGGATGGACCGGTGAAGCCGCGGCCGGAAAAGCTGCCGGAGCCGCGCCGCGCCAAGGCGAAGCGCCGCGCCTCGCCACGGAAGAAGCCGCCGAGCGCCGACGGCTCGGGCGGCGACGACGAGCCGCCGCGCCGGGGCACGGTGCCGAAGGTGCCGCTGGTCAAAGCCTGAGCGTGGATTTTTTGGAAAAGGCGAGGGGGAAGGTGACGAGCCTTCCCCTTACGCTTTTTTGCGGCGCGGGGATTGGCGCGCTCCGCGCGTTGCCGCCTGCTTGCGTTGCGGTTGGCGACCTTTGCGCGCCAACCGCATCTTGCGCCGGCGTCGCGCGGCCTTGGCGCGGCATGGCTCACATTGGCAACCGCCATTCTCGACGAAGTACAGATAATATTCCCGGCCGTAGTCGATGGTGATCTCCTCGTCCGGCTCGATCCGGCGCGAGGCGATGAACACGATGCCGCCATTGCGGCCGACGGCCTCCGCATTCGGCCGGCATGAATGATTGATATAGCGCGCCAGATTCCAGCGCGGCGAGCCGTCGATGGTGCAGCGCTTATTGACCACGAACAAGTATCTTGCGCCGCGTTCCTCGTAGCGCTCGGCTTCCTTGTCCGACAGGCGCCGGCCGCGATAGGTCGCGATATAGTCTCGGCGCCGGATCGGCTTGATTGCAAACAGCCCGAGTCCGGTCCTCGACCGGCCGATACGGATTAAACGTGACGCCATCGGCTGCAATTAACCGCCGATTCGCCCGATGTCATCTATGTCCGCGGAAACCATCCACTGCGAACTTGATCGGCAGCCGGGCGACGACAGGCGACGTTATTCTTCGAGCAGAGCACTCGGCAGCTTGAAGCGTTGATGCTCGTTCGGGCGCGGATCGAACTGCGCCAGATTGCCCGAACCCACGCACCTGATTTCAGAAGCGTAGTGCACGCCGTAGCGGGAGCCCTCATAGAGGGCGCGGGCATGCGCGAACACGTGTCGGCGTCCGGCTTTGTCGACGTGGAGGCGAACCATTTGTCCGCAGATCGGACATGGTGTTCTTAAGGGATGAAGCCGCCGCCGGCCGACGAGCTTGAAAAGCTCGACCACCCATACGGACAAGTGCCGCATGTCCGTCTCCTCCGAGATTCGACCATAACGGCACATCTATGTGTCAAAAAATTGGTGTACGCGCTCTTATGCCTCAATCCGTTTGGGCCGATCAGGGTAAGGTTAGCGAAGTTTCGGCGCCTGCCCTGCCACGCATCGAATGGCGTCTGCCTGGTAAAGCGCTTCAGCTATTGTGCGCGAGGGTTTGGCCGAGGAGCGCGCGGCGGTCCTTCACGACACCGATCGGCACACCAAGCCGTTCGACCGTCGAGATAATCCGGCCGTTGAGAGCCCGATCGCAATTCATATGCGTCGGCGCTATGAAGAAATCCGCGTGGTCCCAGTCGCGCGTCCATTCCAGCCGCGCGTCGGCGACCTTCTCGAAAGACAGGCGTTCTCCACAGACCGCCACCAAGTAATGCCGCGTAGGCCGCTTGCCGGCTATCCGGTCGCTACGGTCGAGGTAGTGTTCGAGGTCCTCGACCGCTTCAGGCATGATGTTGACCCAGTAATCGGTGGCGTAGCGGCGCGACGCGCCCTCCAAGCCGCCCACTAGCGGGTTGAAGAAAAGATATTCATCCGGGTGCAGACGATAGAGCGTCGTCGCGTTCCAGCCCAAGGCCAGCAACACGATTGCCAGCCCGGCTGCGCCTGCAAGCGGCTGGACCTGATCGAGGCGGCGCAGCGTTCCGCTCAGTCCCAACCCCGCCAGCACCGCGATCGGCGGCACCGTGAAAAGAAAATGGCGCATCCCGGTATCGCCCGGCGCGTGGGCAACGACCGCGGAGACGAGTGGGAGGCATGCCGCGACTGCCACCAATGCGGTTTCCCTTCGCCATGCATCGGCGTTGTCTGGCCCGGCGCGGCGCGGGAAGGCCGCGCGAAGGAGGGCAAGGACCGCGCCAATGAGGAGCGGCAGCGTCAGTTTGATGCCGACATAGGCAGGCACGTACCAGCGCGGAACGTCGCCCATCTGGTAAATGCGGCCGTCCAGAATGGTTTTGATCGGGTAGTGGACGTGGTTGAAAATGTCGAGAGCCTGCAGCGGATTGAGGGGCGCCAGACCGGCCCACGGCCACGCGGCAATCATGATCGCATAGGCAATCACGAAGGCCGGCGCGGCGGCAACCGCGGAGCGGACGATGAAACCGAGCGCTGGGCGCCACGAACCACCGCGCTCGGTCGGTGCATAGAACAGAATCACGAAGCCGGCGTAGCAAATCACAAAAACGCCGAGGACGCGTATTCCCAGCGCGCAGCCGCTCAGCACCCCGAACAGCAGCACCGATCGCCAGCGCGGCCGCGGCAATTCACGCCCAAGACAGAGCAGGAAATAGAGCGCGCCCATCATCGCGGCGGCGAAGGGAATGTCCTTGGTATGGGCAAACATGGCGCCGTACCAAATTCCGCACGCCGCCAGCGCCGCAGCAGCAAAAAGTCCAGCGCGCGGCCCACCGATGGCGCGAGCGGTAGCCCAGACCGCGCCGATGCCGCCGACGCCGATCAGCCCGGAAAGCAAGTGGCGGACGGCGTAAATATCGAGCGGAAGGATTTTTTCCAGCCCAACCGCAACGACATCGAATAGGCCGCCATAGAGATAGAGATCGCGGAAGTGAAATAGGGCCTGATCGGTAAAGCCGCTCGCATAATAGGCGACAATCAATTCGCCGTAACGCTGCTGCACCTCTTCGTCGTTGGAGATTGCATAATCGCGAAAGGTGAGGACGACGAGCGTGACCAGCGTGCCGAAGAGTACGGCTGCCGCCAAGTCGTGGCGATCAAAGTCCTGGTGACCAAAGTCCTGGTGACCAAAGTCGTGGTGACCAAAGTCGTGGCGATCAAACGGCGCCAGAAGAGCCGTGGATCGGCGTCTAAAACGAATTTCCGCTTCGCGATAGAAGATGGACAATAGCGCAAGGGCTTTCGCACCTGCGACGCTTGCGAATGTCACTGCTGTTCCCCCCGGCAGGGATTCTCAAGCGAAATTTAGTTCAGACGGCCCGCCGAGCGCGCTGCGACTCGACGTCACGCAATGATATCTTGAAGACAGCGGGCGGGGGTAGGCGCAACCTGTGTCAAGGCGCCGCATCGAGCGGTTGACGGCGCCCATCTTGGTCCGAAAGCGTCGGTCGCTATTAAGCCGGTCGGTGCCGTTTCAGCTCGCCCGCGTACCAGATCGCCAGCATCGGCAGCGTTGCCGCGACGCCGAGAAAGAGCGGTAGCGCCCCGAAACGATCGATGATGAGCGCGCCGATGGCGACGCCCGCGGTCTGGCCGACATAGAGTGCGGAAGAGAACAACGCCACCGCCGTGCCGCGCGCTTCCGGCGTCATCTGCGTCGCATTGGTCTGCAACGTATTGTGCAGCATGTAGAAGCCGAGCCCGATCGCGGTCGTCGCGATGGGGGCGAGCCACCACACCGGTTCGAGCGCCAATTGCACATAGGCTGCGGTGAGTACGAAGGAGCCGCCGATCGCCATCCTGATCTGGCCGAGACCGCGGACGAAGAGTTTTACCAGCGCCGCATAGATCAATCCGCCGATACCGAAGCAGGCGACCGTCAAACCGACTTTGGTGAAACTGATGCCGAACCGCAGATGCAGATCGGCGCCCACATAAGCGAGCGCGCCCCAGGCCAGCGCCCCCTCGATGAAGGCCGCAACGATGACGATACGGGCGAACGGATTGGACAGGACGGCGGCATATTCGGCGACGAAGCCGCGCCCGGCGCCGCGGGCTTGGCGCGATGCCCGCGTCAGCGGATTGTTGCCGAGCTCATAGACAAGGCCAATCGCTGCGAGCGCGAACATGGCCGAGAGCACGAAGAAGACATTGCGCCAGCCGACGAGGTCGCCGAGCACGCCGCCGGCGGCCTGGCCGAACAACTGGCCGAGAATTTGCCCGGTGAGATAACGCGCCAGGATCGGCTGCAGCTTGGCGCGCGGGGTGACGTCGCCCACATAGGCCATGGAGATCGGGATCACCCAACCCGCGGCGGCGCCGGTGGCAAGCCGCGCCATCGCCAGTTCCGGCAGCGTCGTGACGGTGCCGCAGACCGCTACGAGGACAGCCGCGATGGCGCAGGTCAGCGCCACGGTGCGGTACTTGCCGAAGCTGTCGCCGATCGGGCCAATGATGAGCTGGACCGAGCCGTGGGTCACCGCATAAGCGGTGATGACCAAAGCGGCGAGGCCGACGGTGGTATGGAGGTCGGCCGCGATCTGCGGCAGGAGCGAGTCCATCACCCGCACCTGGGCCTGGCTCGCAAAGCCCGCGACCGCGAGCAGCACGATCGAGCGGGTCGGAGTCCTATAGCCGGGAAGCTCGGGGGATGGCGGCGAGTACAGCACGCGTCGGCTTTCGCTCAATTCGGGGGGAAATACGCCGAGATAGGCGCAGCGTTGACAGTCAACGCGGAGCGGGCTTTCTACCCCGCCAAATGGCGAACGCGAAATGATCGAAAACAGATACCAGCCAAGCGCCGTCGAGGCCCGCATCTACGCCGAATGGGAAAAAGCCGGCGCCTTCCGCGCCGGGCGGCCGGAGCGCGCCAAGGCCGAGCCCTATTGCGTCGTCATCCCGCCGCCGAATGTGACGGGCTCGCTGCATATCGGTCATGCGCTCAACAATACGCTGCAGGATATCCTCTGCCGTTTCGAGCGCATGCGCGGCAAGGACGTGCTCTGGCAGCCCGGCACCGATCATGCCGGCATCGCGACCCAGGCCGTGGTCGAGCGCCAGCTCATGGAACGGCAGGAGCCGAATAGCCGCGCCATGGGGCGCGAGGCCTTCATCAAGCGGGTGTGGGAGTGGAAGGCGGAATCCGGCGGCACCATCATCACCCAGTTGAAACGGCTCGGCGCCTCCTGCGATTGGTCGCGCGAGCGCTTCACCATGGACGAGGGCCTGTCGCGCGCGGTGATGAAAGTGTTCGTCGCGCTCTATCGCGAGGGCTTGATCTACAAAGACAAGCGGCTGGTCAATTGGGATCCAAAACTCAAGACCGCGATCTCCGATCTTGAAGTGCAGCAGGTCGAGACCAAGGGCCATCTCTGGCACATCAAATATCCGATCGAGGGCAGCGACGAATTCATTATAGTGGCGACGACGCGGCCCGAAACCATGCTCGGTGACGTCGCGGTCGCGGTGCATCCCGACAATGAGCGGCTCAAACACTTGGTAGGCAAGCATGCGATCCTGCCGCTCGTCGGCCGCCGCATTCCGATCATCGCCGACGACTACGCCGATCCGGAGAAAGGCTCGGGCGCGGTCAAGATCACGCCGGCGCACGACTTCAACGATTTCGAGGTCGGCAAGCGGCACGATTTGCCGCTGATCAATATTTTCGACGCCGACGGCCATCTCGATCTCAAGGACAGTGCGGCGTTCCTGAAAGACGTGCCGGCGTCGGCAGACCTCGATCAGACGCTCGCCTATCACGGTTTCGATCGCTTTGCGGTGCGCAAGAAAATCGTCGAGCG
>Ga0182016_10004346_pt1 | contig 15748 bp, 8 predicted proteins | sample 712S2MmetaG_FD_120491 | JGI IMG/M metagenome (GOLD analysis project Ga0182016, IMG submission 120491) | Permafrost microbial communities from Stordalen Mire, Sweden - 712S2M metaG | ecosystem: Environmental > Terrestrial > Soil > Wetlands > Permafrost | place: Sweden: Stordalen | collected...
ATCGACCGCGTCCACTTCGTGGCCCGCGACGAAGCTCACCGAGGTGCTGCGTCCGCGATGCGTCAGCGGAACTCCGGCATACGCTCCGATTCCCAGGGGTACCGTCACGCCGGGCACGATTTCGAACGGAATGCCGGCGTCGGCCAGCGCTTCGGCCTCTTCGCCGCCGCGTCCGAAAATCAGCGGGTCGCCACCCTTGAGCCGGACGACGGCGAGGCCGCGTTGCGCACGCTCGATGAGCATCGCGCAGATTTCTTCCTGCGAGAATGCGTGGTCCGATTTCTTCTTGCCGACGTAGATGCGCTCGGCGGCAGGCGGAGCGAGATCGAGCAGGGCAGCGGGCGCGAGGTGATCGAACAGGATGGCGTCGGCCTGTTCGAGGATGCGGCGTCCTTTGCAGGTGAGCAGTTCCGGATCGCCGGGTCCGGCGCCGATGAGATAGACCTTACCGGGCATTCTGTACGCAGTCTAACAGGGCGGCACAGGGCCGTTAGAACGGCACAACAAAGTCTTCCTGGTTAGAGAGTTTCTTGATGCGGAACGCCATCTATATCAATATGGGTATAATGAGCGCAGATGGACCGATCTTCACCGCCGAAGCCGCTGTATTGAGTGGGGGAGTTCGAAGCGAGACTTGCTTACACTGCCTGGGTCCGTTATGGATCTCTTTGGCTTCGCGTTGTATCTCGCGCAGGATGGCAGGAAGCATGAGCAGACGAAGCCGCTGAAGGGCTTCGGCTCTGCCGATGTCCTGGAAGTCGTCGAGGATTGGGATCGCAGCACATACCGTGCCGTTTACACTGTGCGATTCGAAAAAGGCGGTGTTTGTACTGCATGTGTTTCAAAAGAAGGCCAAACGCGGAGTCGCCACACCGAAGGCGGATATCGACTTGATCCGCGAGCGCCTGAAGGTTGCGGAGCGGACGGCTAAGGAGCTATCGCGATGAAGAAACAAAGAGTCATAAAGGGCATCTCTATTGAGCAGTGCTTAGGTATTGAGCAGGGCTCAGGGAATGTATATGCCGACCTCGGATACCCGGACAGTGAAGGGATGTTGGTAAAAGCCCGGCTCGTCGCCAAGATCGCCGAGATCGTGCAACGTCGTGGACTGACGCAAAACCGCACGGCGGAGATTTTGGGGCTCACTCAACCCAGGGTCTGCGCAATTCTGAAAGGGCGATTTCGCGGGATCTCGGAACACCGTCTTCTGGAATGCCTCACCCGCTTGGGGCGGGATGTCCACATTGTGGTCAAGCCGGTACCGAGAAGCCGCGCGAACGGCCGGCTGACGCTTTCCGCGGCTTAGCCGTACCGCTGTCACCCCGCGCGCCGTCACCCCGCATAGACCGCGTCCAGAATCCGCCGTGCGCCGCGTTCCAGCAATTCATTTCCCAGCGCGCGCCCCAGACTCTCAGCGTCGCTGGCCGCGCCTTGCGATTCGCCGCGAATCGTTTCGTCTCCCTCGGGCGAGGCCACCAGCCCGAACAGCCGCAGCTTTCCGCCCTCCACCGTGGCGTGCGCGCCGATGGGCACCTGACAGCCGCCGCCCAGTGCGCCCAGGACGCCGCGTTCTGCCATCACCGCAGAATGCGTATCGGCGTGATCCAGCGCCTGGACGGCGTCGAAGCCGGCACCGCTGGCGCGTGTTTCGATCGCCAGGGCGCCTTGTCCGACCGCCGAGCACATGGTCTCCGCATCGAGGATTTCGGCGATGCGATCGCCCCAGCCCAACCGCTTCAACCCCGCGGCGGCCAGGAGGATGGCGTCGTATTGGCCCTCATCGAGCTTGCGCAGGCGCGTGTCGAGATTCCCGCGCACCGATTCAATTACCAGATCGGGCCGCAGCTTGCGCAATTGCGCCGACCGCCGCAGCGAACTCGTTCCCACTCTCGCGCCCGCGGGCAAGTCGGCCAGCCGCTTACCGACCACCGCGTCGCGCGGATCTTCCCGCTCCGGTACCGCGGCCAGCACCAGCCCGTCCGGCAGTTCCGTGGGCAGATCTTTCAAGCTGTGGACCGCCAGATCGGCGCTCCCATCGAGCAGCGCCTCTTCGATCTCCTTGGTGAACAGCCCCTTCGTCCCGACCTTGGCGAGAGGCACGTCGGTGATCTTGTCACCCGTGGTCTTGATGATTTCGATGCGGCACTCGTGGCCCAGGGCAGTGAGCTGGGCGTTCACCCAGCGGGCCTGCCACAGTGCCAATTGCGAACCGCGCGACGCGATAACGAGCATTTAGTGATCCTGGAGGTGAAACGCTTTTCGGATGGCCGCCACCACGTGGGCGCCCTCGGGCTGCCCGGCCTGGTTGCGTAATTCGGAGATCGGCCCGTGGGCCACTTTGTTGATGATGGCGCGGGTCATGGCCTCGATGGCGTGCTCCATCTCCGGCGTGAGCGGTCCGCACTTGCGCCGCATCTTGTCGATTTCCGCGGCGCGAATCTGTTCCAGTTGCTCCTGCAAGCCGACGATGGTGGGCGTGACTTCGGCCACCTTGAGGCGCGCCATCATGCGCTCGACTTCTTCCGTCACCATGATTTCGGCATGGTCGGCTTCTTTGGCGCGCTCCCGCAGGTTGGAATTGACCACTTCCTGCAAGTCGTCGATATCGTACAGGTAGACGTTATCGACGTCGTTCACGGTCGGCTCGATATTGCGCGGTACCGCGATATCGATCAGGAACATCGGCTTGTTGCGCCGCGCCGCGATCACGCGCTGCATCTCGTCTTTATGCAGGATGTAATGCGGCGCGCCCGAGCTGGTGATCACGATGTCCACTTCGGGCAGCATGCTGACGAAGCGCGTGTATTCCACCGGGGTGCCCTGAAACAGCGCGGCCATTTCCACCGCGCGCTGGTGGGTACGATTGGTAACGAACACGTGGGACGCGCCCGAGCGACGCAGGTGGCGCGCCGCCAGTTCCGACATCTTGCCGGCGCCCACGATCATGATTTTGCGGTTGGCCAGGTCGCCGAAAATCTTGCGTGCCAACTCCACGGCCGCGTAGCTGATGGAGACCGCCATCTGTCCCACGCCCGTCTCGGAGCGCACCCGCTTGGCCACGCCGAACGCCCGGGTCATCAGCCCGTCCAGCCAACCGCAGAGGGAGCCGCAATCCTTGGCGGATGCGTAGGCTGTCTTGAGCTGCCCCAGAATCTGCGGCTCGCCCACCACCATGGAATCCAGGCTGGCGGCTACGCGGAACAAATGGTGGATGGCATCGCGACCCTCGTGCCGGTAGAGGTGCGGGGCGATGGCCGGTCCACTGACGTTCTTCTGGTCGGCCAGGAAGGAATCGACGATGGCTTGTGGGTCGGACTGGTCGTCGGTGGTGACGGTGATTTCCACCCGGTTGCAGGTGGAGAGGATGACGGCTTCGGTTACCCCTTCACGAGCTTTCAAGTCGGCCAGCGCGGCTGCCAACGTCTCCGGCCGGAAGGCCAGGCGTTCACGGACCTCGACGGGCGCCGTTTTGTGACTCACGCCTGTGATATGCAGCTTCATGACTTGAACAGTAAATTGCCCAACCGCGCGTGTGCGGCCCAGGTGAGGGCCGCGAAGAAGGACACCGTCACGGTCATGATGGCGGCCTTACGCCCGCGCCAACCCGCGACGGTCCGCAGAAACACCAGAGCCATGTAAACGCCCCAGGTGATAAACGAAATTACGATCTTGGGATCTGCCAGCCATCCCGCCTTCAATTCGATGAAGCCCCAGGTGCTTCCCGCGATGACCGCCAGCGTAATCAGTACAAATCCGACGGCCATGGCTTGCGAGATCACCTCGTCGAGCGTGCCCAGCGCGGGCAGCCGGTAATACGACTTGCGCGGCTTTTTGCGCTTCAGTTCGCGCTCCTGAAAGAGATAAACCAGCGACGCGATGGCGGCCAGCAGCAGCGCCGCGAGCCCCAGCAGGACCAGAACGATATGCACCGTGAGCCAGGTATTCCGCACCACCGGGCTCGACCACGCACTGACGGGATTGCCCATGGTCGCCACCAGAGCAGCCACGAAGACCAGCGGGAAGACAAACACGCTGAGGCTTTCGAGCTTGAACCGCCAGTGCGCGAACAGATAGAGCACCACCAGCAGAAATGCACACATCGACAGCGTTTCGTAGAAATTGGTGATGGGGCAGCGGTTGCTGACGATGCCCTCTTCGACGATGGAGACGAAGTGAAATACCGAGCCGAGGCCGAACGCGCCCAGAGCGACGCGGAACAGTTGCTCGCGCCGGCGGACCAGGGTGAGGATGGCATGCAGCAGGCCGAGGGAATACAGGGCGGCGGCCACGCGAAGCCAGATAACGCTCATTTCAGCCATAGGGCAAAAGTCTTAAAGAAACCTAAGTGGTTCACCCACAGTATATCCTGCGGGGTGTGGGGGAATGCCGCCACCAAAATGGGGGGAGCCGATACCTACCTTGCGGGGAGGCTGCCGCGTCCACCCTGTTTCCGCAAGCCGTCGAACCCGGCGCAGTTCATGACGTTTCAGACCTCCTGATCTCGTGGAAATTGACGTGAGCCCGGCAGCGGAGATATGTGCGCTTCGTGTGGCAGGCAATCTTGCCTGCAGGCGACCTTTCAGGCCGCCGGGCGGGTTGAAAACCCGCCTGCAGCCAGGATTGGCTGCCACACAACAGCGTTGCGGCTCAACTCAATTTCCCCGACCGCTAAACTCGCTTGGGACGAGATCAGGATATCTGACGTTGGGTCCCAGGGTCCGAGCCATGCTGGAATATTCGTAGCTTGGGTTGAGCCCGGGACTTGTCTTATGTGTGGCAGGCAAGCTTGCCAAGCCAAGGTTGGCTGCCGCACTTTTGGAATCGAGGTCCCTCTCAACTGCATGGTGTCGACCAGAGACGCCGAACCCCTCAGTCGCCGGAGACGTAGGCCATCGGTGGCTCTTTAGAATCTCTTTAAACCCCGCAGGAGTGCATCCGTGGAAGCATTCGCCGAATGGATAGGATGCCAGTTCTGGTCCATCGTTCCGACGTAAGTCATGCTGCCCTTGTCAGCGCCCATCAGGATCACGGTGTACCGCCGATCCGGATAACCGAGCGCGCGGTAGAGAATCGTACCGGTCTCCTGGGTATGGTCGGTGACCGGCGGCCCGCCCAATTTCCCGGTTACGCTAAGGAAATCGTCGCGGCCGTTGAGGCTGGAATAACTCTGGTCGCTGCCCACGAACACCACGTTCTTCTGGCGGAGTTCGCCCACATGCGTGAAAGCCAGGGCCACCAGGTAAAGCCCCAGCAAAGTCGCCACGGCGATCCCGATCAGCTTGAATATGCGGCGGTCGCTCGGCTCCAGCCGGATGCCGACGACGGGAGCGGGTTCGTTTCGTTCTTCGGCGGCGCCGCGGGGAGGCCTCGGCGCGTTCACCGCTACGGGCATCTCGATAATGCGCCGCTGAAAGGGGACGATCATGCCGCCTTTGAGTTCGAGTTCGCGATTGAGGCCGACAATCAGCACGGGGTCTTCGACGCGCGACACTTCACCCACGAAGCGGCGTGAAATCCAGATCTCTTCGCCGCCCTGGCAGTTGACTACCTGGATCTCCGACCACGTGGCTTTGCGGAAAAGCCACTCGTTGTGTTCGACGCCGACGATGGGTGGGTAGAAAGAAAAGGGCCGGGCCGCCAGATGGTCCAGCGAGGGCGGAATGGGTGGCGATGCCATGAAACTTTTACCATGGTAGCGCGTGCCAAGGGCGGCGGCCCGGTATGACCGGTCCTACTTGCGCATGGAGTATTTGTCCAAAGCATCGCGCAGAGCTTGCGAGGCAGCCGGGGGGGCAATGTCGCCACCCAGCACTTCCTTGTTATCGATCTTCCGGCCGTAAAGCTCGGCGTTCACGTCGGCATCGTTGCGCAAAGTCGCGCCCTTCAGGGCGATGCCCGCGAAGAGGCCCTTGGCGCGAGACCACGCCAGGATTTCGGCGTCCATGCGAACGTCGGTGGACGCGTCGGCGGTGCGGCCCACCGGTCCGGCAGCGACGGAAGCGTCCGCGCCGAGTGTAAATTTGTCACCCAAGAGCTTCTGCATTCCCCGTTTATTCATCACCAGCATGATGACATCCGTGGAAGAACCGCCAATCTGGAATCCTACGCTGCCGCCTTCCACGCGAACCGCGGCTGGAGCGCCCCAGCCAAAGCCGTCGTCGTGACGGCATTCGGCGAAGCCGCGCCCGAACTCGCCGCCCACTACGAACGCGCCCTTCTTAAGGCCCGGCACGACGATGACGCACTGCGCCTTCGCCAGCAGATCCTGGGGAATTCCCTTGTCTGGCGTAGCCATGACTTCCTGGAAGACTTCCGCCGATGTGGCCAGACGCTCGGTTGCGGTTTCGGCGGCAGCAATGGCTGCGGCCGACAGGATCAATGCGGTAGTGAATGTGAGTTGTTTCATTGCGTTCCTCCTCTATGCATTATCGCGTGATGCACGGGCTGTGAATTGGCATGCGCGGTACCAGTGTGCGCGAACGCACCGGGGTCAGTTCCCGGCATACGCAGTCCCAGTGTTCAGATCTCCTGATCTCGTCCCCGGCGAGTTCAGCGGCCGGGGAAATTGAGTTGAGCCGCAACGCTGTTGTATGGCAGCCAATCCTGGCTGCAGGCGGGTTTTCAACCCGCCGGGCGGCCTGAAAGGCCGCCTGCAGGCAAGATTGCCTGCCACACGAAGCGCACAGATCGCCGCTGCCGGGTTCACCTCAATTTCCACGAGATCAGGGAGGTCTGAGTGCCCGCGAACGCACCTGGGTCAGCGATGTCCCAGCATACGCAGGCGCACGTTAAACGCGCGCACTTGCCCACGAGTGTAGGTGAGATACTCCGGCGTGCCGATCACGTTGTTCACCACGTTGGGGTTGGGATTATTGGTGAGGTTGTTGTAGCCGAACCGCCATGCCCAGAGGTAGTGGATCGCCGTAAAGCGCCGCTCCAGACTCAGATTGATGTTGAAGTAATTGGGAAAGCGTATGGAATTGGGCGCTCCCACCAGGAAGCCCTGCTGGTCCACCGCGCTGAATGGAAAGCCGGTACGATATTCCACCAGGTAAGCCACCGACGTATTGCGAGTAATAAACTGCAGCGCGTGCGGCAAGACGGCATTCGGCAGCGGGGCCCAGCCCCAGGTGTGGAACCGGTTGGGCGCGTCCCATGGTTCGGGACCAGGACCCTGCGGACCGAAAATCGGGTTTTCCAGACTGTAGACGACGGCCGCATTGGAGCGCACGGAAGAACGCGTGTACCCGGCAAACCATTCGAACTTGCCGGAGAACGTATGGCGCAGCGAGAGGTCCATGGCATCGTAACGCTGGCGGCGGGAGTTATTGAGAAGGTATGAGACTCCCGGGAAAAAAATTCCCGCGGTCACCGGCACGGTGGGATAGAACGTAAACCCGCGGTCGCCTTCGCGGTGCGAGTAGCCGGCTTTGAGATAGTATTGGTGCGGCAGTTTTCGCTCCGCCAGGGCGCTGACGTTTTGGTAGTACGGTACTTTGAGAAGGTTGTCGAACACCTGAAACTGGGTTACTACCGGACCCATCGCCACTCCGCCGGGCAGGTAGAAAGTCGAAAGGCTGACCTGATCCTGCTGCTGCGCCACAAGATTCAGGTTGATGGCATCGTAATAGATGCCCCAACCGGCCGAGAATTTGGTGTCCGGCAGGAAGTGAGGCGCCCATGCGACCGCCAGCCGGGGTGCTACCTCCAATACGCGGACAATCTCGTTCCACTCGGCGCGCAGGCCGGCTTCAAGTGAGAGGCCTTCGTGGAGATTCCAGTGGTCCTGCACATATTGCGCGCCTTCGAAGTTCTTGCGGTCCTCAAAGGGGTTGCCTGCGAAGGTGACATAGCGCTGCAGGTTGCCCGAGGAGTCCAGCACTTCATAGGGATGGCGCATGCTCTGCTGATGAAACGCTTCGCGCTCCGCGTCCACGCCGAATTTCAGCTGGTGCGTCCCCAGAAAATGCAGGGTCGGTAGATACAGATTGCCGAGCCATTGCCGGCGGTAGGAGTGCCTTTCGAGAGCCACGAAATAGTTGCCGAGATCGCCGAACGGAGTGATCTGGAAGATCTGGTTTCCCTGCGGGAGGGCGCGGAGTTCGCTGCGGCTGTCGGCGAAGGCAGCTTCCAGCAATGCGCCGTGCCCGAAGTAATGCTGATCGCGAATGGTGCTCATGTAGAGCGTCCGCCGCTGGGAGAGAGTGGTCTGGACGGGGTTGAGGACGCTCAGCCCGTTGTGGTTGTTGTCGGAGAGATTGTAGAGGAAGCTGGCAGTGAGAATGTTGGCCGGCGTCAGGTCTACCTGGAAACGATTGAGGTCGCTGAAATCGGTGCCGCGGACGCGGTTCTGTCCCCGAGGCAGGCCGTAAATCGAATCGTCGTGATAAAAAACATCGAGCCCGTTGTAGAACCAAGCCTTGCCCTTCGCCAGCGGGCCGGAAAATTCCAGCCGCGGCGTGAACTTATTGACGTGGACGCCTCCATCGGTCGAGATGGACGGGAAGAAGTTGGTGGCGCCGAAACGCCATCGGTCGTCCCCCATTTTGGTTTTCACGTCGAGCACGCCGGCGGATCCGCGGCCGCTCTCCGCCGAGTATCGGCTGCTCTCCAGGTCGGTGGACTGGATGGCATCGACGTTCAAACGCGTTCCCAGTCCGCCGGTAACGGGATCGGACATGTTGAAGCCGTCGAGTGTATAGTTGGTCTGGCTGGCAGCGCCGCCATTGAAATGCGGGATCCCACTGTTGTCGAGGATGACGCCGTTCAGCATGGCCAGAGCGTTGCGATAGTCCTGCGAGGCGGGAAATGGAACCGCCTGGATTTCGGCGTTGACCAGTTCCTTGTGATCGGCCGGCTGCTGCGGATCGATGGGCGGTGAGGAAGCGGTGACATCCACTTTCTCGGAGAATTCCTGCACGTGATTCAGAGTGACGGTGAGTTGGCTCGGGCTGGCGCTAAAGGACTGTGTGCCCTGATAAACGTAGAAGCCTTGCCGCTCGGCCCGGATGAGGTACTCACCTTCAGCGCCGAGATTCGCGCGGAAATTGCCAGCGAGATCGGAGGAGGCAGGAACTACGCCTCCACCGCCGGTGGGGCGAAACTCCACGCGCGCACTCTCGATGCCGCCGCCGGTTTCATCGACGATGCGGCCGGTCACCGTCACCTGCGCGTGGAGGCAGGCGCAGACCGTCAGAACGACACACCCTACCCGCACGAGTTGGAGCCCAACCGCCATTGACGCGAATCCGCGAGTTACTTACGTATCAGGATACAACGTCGCGGGCCGGCGCATACGGGGAATTCCCGACCAACCCGACAAAAGAAGAACGGCCGTGAGCCCGTTGTAGGGATCGCGGCCGGTTGAGCGCGGGAGAAGCGCTTGGTTAGAACGTGATCTTGCCGGAAAGCTGGACGATGCGAACCGAGGAATCGAAGCCCAGGAACGAGCCGTACGGACTGGTGGTGGTGGCCAGCGTTCCGGAGATGAGCCCGGTGGAACCGTCACCGATGGTTGCATCGGGCTGGCCGAAGTTCGGGTGGTTCAGCGCGTTGAACGCCTGCACGCCGACTCCGAACTTGACCCTCTCCGTGATGGCGAAGTTGCGGTATAGATTGAGGTCCAGGTCGAAGTAGTGCGGTCCAAAGAGCTGGTTGCGGGTTGCCGGGGACCACATCGTGAAGTTGGTAAAAGTGGCGGCACCGCTATCCAGGTACTTGCTGGTGTCGATGCACGGCGTGGCCTGTCCGGGATTACCGGCTGCCGCGATGCCGCAACTGAGGCCGCCCCAACCCTGGCCGAGCGGAGTGGCGAAGATCGAACCGCCGCCGCCGCCGAGAGCCGAGTTATAGCCGTCGGTCACTGTGTATGGCAGGCCGCTGCGCCAGAAGATCTTGCCGGAGAACTGCCAGCCATTCACGATCGCAGAGACCGCCTTGCTGCCGGGATGGAAAGTGGGGTTGATCACGAAATCGCCGACGAAGCTGTGCTGGATGTCGTAATCCGAGTTGCCGTAGTTGTTGGCGCGCAGGCTGAGCGGATTGATCTGCCCGCCGGTGAAATCGCCCGTTCCGTCTGAGTAGATGCAGCCGTTGGAGCACTCGTCGATGGCGTGCGAGAACGTGTAGCTGAAATGGGCCGAGATGGAGTGAGCGAACCGCTTCGTTACGATGAACGAAACGCCGTGATAGTTGGAGACGGCGCCGGTCTGAAGCTGCGTGAACGTCAGGTAATTCGGAACAGGCTGGCTGGAAGGAATGCCGGGAACGCCGGGATACAGGCCATAGGCATCGTAAGCATCCGGCCAGCCGTTGGTGTAGGGCAGGCGGGTGGTGCTGTTGCCGGCGTAGTTCACGGCCAGGACGATATCGTTGCTGACCTGACGTTGCAACTGCAGGTTCCATTCGCGCACCATGGGGGCGTGGAGTGTGCCTACGATGGAATTCACACCGGGAGCAGCAAAAGTAGCGCCAAGGGCAGCCAGGGAGCTGGAAATCTGACTATACGTTTTGCTCAGCGAGAAGGCATTGGCGGAAGCCTGCCAGGTGGCCGCGCCACCGGCTGGATCGAAGGGCGCGATGCCTGCGGCGGGCCGCACGCGGATGGCCACGGAAACCGGTGGGTTGGACAGCAGGTTATCCACCAGGCCGGCCGGCGGATTGTCATAAGCCAGCATAAAGCCGCCGCTGATCACGGTCTTGTGATCGGTCCCGGGCGACCAACTGAATCCGATGCGTGGGGAATAAACCAGGGGATCGACGCCGGGGTATGCCTGATGCTGATTCGGCTTGATGTCGGAAGAGTACGGAACGTTGCCGGGGTTGGAACTGGTAAAACTAGGCAACGATGTGTACGAACCGATGAAGTTGGCGAAGCAATTGAACTGGCAGACCGGGTTGGAGTTGTGTTCCACGCGGAATGCCATGGTGATTTTCAAATTGGAGGTCGCGGCCCATTCGTCCTGCGCGTAGACTCCCAAGCCCCACATGGCGATTGGCACGTCCGAAGCGAGATTCAGGCTCTTGCGATACTGATAGGCCAAACCGTTAGCAAAGTTCTGCAGGCCGGCGTTGTTATACCCGAAGTAGACCGCCGGATTATTGAAGAAGAAGTTGTGATCGCTCACGTCATAGCGGCGGAAATTCTCGCCGAATTTGAAGTTGTGCTTGCCGCGGTTGAGCGTAAAGTCGTCAATGAACTGGTACTGCGTAATGTTGCGGCCCTGCGGGAAACTTCCCTGGGCGTTGAAACCGGTGAACGGGACAGTGCCGGAAGTCGCAATCTGGTACGGGAACGTCGCTGCGACTTTCGCGGGATTCTGGGCGAACTGCGCCACGTAATGGCTGAAAGTAGCGCGGAAATCATTGGTCGACCGCGGGCTCACGATGTGCGTTTCACCAAGCTGCATGTCATATGCCGGCTGACTGGAAAGCGCATCGAAATTGGCATTGACCTTGTCGATGGTGGTGGGCTGTAGTCCGTGGTCGCCTTTATAACGGAAAAATGCGTTGTCGTTCTGGCCGATCTTTTGATCGAGCTTGAAGGCGAGAATCCATTCCGAGCCCAGCAGATTGGCGCTCCCGTTGGCGTGTTCAGCGCAATCGGTAGTGGCTGGATTGTAACCCGGCAGGGAGAGGGAACTGCAGGCGGCTGGATTCGGAATCGTCACTGCGCTCGCCGCACCGGGAGCGGTAGCCCACAGATTCAGCATCGTTTTGTAGGCTGCGGCTTCGGATGGGTGGAGGTTGGTGACGTTGTTGAGAACCGCAGTGGCAAAAGCCGGAGTGGGTAGGGTATCGGTGAAGGTGTTCGGCAGGACGAACCGCAACCCTTCAGTATCCGCGAAGAAGAACGTCTTGTCCTTACGGATGGGGCCGCCGACGCGCGCCGCCCACTGGTTGGCATTGGAAAAAGGCTTCGGGTTGCCGTAATAGTTGCTGAACCAATCGTTGGAGTTCATGATGCGGCCGTTCCACCAGTACTCCGCATTCCCGTGGAACTGATTGGTGCCCGACATAGTCACATAACTCACCTGGGCGCCGGAGAGCTGGCCGTACTGGCCGCCGTAAGGGTTGGCGATGACCGAAGCTTCCTGCAATTCGTTCTGTCCGATGGTGAGGTTGGAGGCACCCGAATTGTTGATGTTGAAGTACGGGTCCATGTCGTTCTCGCCATTGACCGTGAAGAGGTTGGAAGTGGCTGGCAACCCATTGACTTGGAAATTGCCGTAACCACCGGTGGTGTTTACCACCACGCCGGGAGCGGTGTACGCAATGTTGGTGATATCGCCTCCGGCGGAGGGCAGCTGAGCCAACTGCTGCTCAGTGAAATTCGTGTTCGTGCTGGGCTCCGTGTTGACCAGCGGCGCTTCCCCGGTAACTTCGACCGTCTGGGTCGATTGACCCACCGTCAGCACGACGTCGGCAGTGGTGATCGAGCCGACTGTCACCTCGGCGTTTTGTTCCAGCTTCTGAAAACCGGTCTGGCTGGCTATAACGGAGTATCGGCCGGGCTTCAACAGGCGGAAGCGGTATGCTCCGGTTACGTCACTCTTGGTTTCCTGGGTGGCACCCGTATCCAGGCTCTTCAACGCCACCGTGGCACCTTGGACGACACCTCCACTGGGGTCTTTTACCACACCGGCGATATCTCCGGTAGTGAGGGACTGGGCGCAAAGCATTGACGCCACTGCTACTAAGCCGATTAACAACCAGAATAACCTGCCACTGCCAACGTTAGTCCTCATATTTTCTCCTAAAACCAACATGTCCGGCTCACCGACGTGGGTACGCACAAATGTGGCTCCGATGACATGCGCGAAATCTAGCACGTCGTGAACCATTTATTATCAATGAGTTAATTGCTTGTTAAGTAAAGGTTTTTCGAGGTTGGGCTGGGCCTGGAATTCCATGGGGCGAGGATCACTCCAATGTGTGAAGACTCACATTTGGCAGCTATCCGCTTGCAATAACGATAGTTAATGTCTCTATGACATTTGGAAGTCGAATATCCGATTTTGAGGAAGTATTCGACAGATTGTACTATTGGCGGCAGGCAGGGAGGATTTTGCCACAATCGTACAGATTCACGACAAAAATACCAAAGGGAGCCCGAAGGCTCCCTTTGGCGTTACAGGACTACTGAAGCTTAGAACGTAAGCTTGATCGAGACCTGCATGGTGCGTGGACTGCTGGAGAACACCTGGTTCCACTGTCCGAATAACGAACTGTTGGGAATCAGAGCGTTGTGGACTGCGGTTTGGGTGAAGCCGGTCGATGCGACATCGCTGATATTGCCGCCGACATATTGCGGATGGTTGAAGATATTAAAGATTCGACCTTCCATGCGGAGCTTGAACCGGTCTTCTTTGCCGAAGCCGAAGTACTTTGCAATGGTCATGTCGATATCGTCGATGGGGTTGAGGTGCAGGGTATTGCGTCCGCCGGTGGCGATGGTGCCTTTGGGCGCCACGACGTAGCGGGCATTGGGGTTGGTGACCAGATACGCCACGGTAGCACCCGCGGTGTTGGTAAGGGCCTTGGTGCCGCTGCCGATCGCGGCGTTCCCGCTGGGGTTTACGATCGTCCGGTCGCCGGCCGAGTCGCCGTTCATATTCGCGTCAACAGCGCTCTGCGCGGTGGCCAATGAGCCTACCTGATACTGGTAAACCGGGGCGACTTCCCAGTTGCCTATGATGTTCCGCATCACCCAGTTCGTGTTGTGCTTGAGGAGCGGCACATCGTACAGTGTCTCGAAGCTGAACCGCTGACGATGATCGAGAGCTGAGTCGGACTTGTCGGCGCGCACGTTCTGGAAGTCCTCCGGACGGCGCGGGGTGGTATAGGTGCTGAAGACATCGGCGGTGGAGTCGTCCATATTGTGGCTCCAGGTGTAGGCCGCGACGAACTGCAGACCGTTGGAGAAGCGGCGAGTGAGTTGGTTGGCCCAGCCGTTGTAGAAGGAGCGGCCGTAGGGCATGAAACCGACGATGTTGCTTTGGAAGCCGGCATTGGCATACGCCGGAACAAAGTTGCCGCCGGCGGCGAGTTTGGCGTTGAGCGCGCCCAAGGTGTTGGTTAGCGAATCCAGGGTGGACTGCGAAGGAGCGGCAAAGTACACCGGCAGGGCATTCGACGTATTGACTACATTCTGGATGTCGAGACGGTCCTGTACGGTGAGATTCGCGCCGCGCGTACCCATGTAGCGGCTCTCGAAGGTATAGTCGTTGTGGAAGGCATGCTGGATGCCGATGGTCCACTGGATGGACTTGGGGCGCTTCTGGTCGGGAACATATCCACTGGTGCCGGCGCGGGCATCGGCGACACTGAGCGCACCGCCCGATGCGTTCGGCGGGATGCCTCCGTTCTTGAGGTAGTTGGTGCCATTCTCCCCGCCTTGGTCCACCGTGATGGAATCTTGCGGCGGCAACGAAAGCAGGCCCAGGTTGTCATACAACACGTCATAGTTGGTGCCGAAGCCGGCGCGGATGGAAGTGCGCCCGCTTTCGCCCGGAGAATACGCCAAACCCAGCCGAGGCATGAAGTTCTTCTTCTGCGCCGCGGGATTGCCAAAGGTAATGAGCCCGGGCACGCTCGAGAGGGCATTCATGGTCTGCAGGCGCTCGGTATACGGCAGGCTCTGGTATTCCCAGCGCACGCCGATGTTGGCGGTCAGGTTCTTCGAGATCTTCCAGTTGTCATTCGCAAACAGGGCCGTAGTGATGCGGTCGCCATAGTAAATCACGTTGCCGGTGGTGCGTTCCGCCAGTTGATCCGGAGTGTAATCGTACAGGTAGTCCGAAAGGTAGCTCCACTCATAGTCGCCGCGGGCGCGCTGTGTGAAGCTCTGCGGCGAGATCAGTTTGCTCCCGTCGAAGCCGAACTTGAAGGTGTGTGTCCCTTTCGTCCAGGACACGTTGTCGGTCAATTCATAGGTGTTTTGAATGCCGAACTGGGGCGCGTTGGGGTCGGGACCTAGTTGTACCCCGAGGTCGAAGACGTCGATGTTGGGGAACATGTCGAGGCCCGGGAACTTGAAGTTGCCGGCAGGCGTGGTGTTGGAGGAGCGGTTGTATCCCGCGCGGAACTCGTTGGTGAGGTTCGGCGAAAACGTATGGAATTCCGACAGGGTGGCAATGTAGCCGTTATTCGGAACGGTGGTATAGAAAACCGGGAGGCTGGCGGCGGTGTCAATGCCGCCCGAGCGGTTGAGAATGAAGCGGCCACGCAGGCTGTCCTTCTCCGAAAAATTGACATCGGTGGATGCCACGGCACGCTCGCTGTTGGTGAACGCGGGCGCGGTAAACGAAACCTGGCCGATGGGGATGGACGTTCCGCTGGTGGCGGCGCCGTTGTAACCCTGATTGATGGGGCTGATCAGCGGATACGCCCCGTTGGGGGTAGAGGCGGGAGACGCGGCGGTGGATGCCGTTCCGAGGTACTGCTTCAGCACGCTCAAGTTGTTCTGGTTGATGTTGGGAATGCCGGCCAGAGTAGTCCAGCCAGCGGCCGTGGGCGCATACAATAAGCCGGCACTGCCGGCATAGCCGGTGGGCTCGTATTCGTAATTAAAGAAGTAGAACCACTTGTTCTTCTTGATCGGTCCGCCAACTTGTCCGCCGAAGCGGTTGTCATCGTAGCGGGGATGCAGCGGGTTGCCGTCCACCGCATCGAGGTTGTTGGCGGCATTCAGATCGCGGTTGTTCAGGTATTCATACAAGCTTCCGTGAATCTGGTTGGTGCCACTGCG
>Ga0182016_10004347_pt1 | contig 15743 bp, 7 predicted proteins | sample 712S2MmetaG_FD_120491 | JGI IMG/M metagenome (GOLD analysis project Ga0182016, IMG submission 120491) | Permafrost microbial communities from Stordalen Mire, Sweden - 712S2M metaG | ecosystem: Environmental > Terrestrial > Soil > Wetlands > Permafrost | place: Sweden: Stordalen | collected...
AACTCGCCGGCGGCGGCCATCGACGCTGTCGAATCGCGCGACTTCGACGTGGTGCTGATGGATCTGAACTACACTCGCGACACCACCTCCGGGCAGGAGGGACTCGATCTGCTCAACCGCATCCAAAGCCTGGATTCCACCCTGCCGGTGATCGTGATGACGGCCTGGGGCTCGGTGGAACTGGCGGTGGAGGCCATGCGCCGCGGGGCGCGCGACTTCATTCAGAAACCGTGGGACAACGCCCGCCTCTCCGCCATCCTCAGTACGCAGATCGAACTGAGCCGCGCGCTTCGCAAAGGCCAACGCCTGGAAGCCGAGAATCGCGTCCTGCGCGCCGAACGCTTCCCCCAATTGATCGCCCATTCGGCAGCCATGCGGCCGGTGCTCGACGTCATCTCGCGCGTGGGCCCTTCGGACGCCAACGTGCTGATCACCGGCGAAAACGGCACGGGCAAGGGCCTGGTGGCGCAGACCCTGCATTCGGTTTCGCTGCGCGCCAGCCGCCCGCTGGTGACCGTCAACACCGGCGGACTGGCGGAGGGCGTCTTCGAAAGCGAGCTATTCGGCCACGTGAAAGGCGCCTTCACCGACGCCAAAGTGGATCGCGTGGGCCGCTTCGAAATGGCCGACGGCGGCACCCTGTTTCTGGACGAAATCGCCAATATTTCGCAAGGTCTGCAGTCCAAGCTGCTGCGCACGCTGGAGACCGGCGAATTCGAGCGCGTAGGGTCGTCCAAGACGCGGCGCGTGGACGTCCGCGTGTTCTCGGCCACCAACGCCGACCTGGCGTCGCAGGTGGCCGAGGGCCGGTTCCGCCAGGATCTGCTGTTCCGCCTGAACACCATCGAACTGCGCCTGCCGCCATTGCGCGACCGTCGCGAGGACATCTCCCTGCTGGCGGCCCACTTCCTGCACCAGCACGCGGAGCATTATCGCAAGCCGCTCTCGGCGTTCGACGAGGGCGCCATCAAAGCCCTGCTGGCGCATGCCTGGCCGGGCAACGTGCGCGAACTCGACCACGCCGTGGAGCGCGCCGTCCTGATGGCCCAGGGGGACACCATACGGGCCGCCGACCTGGGACTTCGCGCCGGCCGCGAAGGTCCGCCGCGCCTGGAAGAAATGAGCCTGGAAGACGTGGAGGCGCTGCTCATCAAGAAAGCCCTGGCGCGGTTCAACGGCAACGTGAGCCACGCCGCCAACGCCCTGGGATTGAGCCGCAGCGCACTCTACCGGCGGCTGCAACGATACGGTCTCTGAGACGACGGTGCCCCCCACCAACAAACCCGCACGCATCAGCCACGAAGGCCGCGTGGTGTTGCTGGCGTTCCTGGCGGGCCTGCCCGGATCGGCCACGGCCATCTATCTGCTGTGGAGCAGCGGATCTTCGCTGCGCTACGAGCTGACGTTCACTACCATTATTGTATGCGCCTGGTTGGGCTTCGCCATGGCGGTGCGGGAACGCGTGGTCTTCCCGCTGCAAACCCTCAGTAACCTGCTGGGTGCCCTGCGGGAAGGCGATTACTCGGTGCGCGGCCGTTCGCCCAAACCCGACGACGCCCTGGGCGAAGTGATGCGCGAGGTGAATACTCTGGGCAGCACCCTGCGCGAACAGCGCCTGGGCGCCATGGAGGCCACCACTCTGCTGCGCACGGTGATGCGCGAAATCGACGTGGCCATTTTCGCTTTCGACGAGCACCAGCGGCTCCGCCTGGTGAATCGCGCGGCGGAACGGCTACTGGCCGCGCAACCCGAGAAGTTGCTGGGGCAGACGGCGCAGGAGATCGGCTTGGAAGCCTGTCTCGACGGTCCCGAGCAGAGCACCTTGCAGGCCTCGTTCCCCGGCGGCGCGGGCCGCTTCGGAGTGCGCCGCACGAGAATTCGCGAGCGCGGTTTGCCTCTCCATCTGGTGGTGATTTCCGATCTCACGCGGGCCCTCAGCGAGCAGGAATTGCAAGCCTGGCAGAGGCTGGTGCGCGTGCTGGGCCATGAGCTCAATAATTCGCTGACGCCCATCAAGTCCATCGCCGGAAGCCTGGCCAGCATCGTGGCGCGCGAGAATCTCCCCGACGATTGGCGCGACGACATGCGCCGCGGTCTTTCGGTCATCACCAGCCGGTCGGAGAGTCTGAGCCGTTTCATCGGTGCGTACGCACGCCTGGCGCGCTTGCCGCGCCCGCAGTTGCAGCCGCTCGAAGTGGCGGCCACGGTAGGGCGGGCGGTGAGTTTCGAAACGCGCCTGGCGGTGAAAATCGAGGCTGGCCCGCCACTGACGGTGCAGGGCGATCCCGATCAACTGGAGCAGGTGTTGATCAACCTGCTGCGCAATGCGGCCGACGCCTCATTGACTACCGGCGGCGCGGTGGAGATCGGCTGGCGGCGCGATGGCGCCATGCTGGAGATTTGGGTGAAGGACGAAGGCGTGGGCCTCTCCAGCACCGCCAACCTGTTCGTGCCGTTCTTCACCACCAAGCCGGGAGGTTCGGGCATCGGGCTGGTGCTGAGCCGGCAGATCGCGGAAGGCCACGGCGGCGCGCTTACTTTGGAGAATCGCACCGACGGTCCCGGATGCATAGCGCGCATGCGGCTGCCGGGGTAGGGCGGGCAGCGTAGCGTTCGCTTTGTGCGAACAAGTCTGGAGAGTTGTGGCAGACTTCACAGGTACTTGCAAAATTCGAAGAAACCGCTTGCTTGCGCGCGCGGCTCGGAAAAACCACGTTGAAAGGCAAGCACTTACCGAGCCGCGACCGTGAGGGAGCGGGTTCAATACCGAATTTTGCAAGTGCCTCTTCACTGAGCACGTAACCGGCTAATCCTGGGAGCGGAAGCATCCTTGGACCGCACGTGGAGCACGCCGATGAGAAGCGCCCGCTAGCGGTGCGTCCACTCCACCGAATAGATGTCCGCGGTGAGAAAGTGGAACGATGCGATGGGCGCGTCCTCCGATGCGATACCCCAGTAACCCACCGTGGCGCCAGGCTGCAGATCTCGAAAGTCGGCTATTTCTTCCACCCGGCCGCCTCCCACCGGCATGCGGCGGATCGGACTTCCCTCGTCGTACGATTGGTAGTAAATGTACTTGCCGTCTTTGGACCAGACGGGGTTGTTGAAGGTCCCATTGGCCATCTCGGTCCACTTCTTCGACGCGATATCGAAGAGCATCAGCTTGCGTTGATCCAGAGGCATGGCGATGAGGTAGCGGCCGTCGGGCGACCACCGCGGGCTAAAGAGCCCCTCCGACCCCGGCACCGTCGACACCTGCCTGGTTGTCAAATCCACCATCTGAATGGACTTGGGGGTTGAATCTTCAGCCATGTACTCCGACGACCGTCCATAGACGATGGTCTTACCGTCGGGCGACCAGTCCGGGTCCGCCTGATTGCGAGCCTCCTCGGAAACAATCTGCGGTTTGCCTCCCTCGGTAGCGATGGAATAAATCTTCCACGTCTTGCCCGGCTCCTTGCCCATGAACGCGATGGAGCGCGCATCCGGGGACCAACGCATCATGAATACCCGCATGGGGCCGGATGTCAATTGCAGCCGCTGCGACCCATCCAACCGGCTCTGCCACAAACCGCCGTCGCTCGTGCTGACCCACGCAACCCGGGTCCCGTCTCTCGAAAACTCCGTCCGGCCCGCCATGCCGATTTCCCGCAAATAGGGAATGAACTGGCGAGTGGCGGCGTCATAGCGGCGGAGTTGACTCCGCTTGTGCGCTCCGGTAAAAAAGACCTGATCTCCGTGGCGGGCCGGCACCGGGCCGATAAAGTTCAGCGGACCCGCGGTGAGCTGCGATGGCGAGGGCGCCGGCCCGCCGATCCAACTCTTCTCCGGCAGAATCCAAATGTTGCTTCCCTCTACCCGGTTCGACTGGAATACGAAGTACTTCCCATCGGGCGTCCAGTTTCCGCAGCATTCCGATGTGGGATTGGACCACCCCGGCAGCAAAGGACGAAGTTTCTTATCCGCGAATGTAAACTCCCACAGCGAAGTAGCACGCGTGGCGGAATCGACCACCGTGAAGCGCACTCGGGAGCCGTCGGGGGCGCAACGAAGCCAGAAGGCCCGCCCGGGAACAGATGTCAAAACGCGAGCTTCCTGGCCGTCATTGCGGGTGATCAGAATGTTGCGTCCGGAAGCATACAGCACCGTACTTCCGTCCGGCATCCACGTGCCATCATGACCGAGGCCGCTCATGATCTTGCGTGCCGCGCCACCCGCCGACGGAACAATCCACATGGTTCGCTCCAGTTCGGTGAGTACCTCGCCAAAAACCAGCAGCTTCGAACCGTCCGGCGAGATATCCGCCAACCTTGGCTCTCCAATTTCGGGTGGTGTCACCAGGGGATGCGCGTCGCCGCCGGAAATCGCCGAGTAGGCCAGGGCGATACGGCCGCTCTCGATCTTGGAGAAGTAAAGCCGCGATCCGTCGGTGAGAAGAGCCGGGAATCGTTCGATTCCCACGTCACCGGGAAAGATGGAGTCCGACGAGGTGATTTGGGTGAACGGCAGCAGCCTGGGCGTTGCCACTTCCGCACTCTCCCAAAGGCGAAGGCCAAGGAGAATGACGACGATTACACCGGCGGCTGCAGCCACGATTTGCCAGCGGACCGTTTCCAGCCTGGATGGAACTCGTTTCGCGGCGGGCGCTTCAACTTGAACCGCGGAGGCCACCAGTACCGTTCGGGAGATCGCGTGTGGCTCCGGGAAATCGAGCGGTTCTATCGGCGCGATGAACCGGTATCCACGCTTGGCCAGGGTTTCGATGTAGTGAGGATGCTCCGCTGAGTCGCCCAGGGCCTCGCGGACCTTATTTACCGCCGTTCCCAGACTGTGGTCGAAATTAACTACCGTTTCCGTGCCCCAGATCTGCTGCTGAAGTTCCTCCCTGGTCACGATTTCTCCGGCGTGGCTAAGGAGGATGGCCAGCAGCTTGAACGGTTGGCTTTGCAGCTTGATGCGGATTCCGCACTTCCGCAACTCACCGGCTCGAAGGTCGGTTTCAAAAACGCCAAACCGTATTCTGCCCCAGTGGGTTGGGATCTGATCGAGCATGGAACGTCAACAAGGGTAACACATGGAAGAACTTGAGGCGGTTCTTCGCACGGCTCTTCTAAAAATACCCGAGGAACCGCACGGTCTGCAATTCTGCTGTTGACTGCCGTGCGCAACTCCCGCGAAATCAATTGTTTATAAGATGAACATAATTTGCCGGACAATTCAAGAGTTGTGCATTGCCAAATCCGCTTTCCGCGATCACCCTCGGTATCGAACGGCGATCGCAAATATGCGCAAACATCTGCTTATACAGTTCCTTCTTATATCGGGAGTCCTGCCACTTCGGGCGGACTGGACGTCCGTGGGCGCGATGCCCGCGGCTCAGCGGCTGGACAATGGCGTCGAATACCGGAACGATCTCGGTGCCGTCCGGCTGACCGTGATCCAGGCCGGCGCCATCCGGGTTCGCTTCGCCCAGGGACGGCAATTCGGGCCCGACGATTCCTACGCGGTGCTTCCCGCGATGCGTGGCGCCAAAGCACCGTTCGAGTTCTCGAGCGCGGGCAGCGTAGACCGGTTGCGCACCTCCGAATTGCAGGTGGAAATAGGGCGGAACCCGTTCCGGCTCCGATTCCTCGATGCCCAGGGGAATGTTCTGGAAAAGGATACCGACGCCGTGGGAATGGCCCGCGATTCCGAGGGACGGGTCCGGGTATGGAAAGACTTGAGCGCCGACGCTCACTTCTTCGGATTCGGCGAGAAAAGCGGTCTGCTCGACAAGCGGGGCGCCAGGTCCAACGGCAGTACGCTGGTGATGTGGAATTCGGACACCAACGGTTATGACAACACCACCGACCCGCTCTACGACACGATTCCGTTCTTCATCACGCTGCAGGGTGGACGCGCGCATGGCACCTTCTTCGACAACACCTGGAGGAGCAGCTTCGATATCGGCCGGCTGAGCCCCAAATCGATGAGTTTCGGAGCCGAGGGCGGCGAGATGGACTATTACATTCTGGCAGGGCCGCTGCCTTCCGACGTGTTGCGCCGCTACGCCGAACTGACCGGGCCGATGCCGCTGCCTCCGATGTGGGCGCTGGGCTATCAACAGTGCCGCTACTCGTATTACCCGGACAGCCGCGTGATGGAAGTGGCCAAGGGATTCCGCGAACGCCACATTCCCGCGGATGCTATCTGGCTCGATATCCACTACATGGACGGATATCGGATCTTTACGTGGGATCCGAAGCGCTTTCCGCAGCCGAAGCAGATGCTCCAGGATCTGGGCGAAATCGGCTTCAAGACCGTGGCCATCATCGATCCGGGCGTCAAACTCGACCCCGGCTATGCGGTATACGACAGCGGGGTGAAAGCCGATATCTTCGCCAGGAATCCGGACGGGAAGCTCTTCTCCGGCCGTGTCTGGCCGGGCGCCTCGGTCTTCCCCGATTTCACCGACAGTCCTGCCCGAAAGTGGTGGGCGCAGCAGATCTCGGATTTCGTTTCGAGCGGCCTGGCGGGTATCTGGGTGGATATGAACGAGCCTGCGGTGATGGGGGCTCCGGGCGGGACGATGCCCGACGAAGTCGTGTTTCAGCACGATGGAGCGGCCGTCAGCCAGGCGCAGATCCACAACGTATTCGGTCAACAGATGTCTCTGGCCACGCAGGAGGGATTGCTGCAGCAGCGTCCGGACCTGCGGCCATTCGTGTTGACCAGGGCAACCTATGCCGGCGGCCAACGTTTCGCCGCGGTGTGGACGGGCGACAACGTGGCCGACTGGCTCCGCCTGAAGGATGGTCTGGGTACCCTGCTGGGCATGGGAATCTCGGGATTCCCGTTCGTCGGCAACGATATCGGGGGCTTCAACGACTCCGGGGCGGGCGATGCCGATCTCTATACCCGGTGGATGGAAGCGGGAGCCTTTTTCCCCTTTATGCGCGCCCATACCGTCCCGCAGGCGCCCAACAAAGAACCGTGGGCCTTCGGACCGGAATATGAGGGGTACAACAGGCAGGCCATCGAACGGCGGTATCAGTTCCTGCCGTACATTTACAACGCTTTCTACCAGGCCTCGCAAACCGGTATGCCCATGATGCGGGCCCTGATGCTGCAGTATCCCGACGACCCGGCAACGTATAACGCCGGGGACGAATTCCTGATGGGACCGGACCTGCTGGTGGCCCCGATTGTCGCGCCCCAAACCAAGACACGTCAACTCTACCTGCCGCGCGGCACATGGTACGACCTGCGGACCGATAAGGTCCTGACCGGTGGCCGGCGGACCACCGTCGAGGCAAACGAGGACGAACTGCCCCTCTTCGCCGCTGAAGGTGCGATTCTTTTCCGCGCGCCAACCGTGCAGTCGACCGCCGATCTGGCATCCGCCGAACTAATCTTTGACGTGTTCGCCCACGGCGCCACGGACCGGGAGTATTACGAGGACGACGGCAGCACGTTCGCCTACCGGCAAGAGGGCTACTTCAAGCGCACCGTGTCGGTCCGGCCGGAAACCGCGGGCGTCACCGTCACCCTGGGCGCCGCCCAAGGGACATTCACCCCCCGGCATTCCGGAAACACGATTGCCCTGCACTTCGCCCAGGCGCCGCGCACGGTCTTGCTGAACGACCGGGACCTGCCGGCCACGGCGATCCAGTTTGACCAGGCCCGTTCGATTCTGACTCTGCGGATTCCGCAGTCCAGCCAGCAGCAAAAGGTGGCCGTCCGCTGGTAGCGTGGGCCGCGGCGAACGCCCGAAATACTCCTTGTCACGCCGTTGTCATGGGACATCAACACTTTCTTTTTGAGTAAGTTGGCTGGTGAACAAGATTTGAACAACAAACGACTTGCGGTGGATTGTAAATCCCTGGGGAGCGAGTATGCTTGCCACATCCGGTTCTCGCGATTGGTCTCGCTCGCCGGGTCTTTTTCATTTCTTGCGGATTGCGTTTTACGGAATATCAGGTAACTTATATGGAGAACCTTGTCCGTTCTTTAGGCCGGCTGTGGCTGCGTCTCTGCCTGGTGGAAGCGGCGCTCGCGGTTGCTTCGTACGCGGCGCCGTCCGTCGCGAAAGTCGAGCCCCCTAATTGGTGGGTGCGCCACACCCGGAATCCTATCCAGGTGCTGCTGACAGGCAGCGAGCTAAAGGATGCATCGGTAACCGGCCCCAAAGGCTTCCGCATCGAGGTCCGGCGGACCTCGGACAATGGCCACTATCTCTTCGCATATTTCACCATCAATCCCTCCACTAAGGCAGGCGCCTATCGCTTCCAGGTGAAGGGCGCCACCGGGACGGCGGCATTCCAGTTCGATTTGAACACGCCGCTCGAACCGAAGGGCCGTTTTCAGGGATTCTCGCCGGACGATGCGATCTACCTGATCATGCCGGACCGGTTCGCGAATGGCGACGCTTCGAACGATAGTCCGCCGGATCTCGGACGGCCCGCCGACCGTACCGTAGTGGGAGCCACGCATGGCGGCGACCTGCGCGGCATCCGCGACCACCTTGGATACCTCAAGGACCTCGGCGTTACGGGCGTGTGGATGACCCCGATCTACCGGAACTCGCTGCCGGGACTTTCCAGCTACCACGGATATTCCGCCGTCGATTTCTACGCCGTCGAGCCGCGATTCGGCACCATGCAGGACTTCCGCGACTTGGTAGATGCGGCCCATCGCATGGGACTGAAAGTGGTCCAGGATCAAGTGGCCAACCACAGCGGTCCACGCCATCCTTTCGCGGCCGATCCGCCCACACCGACATGGTGGCACGGTCTGGCGCGCACTCTGAAACTCCGCAACAACTTCGATATCGCGGCGCTCTCCGACCCTTACGCGCGGCCCAAGCGGCGGGAGATTCCCCTGGACGGATGGTTCGCCGGCAGCCTTCCGGATTTCAATCAGTCCGATCCCCTGGTGAGCGATTACCTGATCCAAAACGCGCTGTGGTGGATTGGAATGAGCGGAATCGACGCCGTCCGCCAGGACACATATCCTTATGTGGACCGGCCGTTCTGGGAGAAGTGGCAGAGCGCCATCGACCTGCAATATCCCGATTTCGTGGTGACCGGCGAGATCACCGCGCAGACGCCCGCGGTGCTGTCGTTCTTCCAGGGTGGCGTGCGGAGATATGGGGCCGACACCAAGCTGAAATCCATCCTGGACTTTCCCCTGGAGTCCGCTCTCAAGAACGTCTTCGGGCAAGGCGCGCCCATGACGGCGCTGACCGCCATCCTGGCGCAGGATTCGCTCTATCAACGGCCGGAGGAGTTGGTGGTCTTCGCCGGCAATCATGACCAGCCGCGATTTCTGACCGTGGCTGGAGGCGACATATCGAAACTCCTGATGGCCGAAACATTTGTGCTGACTACCCGGCGCGTTCCCCATTTGTATTACGGCGACGAGATCGCCATGGGCGCCGGGACCGACCGGACGGATCGCACCATTCGGGCGGACTTCCCCGGCGGTTTCCCCGGAGACCCGGTGAATGCGTTCCTTCCGGAAGGGCGGACCGGTGACGCTGCCACCGTGTTCAACCGAATGCGCGACTTACTGCATTTCCGGCTCGATCATCCGGCCCTCCGCCGCGGGAACCTGGTCGAGTTGAACGTCGGCAAAGACCAGTACATCTATCTAAGAAGCTCGCCCGAGGAGCAAGTGCTCGTGATCCTCAATCGCGCCGGGGCTGCCAAGCCGATTGAGATTGAAGTGGATGATTTGCACCTGGCCGAGGGTCTCCGATTCCAGTCATTTTTCCAGGGACAGCCGGATCTCGCCGTGACCCAGGGGAAGTTAGTCATCGAGGACCCGAAGGACATCGGCATTTACTGGGCGCGGCCGCCCCATGAACGCTAACGGTAGGAAATGTGTATGAAACTCTTGGCACTCATCGCAACAGCCGCCACGCTGGCAGCCCAGCAGGCAGGGACGCCGCCTAAGCCCGCCGAAGCCGGCGACGGCGTACACGGGTACACCGACACTCCGCGACTGCCGGGACAGAAATGGCGGGTCCACGACCCCGACCGGCCGCACCCCAGGAAGGTGACGCCAGGACCCGTGGTAAGCGCGCCGGCGCCGTCCGACGCCATCGTCCTGTTCGACGGCAAAGACCTGTCGCAGTGGGTCACCGCCGGACGCGGCGGCCAGATCCAGGAGCCCAAATGGAAGGTTGAAAACGGTTACATGGAAACCGTGCCCCGGTCCGGGCGCCTGGTCACCAAGGAGAAATTCGGCGACTGTCAACTGCACATCGAATGGATGATTCCGGCCGGCTCGCCGGGAGTGGGTCAGGACCGGGGAAATAGCGGCGTGGAACTCATGATGCGCTATGAGATTCAGGTGCTCGAATCGTTCGAGAATCCGACTTACGCGGACGGGCAGGCTGCCGCGATCTACGGACAGTGGCCTCCGCTGGTAAACGCTTCCCGGCCCGAGGGCCAGTGGAACGTGTACGACATCCTGTTCGAGGCTCCCCGCTTCGACAAGGAGAAGCTGGTCAAGCCGGGCTATGTGACGGTGGTTCACAACGGCATTTTGGTCCACAATCACCAGGAAATCCTGGGCGCAACGGTGTGGAGGAAAGTGGCTGTGTACTCTCACCATGGCGAGGAGGAACCGCTCAGCCTGCAGGATCACAACAGCCCTGTCCGTTTTAGAAATATCTGGATTCGGAAGCTCGGTCATTACGACCAGGACTAAAAGAGACTTGATTCTTAGGGATTCACTTACTTCAACGATAAGGAGAACAAGATGAATATTGGAAGGCTTCAAGCAGTAACGTGGAGCGGCAGCATGAGACGCGTGCTCCGCATATTGCCCTTGATTGCGGCAACGTGTATTCTCTTTGCGCAGACCGGCCGCGGCAACATTTCAGGGACCGTCAGGGACCCGAATGGAGCCAACGTTCCGGCCGCTAAAGTTCAGGTAATCAATATCGAGACAAACAGTAAACTCGATTTCACCACCAACGACTTAGGATACTACCTGGCACCCAATTTGCCGGTGGGCTCTTACCGGGTGACTGTTCAGAAGGATGGCTTCCGCACTACCGTTCGGGAGCCAATTCTCATTTCGGCGGAGAGCGACCTGGCCGTGGACGTCGCGCTGCAACTAGGTGCGGTTACCGATACCGTTACCGTCACGGGGGAGGCGCCGCTCCTGGATATCTCGGCCACCTCCAACCCAAGCAGTCTTCCGGCCAAGTTCATCGACGATCTGCCGCTGCTGAACTTCGCCGAGAAGGGCAACATCACGGACAATCTGCGATTCCTGCCAGGCAATACTTCGAGTAATGGGGCCTTGGGCAGCGGGGAGCCGGCTGAGTCCTGGTCGGGCCGCGTCAACTCGGCGATTCAAGGGTCCACGGAGGTCTTCGTCGACGGCGCGCCATCGAGCGAGTTCGGGGCACGGCGCGGCGCCATTCTGGAGAATGGCCCGACAGTGGAAGCCGTGGCCGAGTATACCGTGGTAGCCAACGGCTTCAACGCCGAGTACGGCGGTTTTGGAAGTTGGTTCACTACCGTTACCATGAAATCCGGCACGAATCAGGTCCATGGGCAGGTGAACGACTATTTCGGCAATGACGACCTGAACGCCCGCAATTTCTTCCAAGGCCCCGTGCAAACCAAGCTACGGTTCAACGAAGGCGGCTTCCAGTTTGGCCTTCCGATATATATCCCCAAGGTCTACGATGGCCGCAACAGGACTTTCCTGTTCTTTAGCCAAGGCATCTTCGAATCTCGCACCGGTGGTACGGGAGGCCTTCAGACCATTCCGGCGGCGGCTTTCAGGACGGGCAATTTCAGCACTCTCTTGAGTGCATCGGGCGTGCAGATTCCGATCTTCGACCCCGGCACTACGCAACCGGACGGCAATGGCAGTTTTGTTCGTACCCCGTTTCCCGGCAACATCATCCCCACCTCGCAGATCAGCCCGGTTTCGGCCAAGATCGCGGCGTTGCTGCCGACCCCGAACCTGCCGAGCGAAACCAACAATTGGTACAACCACACCGGGGCCTTTCCTTACTTCAACAGTTTCACTTCTTTGGCCAAACTCGACCACAGCATCTCCACCAAGCAAAAGTTATCCCTCACCTACCAAAACGAGTGGCGCCCGCGGCTGATTAACAATAGCGGTTGGGGCGACACCGCCAACACGGTGCAAGGCCTTCCCAATGAGCCTGACGTACTGGAAGGCTTTCAACTCCAGACTGTTACCAGTCAAACCTGGCGCCTGAACCATGACTACACTGCCAGCGCTACCCTGCTCAACCACCTCACCTTGGGCGTTGACCGGTACGTCAATCCGTACAGCAACACCAGCGTCGGTAAGGGTTGGGACAAGGCCCTCGGAATCACCGGAATGCCCAATGACCTGGGAGCATTTCCGCAGCTCAGTTTTTCCGGCGGCACCGGCTCGTCCATCAGCATGGGCCTCACCAGCAACGGTGTGGGAGCGGAGACGCGCTACTCCATCAGCGACAGTCTGACGTGGATTCGCGGACACCACACTCTTAAATTCGGGGGCTCCCACTGGCGGTTCGATAACAACAGCATTAACGAGTCCTCCACGGCCGGCTCCTTTTCATTCAGTAACCAGATGACCAGCCAGCCGGACTCTCCAAGCCTGACAAGCTGGGGCAGTTCCTTCGCGAGTTTCCTGCTGGGAGATTTGTCGAACGCTAACACGACGCTGCCGAACGCCACGGGCTACCGGTTCGGCCACTATTCCTTGTTCGCGCAGGATGACTTCCGAGTGACTTCCAAGCTCACTCTGTCTTACGGCCTCCGTTGGGATGTCGGGACCGCACCCTACGAGGTCAACGGCCAGGTAAGTTCCTTTAGTCCTACCGTCATGAATCCGGTCGGCGTCCTGGGTGCGCTGGTTTTTGGCGGCAGCGGGACGGGCCGCACCGGGAACCAATTCGAAAAGACATGGATGAAAGGTTTCGGTCCGCGCATGGGCTTGGCCTACGCGCTGTCGCCTAAGACCATCATCCGGGCTTCGGGAGGGATCTATTACTCCGACTCGCCGGACAGCGGCGGGTATACCGCGGGCTTCAGTTCATCTCCCAGCTTCAGTTCGCCGGACGGTTACACGCCTGTCTACAACTGGGGAACTGCAAGCTTCCCGTCTAACTACGCCCTGCCCCCACAAATATCGCCGAGTTTCCAGAACGGCCAAAGCATCACGTGGCTGCTTTCGGAAGGTACCCGCCTGCCTCAGATTTTGAGTTGGACGGTCGCCGTGCAACGTGAATTGATGAACAACATGTCGCTCGACGTTTCTTACATCGGGAGTCATTCGACACACCTGGCGGCGGGCACCAATTTCAATTTCGTGAATGACAGCTACCTTTCACTCGGAAGTCTGCTGTTGCAACCGGCCGGGTCAGCCGCGGCTGCCGCCGCCAATGTCCCGGTTCCATTTGCTACCTTCCCCAGCCAGAGTGTGCACACCGTGGCTCAGGCGCTCATGCCTTACCCGCAGTACACCTCGGTCGGCACGGGATCGGAGAACGATCCGGTAGGCAGCGCGCGTTACAACTCCTTGCAGGTCAAGTTGAATAAACGCTATTCAAACGGCCTCACGCTGCTCACCTTCGTTACCTGGATGAAGAACATGAGCACCCTCGAAACCGACCAGTACACGCCTGTCCGTCCCATCGTCTACAGTGGCGATTCTCCGCCCTTCACCCTTGTGGTCAACGCCAGCTACGAGTTGCCATTTGGACCGAACAAGAAATTTCTCAGGTCTAACAACCCGCTCTTGAAGTTTGTGGCTAGCGGCTGGAACCTCGCCGGTTACGCGCGCTACAGTTCCGGCGACGCCATGAGCTTTACCGTATCGAACAATCTTTCGGTGCTGGGATACGGCGGCAAATTCGCCGATTACGTGCCTGGCGTGCCCATATTCGGCGTGACCGATCCACGCGACTTCAACCCGGCTGTCAACCGGTATTTCGCTCCGGCAGGCGCTTTTGTGGTTCCCCCCACTTACCAGTTCGGCAATATAGCTCCCGTTCTGGACTGGGTGCGCGGGTTCTGGCAGAAAGCCGAGTCGGTTTCCCTGGGCAAGTCGTTCCCCATCAAAGAGAGGCTCCACGCACAGTTCCGAATGGATGTGAACAATCCGTTCAACTTCGTGCGTTGGGGCGATCCCAATACCAGCATCACCAGCGCCAACTACGGCGCGGTGACGTCGGCGGCGGACGGGAGGAAGATACAACTCTACCTCGCCGTTCAATTCTAATAGCGGAACGATGGAGGCGCGATCCTTTTTCGAGGATCGCGCCTCCTCACTATCGTGAGGAATAAACATCATGCACAAAATAACGCGATCTTGTATCCTGGTATTGGTCTTGAGTTTTGTGTCGCTGGGTCAAAACGCGCCGGTGACCGCGCAGCATGCGCGCACCGCTCCGGACTTCTTGAGCCGTTCCATCATCTATCAGATCTGGCTGCGCTCCTTCACGCCGGAAGGGACTCTGTATGCGACGACGGCCCATTTGCCTTATATTGCCGATCTGGGCGCCACCATCGTCTATGTGAGCCCGCCCAATGTCCACGGCTACCCTTCCGTGTTCGGGCCTTCCACTCCTTATGAAATCAAGGACTACGACAGAATCGACCCCGAGTATGGCTCCGAGGCCGACCTCAAGGCGCTGGTATCCGAGGCCCACAGGTTAGGGCTGAAAGTAATTATGGATATCGTCTTCGCACATAGCGCCAACGACAACGTCCTGCTAAACAAACCAGGATTTTACCAGCGTACGCCGGACGGCGCCCTCATCATGTCGCGGTGGCGGACTCCCCAGCCGGACTTCAAGAATCCCCAGGTGCACGAGTACTTCCGCAATAACATGCTGCACTGGATCAAGGATGTCGGCCTGGACGGATTCCGCGCCGACGTGGCAGGCGGCGTCCCTACCGACTTCTGGGACGAAGCACGCGAGGCCATGGATAAAGTCAATCCCAACGTGATCATGCTGGCCGAGGCGGACGTGCCGGAGCAGCAACTCAAGGCCTTCGACATCAGCTACAACTTCCCCTACTATGCGGCGCTGACTGCGGTAGTGGTGAATGGCGAATCGGCGGAACGAATCCGGCAACAATGGGAGAAGGCCAAGGCTACCTTTCCGCAAGGCGCGCGCTTTCTGCATTTGAACGACAATCACGACCGGAATCGGGCGGACGTGGTGTTCGGAGAAAAGGGGGCGCTGGCCACGTCCGTGCTGGATTTCACGCTGGACGGAATTCCGTTCCTGTACAACGGGGAAGAGGTCGGCGACACGACCGCTCCTCAGCAACAGTCCCATGTGGCCATCCGCTGGGACATCTGGAAGCCCGAGACGCAGCGGCGCACCAGTATCGCCGGGCAGCAGAATGCCAAACTCCGCATCTATAAGCAGCTTATTCAGATGCGCAAGGACGAGGCCGCGCTCACCGCGGGCGATCTGACGTGGGTCAACAACAGCAACCTGGATGGCGTGGTCAGCTTCATCCGCAAGAAGGGCAACGACGAGATTCTGGTGTTGATCAATCTTACCAACCGCATTACCAAGGTTCAGGTGGACGTGCCGGCCGCAAGTTACGCGCAAGCCCACGATCTGCTGAAGAATCGAACGGTGCCGGCTTCACTCACTCCCGACAAGTTCAGTTGTCAGTTGGGGGCCTTCGATTACCTGGTGGCTGCACGGGGAAGACAATAATGCGGTCCATAACGAGTGTTCTCGTCTTCGGGCTATT
>Ga0182016_10004348_pt1 | contig 15742 bp, 10 predicted proteins | sample 712S2MmetaG_FD_120491 | JGI IMG/M metagenome (GOLD analysis project Ga0182016, IMG submission 120491) | Permafrost microbial communities from Stordalen Mire, Sweden - 712S2M metaG | ecosystem: Environmental > Terrestrial > Soil > Wetlands > Permafrost | place: Sweden: Stordalen | collected...
CGAGCGCGATGCGCTGGGCAATAATTTGCCGCCCGACTACGTGACGCACATTGAAGAAGGGGGCTTTTACGGATGGCCGTGGTACTACATTGGCGGCCACCAGGACCCGCGCCTGCCCCAGCCCTGCGCAGACGGCACCGGCCCCAACCCCCAACTCGCCGCGCCGCTCACCCAGGCACAGGCCGCCGACTGCAAGCGCACGGACATGTCTTCAAAGGTGCTTGTGCCAGACGTGCTGCTGCAGCCTCACATGGCCTCGCTTGAAGTCACCTTCTATCCCGACCACGTAAAGGGATTTCCCGCGTCGTTCACAGGTGACGCCTTCGCCGCCGAACACGGATCGTGGAACCGCAAACGCCGCGGCGGCTACGAGGTGGTCATGATCCCCATCAAGGACGGCAAGGCTCTCGGCGAGTATGAGGACTTCCTCTCCGGCTTCACAACCGCCGACGGCCAGGTATGGGGGCGGCCGGTAGGCGTGGCCGTGGGCCACGACGGCGCGCTCTACGTCAGCGACGACGGATCGCGCAGCATCTGGCGCGTGGTGTACACCGGCAAGTAAAAGCATGGTCGAGCCGGCGGAGTTTCCATTGCTCAAACGGAAACTCCGTCGAACCCGTTGTTATGCCGCAGCGAATTGCGTGGGCCAATAGCGGCGTGCTTCTGTCGGCGAAAGCCTGACGCCAAGAATGTTCGCGCCCTCTCCGCGCGTCAAGTTTGCATGCGCCTCTTGTTTTTGTTCCTTACTCAATCGGAGTAAGTCGAGAAACCCATTCAAGGCTTCCAAATCGGGTAGCGGCTTCCTTTCCAGAGTTCCTCCAGCACCAGAATATGGAGAATATGTCACCTCATATGGCGCAGTTCCTGGAGTCCGGTCAGAACGTATCCAAAGCGTTCCTTCAAGAAGGCTTTCCACCATATCAAGCACCCTCAGAATCTTGAGCGCGGAAGAGAGCCGCAAATCCTCTCCAGCCTCAAGACCGACTACCGTGGGCAGACTTACACCCGCAACGGCAGCCAGCCGCCGCTGTGTAAGGTTCAACTGCTTCCGTCGCGCCTTCGCTGTCTCAACTAGCCGCGGCCAGTCGAGCCGGTAATCTCCTTCAACGTCCCGTTCCATCGTTTCCTCATGTAGTCGGCAAAATTCTCTCTCAACTTTTTCGAGCCGTGCGGCATTTCGCGCACGACCTCGCGCGCATTCTCAATCCGTTTTCCCAAATCCTGCGCTGCCTCGCGCAACGCCGAATTCTTCAATCCAAACGATGTAGCCAGCTCCACAAGGTGCACCCTCCCAATTCCAGCCAGCGAAGTCGGGTTGGTTCCTGTGCTCATCAGCCGCAGCGCCATTGGAGTCCGGCTGTACTCCGGATAGAGCCCCACGGCCAGCACATCGTAAAACGGCGCCAGCCGCAGCCGGTCTTCGGCATAGAGCAGGCCAAAGTTCTTCATGTGCGCATCGTTATTTCCGAGCAGGATGCAAACCAGAATACGCCGGAATAACTTCTCCACATCGATCGGCGAACAGCGCGGATTCTTGCGCATTACGTCGGCCATGTCTCCGTATGCTCCCCGGTATTTGTCTTCGCTCACGCGCCCGAGTACCTGGTTGAACTCCTCGAAGTGCCGCTTCCCGATTGCGCCGTTCCCCTCAACGCGATCGAACCGCCGGATCATCAGGCACCGCTCCGCAATTCCTTCGAGCGGAGCGATCTCGGTTTCCACAATCTCGTCGTCGGTAAGCAATACCCGCGCTGCCTGCGTGGACAAGTGTTCGAGTTCGACGACTTCTGACAAGTTTCCGCTCGGCAGCTTGGCGATATGTGTGCTCAGCTCGCCTCTCCGCGCCGGGCGAAAAGCGCTCCCCGCCTTCACCGCAAGCAGCTTCGCCTGCACACCTGAGATCGAGGCACGGCTCTCCAGTGCCGCAATATCTTCGGCCGACTCCGGCGGTTCGCCCGTTGCCTCGCGCGGTTTGGGATCCCGAATCGTAACTGCGCCGATGCAATCACCCCCGAAGGCCAATAGCCGCGCGAAACGATCCTCCACGCGAACTCCGAGCCATCGCGCCTGCACCGCGGCCTGACGCCCTTCCGCAAGCAGATTGTCAAAAAAGGGATGCAGCCTGCCTTCATAAACCTGCGGCTCGCTCGTGAGTGGAAGGGTCATAGAGACAGGCTGCGAACCCGCATCGAGATAAGCACTGTCGTAGGTAAATGAGCAGCGCTCTCCTGTCTCCTGCCGCAGCACTCCGGCGAAGCGGTCGAGAAAATACACGTGTCCGTAAAAGAGTTCAGCCATGATCAATAAAGATTGATTCTTATTTAATCGAATCAACATAATCAATCTTTATTGATCATTATGATACAAGGGATCATCAAAGTCAACTAAGATTGATCTTAATCATGTTCGAACCATAAGATCAATAATAATTGATCATTTTGCCGAGTCGCAACAGATCCCATAGCCCGGTAAAGTAAGTCTATGGCCGCTCTCCAGCCCAACACCGCACCCGGCTCCAACCCGCGCCCCGATTGGGCCGGCGAGCTGCGCACCCTGGTGGCGCTGGCGATACCGGTTGTGCTCAGCGAGCTTGGCTGGACGGCAATGGGGATGGTCGACACCATCATGGTCGGCCGCCTGGGTCCGGCGGCCATCGGTGCAGTGGCGCTCGGCAACGTCGTCTGTTACACGCCCTCGCTCTTCGGCATCGGGCTGCTGCTCGGTCTCGACACCGTGGTCGCCCAGGCCTATGGCCGCCGCGACCACGACGAGTGCCATCGCTGGCTGGCGCAGGGAGTCTATCTCGCCTTCGCCGCTACGCCCTTCATCATGCTGCTGCTGGTTGCGGCAGGCATTGGGTTCACGCACATCGGCATCACGGCAGAAGTTGCCGCGCCGGCCAGCCAATATCTGCGCCTGCTGCTCTGGGGCACGCTCCCGCTGCTGCTTTACAGCGGCACGCGCCGTTACCTGCAGGCCGTGGGACAGGTGCGCGTCGTCACCGCCACTTACCTCTTCGCAAACTTGATTAACTGGTTTGGCAACTGGGTGCTCATCTACGGCAAGCTCGGGTTTCCGGCGCTTGGAGTGCGCGGCTCGGCCATCTCCACCGTGGTGTCGCGCACTTTTATGGCAGTAGCCTTGCTGGCATTCGCATGGCGCTACGAGCGCAGACGCGGGCATCCGCTCTTCAGGCATTGGGCCGGCCCGCAACTCGCCCGCTTGAAAGAACTGGCCCGGCTCGGCCTGCCCGCCGGCGGCCAGATCCTGATGGAGGTGGGTGCATTCGGTCTTGCCACCATCGGCATCGGCTATATAACACCGGTTGCGCTCGCCACCCACCAGATCGTGCTCAACTACGCCAGCATGACCTTCATGGTTCCGCTCGGCATCTCATCGGCCGCAGCTGTCAGCGTGGGCCACGCCATTGGCGCCGGCGACCCGGCCCATGCCCGCCGCGCCGGTTGGCTCTCCATGGCTCTCGGCGCCGGCTTCATGATACTCGCGGCCATTGCATTCCTCGCCATTCCCGTGCCGCTCGTTGAGGTCTACACCCACGACCCGCGCGTGCTGGCCGTCGGCCCCACGCTCTTCGCCATCGCCGCCGCATTCCAGATCTTCGACGGCATCCAGACCGTCTCCACCGGCGCCCTGCGCGGCCTCGGCGAAACCCGCGTTCCCATGGTTGCAAACTTCGTGGGCTATTGGGTTCTGGGGCTTCCGCTCGGCTTTTTTCTCTGCTTCGTGCTGCACCGAGGAATCTACGGCATGTGGATCGGGCTCACCCTTGCGCTCATCGTCATCGCCGTCGCCCTGATCGTCCGCTGGAACCGCGATTCGGCCCGCATGGCCCTCGCTGCTTTCCGTGATTAGACAGCAGCCCTGGACAGAATCCCCAACTCAAGTCAGTCCCATCCTTGCCGATAAGGAGAAGGAATCTGCTGAGAAAGGGTCTGCGCATGTCCTACGTTCGGAATCTGCCTGTTTCAAGAAAGCTCTTCTACGCATTTGGCGCGGTTTGCTTGCTCTGCGTCCTGTTGGGGTGCTACACGTTGTTCGCGTTTCGCCAGGTGGCAACCAAATGTGTCGATGTGCGCGACAACGCCCTGCCGTCCATTCTGGCTCTTGCCGATTTGCGGGCCAGCTTGAACTCGCAACGCCGCCACGAACTTGCCCTCGCGCTGTGCGACAAGCCGGAATGCATCGCCGGTCACGCCGCAAAGCGTCAGCAGACGCTCGCTGACTATACGACAGCCGTCAAGAAATACGAGCCGTTAATCAGCAATCCCGAGGAGAAAGAGCTCTACGAGAAGTTCACAGAGGCCTACGCTCTTTACCTTGATACCAGCAATCGAGCAGTGGCGCTGGCGATGGCGGGCAAGACTCGTGACGCGCAGGACCTGATCGGCGGAGATGTAACCTTCGGGCAGTTCACAGCCACTATTGACGCCATCAACTCGGATTTTGCTCTCAATGCCAGCGCCGGCCTCGACAGCGCGCAAGCTAGCGTGGCGGCCAGCAATCGTGGCACATGGATCGATGCCGCTGTCACACTACTGATCGTCGGGCTATGTTGCCTGATAGGCATGGGCCTATCGCGCGAGATCGCTCCCCGCATTCGCTACGCCACCGACATGCTGGAACGGCTTGCGGCCAAAGATCTGACCCTCTATGTAAAAGTAACCGGGACCGACGAAATTGGCCGCATGGGCGACGCCATAAACACATGCATTGCCTCATTCAAAGAAGTGCTGAGTTCGGTTTCGGATAATACCACCAGGCTCACCGAGGGCACCTCGGCAGTAAGCACTGCCGCCGGGCAAAGCGCCGGCAACGCGCGCACCGAGGCGGGCAAGATCAACCAGATTGCCGCCGCCGTGCAGGAGATGACCGCGACCATCAGCGAGATCAGCCACAACGCAGCCGACGCTTCAATCGCCAGCCGCGATTCGGCTGACACTGCCGAACAGGGCGGCGCAGTGATGCGCGCCGCCGCTCAGACCATGGAGCACATTGCCACAGCTACCATGACCGTTGCCGAAAAAATGAATTCGCTGGCGCAGCGCTCCGAGGAGATTGGCCGCGTGGTCAACGTGATCCAGGAGATCAGCGAGCAGACCAACCTGCTGGCTCTCAATGCCGCCATTGAAGCAGCGCGGGCCGGCGAGCATGGCCGCGGATTCGCGGTTGTGGCCGGCGAGGTTCGGCGCCTTGCCGAGCGCACCAAGGGCGCAACCGAAGAGATTGCCACCACCATCCGCAGCATCCAGGAAGAGACTCGCAACACCCTCGACGTGATGCAGGAGAGCCGTACCGCGGTCGAAAACGGCCGTGGAGAAACCGAGCGCGCCCAGCAAAGTCTCGACTCAATGATTGAGGCCTCAAAGAAGGTGGAGCAGCAGATTAACCTGATTGCTACCGCCGCCACTGAACAGACCTCCGCAGCCGGTGAGATATCGGAATCCACCAGCCATATTTCGCGGCTTTCATCTGAGAATGTGCAGGTAGCCGAGCAAGCCGTGGAGGCGCTCACAGGGCTCGCCAAGCTGTCCAGGGAGGTTGAGGACATGATCAAGCAGTTCCGGCTCGACGATGGGCAACCGGAGAAGAAGGCCGTAGTGCGTGCGCGTCCAGTCTCGGCCCATTCACCTTCATCAAGACCGCTGCGAACCGCCCGCGCCTGAGACCCATGCCGATTTAAAGCCAACCGGAGTTGCGGACCAGCCAACGGAGTTGCGGACTTTGGTGCCGAAGCCTCCTGCTCCTCGGTCCGCGGCTCCGGTTGGAGTTTTTCCTGCTTCTCCCTCGCCCCGCGCTCTGTGTTACGCTCCGGGTAGTGAACCTCCTGGTTCGCTGCCCGGTTTTGCGTATTCATACATTCTTCATCCTTTTTTGCTTGCCTCAACCGGATCAGCACAACGACCATTGGAAGAGAGACTCAGATGAGCGCCATCAAGTACGACCTGGTTGTCATCGGTTCCGGACCGGCGGGACAGCGGGCGGCCGTGGCCGCGGCCAAAATAGGCAAGCGCGTGGCTGTAGTTGAGGCCCGCTCGGTGGTGGGCGGCGTGTGCATCAACACCGGCACCATCCCCTCAAAAACGATGCGCGAGGCCGTGCTGCACCTGTCCGGCTACAACTACCGCAATATTTACGGCGTCAACTACCGCGTGAAAGAAAGAATCTCCATGGCCGACCTGGCCTTCAGGGTGCAGGCCGTGATCAAAACCGAGGTGGACGTAACCGAGGCGCAGCTCTCGCGCAACGGCATTGACGTGGTGCACGGCATCGCGAGCTTCGCCGATGCTCACCAGGTGCACGTTGAAGGGCCGCAGAGCGATGTCACGCTCGATGCATCGCGCATCATCATCGCCGTGGGTACCAAGCCCGCCATATCCGACAAGGTGCCGGTGAACGGCAAGACCATCGTCAACAGCGACCAGATTCTGGGCCTTGACCCGCTGCCCAGATCGCTCATCGTTGTGGGCGGAGGCGTGATCGGCGTCGAATACTGTTGCATGTTCGCGGTGCTGGGCGTGCGCGTCACGCTCATTGAGAAACGCCCGCGCCTGCTCGAATTCGCCGACCAGGAAATTATCGAGGCCCTCAGCTACCACCTGCGCGACAGCCGCGTCACCATGCGCATGGGCGAAGAGGTGGACTGCGTCGAGGAGCCGACGCCCGGCACCGTGATAGCCAACCTTGAAAGCAAGAAGAAAGTTTCAGGCGACGCGCTGCTCTACGCCGTCGGCCGCCAGGGCAATGTGGACGATCTGAACCTGGCCGCCGCCGGCATCGAGGCCGACAAGCGCGGCCGCATCGCCGTCAACGATTTCTACCAGACCAAGGTTGAACACATCTTCGCGGTCGGCGATGTGGTTGGCTTTCCCTCGCTCGCCTCGGTCTCAATGGAGCAGGGGCGCATCGCCGCGGCCCGCGCCTTCGACGATAACGCGGCTACCTCCAATCCCAGCTTTTATCCCTACGGTATTTACACCATTCCCGAGATCAGCTTCATCGGCAAAACCGAAGAGCAGCTCACCGACGAAGACGTGCCTTACGAGGTGGGCATGGCCTACTATCGCGAGGTCGCGCGCGGCCAGATTCGCGGCGACATCAACGGCCGCCTCAAGTTGATCTTCCATCGGGATACACGCAAGGTGCTCGGCGTCCACATCATAGGCGAGGGCGCGGCCGAGCTGGTGCATATCGGCCAGGCCGTGATGACGCTGGGCGGCACCGTGGACTATTTCATCGACACGGTTTTCAACTATCCGACGCTCGCCGAGTGCTACAAGGTGGCCGCATTCAACGGGCTTGGCCGGCTGCACCGTTACCAGGCCGGATAAAAACAGCTGTTAGCTCTTAGCTGTCAGCTTTTAGCTCCGTTTTGCCGAAGCGGGATGCAGATGATTCGGAAAGAAACTGAAAGCCTCGACCAATCAATTCGCCCGCGGTTTTCCCAAGGAGGTCGCAAGTGACCACCGCAATCGGCATTGTAATTACCGACCACATTGCTGCCGGCCGGCTTGAAGATCAACGCCTGGCCAGCAAACTGCTTCGCTTTCCTGATCCGGGAGATGAAACTGCCGACGATCTCAGCGCCATTCCCCGCGGCGAACTGATCGATCTGCTCGCTGCCCAGGTATCGGCGCTGGCTGAAGAAGTCCAGTGGAAGGTTGACGCAATCGGGGTCGCCGTCCCCGGCATCGTGCGCCACGGCGTGGTTGAGGACTCGCCCAACCTGCCTCAGATAAAGGGCATGCGCCTGGCCGAAGAGCTGGGCAAAGAGCTCACCGCGCGCGGCATCCGGGCGCCGGTGCAGGCCGGCAACGACGCCGACGCTATTGCCGCGGCGGTTGCCGCAACCCACGGCCGCTTCAACAAGCTCACCCGCGTGTGGACCATCGGCAACGGCATCGGCTACGGCCGCTGGCCCTACGTCGAAGGCGTGTGGGAAGGCGGCCACATCACCGTAACTCTCGACCCCAAAGAACGCTTTTGCGGATGCGGCGGCGTGGGCCATCTCGAGGGCATCATGGGCCAGCGCGCCATGCGCCTGCGCTTTCTCGACCTCGAACCGGAAGAGATTTTCGCTCACGCCAGGCAGGGCGACCAGCGCTGCCGCGATTTTGTCGATCTGTGGCATCGCGCGCTGGCGGCTGCCACGGCCTCATTCATTCACCTGGCCGGCCCGGGCCGCTTCTACTTCACCGGCCACAATGTGCACTTTCTCGAGCTGCCTCTCATGCGCAGCCATCTTGAAACCATGGTGCGCATGAGCCCGCTGCAAAGCTTCTCCCTCGAGATTCTGCCGCCCAACGACGAAACGGCGCTGCTCGGCGCAGGCATCAGCGCCATGCGCTCCGTGGCGGGGTAAAAAACAGGGAACAGGCAGTAGGGGCTAGGGAATAGAAGTCCCGGTTCCTCAGGCATCCATGAGCCTCGCTAGCTCAAGCGTTTCCGCGCGGGAGCCTTAGCGCGCGCAGTTCGAGAGTAGTGAAAGAATGCGCGCTCCTGGACGGGCAAATCCTCCACTCCGTTCATGAATTCCGGCGAAGCGGCGTTCGTCGACTTGAGCTAGTCCGACCAATCCTTCGGACGCGGAGCATCATCTCTACCCGTTTGGGATCCATATGGCTGCTTCTTCGTCACCAATCGCTACCGCATTTCCCTCAGGCACTTTGATCCCAACCCACGCGCAAACCAATGCATCGATTTTATCCTCGATTGGCTTGAGCGCATTGAAACTCTTTGGCTCCCGGGGAACCGAAAAGTCGATCTTTGAAATGGTGCTCGACAAAGCGGCGGATGGCCCCGGTCCCGATGACATTTCCAGACTATGCTGGCAAGTGGCCCGCTCTCCCACTCACCGCTGACTCGCTGACTTGCTGACTCGCTGTCCCTACTGCATCCGCAGATAAGTCCGCGTGATGCGGTCGTGCCAGGTCAGGTGCTGGTCGTCGAAGATGGCCCACACAAAGCCCAGACCCACCGGCAGAATCGACAGCAGAATCGCGGCCAGCCGCGCATAGCGCTGCGCCCGCGTGGGAACGCCGCCGTCCAGCGTGCAGAGCGCAAGCCGCGCGTATTTCATTCCCGGCGTAGCGCGAGCCAGCGTGAAAAACAGAATCTTGTACGCCGCAAAGGCAAGCAGTAAAGCCAGCGCCGATCCAACTTCGACGGTGCGCAAGTCCGGCAGCCCGCTTGCATTTTTGGCGGCCAGTGCCGCAGCCGCCATCAGCGCCCCGGCCACCAGCGCGGCATCCACAACCCCTGCCAGCATTCGCCGGCTCAGCGATGCCAGTTCTATCTCCGGCGCATGCTGTGGCTGCGGCTCGGGATCTGCCAGCAATTCGTATTCCGGTTCGAGCACTGAGGCGAGCCTGATGCTTGACCACTCAGGAACGCTCCACTCGCCGGCCTGCTCGGTGGTTACCGGGCGCTCCACCTCGGGCGCGACCGAAACCGCTCCCGGGTCAACTTCAAAAATGCTCAATTGCGCACTCATCGCAGACGATGCCAGCGGTCCCTCGGCCAGCCGCGGGCGCACCTTGCGGGTGGCCACAATCTGGCGCGGGAACTCGATAACATTGCCGAAGATGGGCAGGGCGGGCTCAATCACCGCAATCTCCGTCGGCTCAGCCTGCTCTGTTTCTGTCTCTACCCAGTCTGCGGTCATAGTTTCGAAAAGGCTCGGGCCAACTGAAGCCCGGATTCCTTCAGGGGACTCTTCGCGCACCGGCAGGTCGCGCTCCCAACGGATGGCGAAGTGCTCGGAGGCGGACTGGTCTTGACGGTCGACCTCAAACACTGGAGCCTCAAACGCCGTAGCCTCGCGCGCCTGAAGTTCGCGCATACCCGGCGCGATGGAAACCACTTCGGCAACCCGTGGCTCCCAGAACGGATCAGGATCGGGCCGCGACGCAAGCTCTGATTCAGATGCAGCTTCAATGCCGGCCAGCACCATCTGCGCCTGGGCATGGGCTTCCTGCGCGGCAATCGACGCGGCTTCGGCAGCCTCCACAGCCGCGCGAGCCTCCGCGGCCAGGGCCTCGTTGTAGCTGGGCGCCTGCGCAAACCGCTTGGCCACACGGGCAGCGGCTTTAGCGGCGCGGCTGCCCGGTGCGGGCGTCGCCCGTTCCTCAGCCCCAGGTTCAGCCGAAGCGGTCTTGCCCTTCATGTGGGCGGCAACCCGCCGGTTTACTTCCTGCTTCCACGCCGGTTCATGCAACGGATTCAGCGATGTGCTCAATGCTCCTCGATCCCTTCAGCGCGTCGGCGATCACAGCTTGCAGACCGATTCAGCAGAATGGGCCGACAGGGCGCTTTCAAAAAGCGTGCCTGCGGCGCTGCCATTAGTTTTGAGGAAAGGATTTGTCGCGGGAACAGAAGCCCGCAGCCCCTTGCACTTCTCACGTGAAGGAGCGGCGAACCAGAAAATCTCGAATTTTTCAGCTGCCAGAGCGGCAAGGCTTGCGTCCCATCGGTGCCGGCCCATCTTTGTTATTCTTGGCCTAGCACTGGTCAGGAATGCGACCTCGTACTCTAGTATCTATCACGCTGCTGGCTCTCTGTCACCTTCAAGTTGGCGGACAAGCGTTGACCAATGCGGTCCCTCCTCATGGCCCCGCAGCAGCCGCATCCAGCCAGGCCGGCGCGCAACCGGCGCCGCAGCCAGGCCTGCAATTCGACCAGCTCCCCGACGACCCCGGCCAGGAATTGATTCCCGTCGCCCAGCCCCAGCCCGTGCCGCCAACAGGCGTGCCCATCCAATTGAACGCGGACGAGCAATCCGCAGTAGGCAACGTCAAGACGCTGACCGGCCACGTGGTCATCCACTACGAGAACTACACGCTGCGCGCCGACAAGGTGGTCTATCACCAGTCCACCTCTGAAGCCGAAGCCGACGGCCATGTGCAACTCACCGGCGGACCCAACGACGTATTCATCACCGCAACCAACGGCAATCTGCGGCTGAATACGCACACCGCGCGCTTCTTTAATGTCGATGGCACGCAGGGCGTGCGCCGCACCGGCAAGGCCCTGGTGTACTCCACGAGCAACCCGTTGCTCTTCAAGGGGCGCGTCTTGCTCCAAACCGGCGAGGGCAGCTACCGCATTATCGATGGATCCATCACCAACTGCCGCCTGCCCCACCCCGACTGGCGCGTGATTGCAAAAACAATCCATCTTGAAAACCAGCACGCGGCCATGAAGAACGCGTGGTTCGAGTTCCTGGGAATGCCCATCTTCTACCTGCCCTACCTGAGCCATCCGGCCAACGAGGGCGACCGCGAAAGCGGGTTTCTCATCCCCGTGCCAAGCAACTCGTCAATCAAGGGATACGTAATCGGCGAGCAGTTCTATTGGGCTATCAGCCGCAACATGGATATGACCGTGGGCGCGGAATACTGGAGCAAGCGCGGCTGGGCGCCCAACGGTGACTTCCGCTACAAGGGTGCCGGAAACGACCACCTGACCGCGCGCTGGGACGCATTGATCGATCGCGGCGTGGAGCAGGAATTCGGCACCACCGCCACGCCTGCCGCGCAAACCAGCTTTCCGCCCGGCCACATCCCCGGCCCCACAGGCCAGGAGCTGGTGAATCAGGGCGGCGTGGATGTAATGGCCCTCGGACGCAAGGACCTCACCCCCAACACCCGCGTGGCGGGAATCGTGGAATATCTCTCCAGCTATGTTTACCGGTTGGTGTTTGCCGATAACTACTCCCAGGCCATCAGCTCTGAAGTTTCGAGCGACCTTGCCCTGACCCACCAGCACAATGGGTATATTCCGTCGGTTAAATTTGACCGATTCCAGACATTTGCCAGCTCAGCCAATGGCGACGAAGCCAGGATCCTCCATCTGCCCGAGGTGCGTTACGACGTCATCGACCGCCCCCTGGGCGATTCGACCGTCGAGTGGGGCCTCGGTTCCTCATTGAGTTACCTGAACCGCTCTGAGCCACGCTTCTTTGCGCGCAATGTGGGCCGGCTCGATTTCTACCCTCACATCGCCGTACCAATCTACACCAGCGGTTGGAGCATTGTTCCCGAGGCCGGCTTGCGCACCACCTACTACACCATCAGCCAGAACCCCGATCTGACCGGCGCGCATGAGCAAATTCCGTACATCAGCCACGATCCGCTGTTCCGCGCAGACTTTGAAGCATCGCTCGACCTGCGCCCGCCCGCGCTCGAGCGCGATTTCAGAATTCACGCATGGAATCGGGAGTTGCGCCATGTAATCGAACCCGAAATTATCTACCGCTATGTCGGCGGCATTGGCCAGCAGGCGCAGAACGTCCTGCTCTTCGACCCGGCCGACATTGTGACCAACACCAACGAAGGCGGCTTCAGCCTCACGCAGCGTTTGTTTCTGCGCCCGTTGAATCCCAAGCCCTGCGACGACGATGAAAATACCCAATGCCCGCAACCCATGCGCGAGTGGGCCAGCTGGCAAATTGAGCAGGAGTTCTATATGGACCCGAAATTCGGCGGCGCTATTATTGCGGGGCGTCGCAATGTCTTTGAGTCCACGCTCAACCTCACCGGCGTAACCTTCCTCACTTCGCCCACCAATCTGTCGCCCATCGTCTCGCGGCTGCGTTTTAACGCCATCGATAACCTGCGCGTCGAGTGGGACATGGATTACGACCCCCGCAAGGGCGAACTGAATGCGGACAATATTTTTGCCGGTTATAGCTGGGGCGACACCACGGTGGGCGTGGTGCACGCATTGCTGAACGCCCTCGATGAGAATCCGGGCACGACCAGCCCGACACTGAAAAGCCAGATCGTTTCGCCATTCCTTGAATTCGGCAAGCAGGGCCGCCGCGGATTCAACTTTGCAGCCAACGGCGGCTACGACTTTGTCGCGAACAAAATTCAGTACGCCGGCGTGCAGGCCGTCTACAACTGGGACTGCTGCGGCCTCACCATGGGCTACCGCAGATTCCAACTGGGCAGTGTAGGCTCAACCAGCCGCAACGAGCAGGAGTGGCTCTACGGCTTTACCCTCGCCAACTTCGGCACCGCCGGCGACGTGAGGCGTACAAACGCAGTCTTCCACGACCCAACCCTGCCGCCGGTATATTAGCCCCGCAATTCTCGCAGGCCCCTGTGCCCCATGCATTTCGCGCACTTAGCGAAATGCGTGGGAAACCGCACCCATCACGCCCGTTGCCCATCCTTTGGGCGCACTTTGCCCTAAGGGTGCGTGCGCACTCACTCACACCTGCTTGCCTTTCCCCCCGCCGCGCGTCCATTCCATATCTTCAGGAAATCGGGACCCGCTGCGGTATCCTTTCCTATAGAGGACTTTATTTTGTCGCGTATCGGTTTTTTGGCTGGATTTCTCGCACTCGGCCTTGCTGTTGGTTGCAAAGCTCAATCCGCCCCAGCGTCAGCCCCCCTGTCCACAGCCACGTCCGCAGTCTCCCCCGAGCTTCAGCGCCGCATCGAGCTCAGTGTGCGCTCGCAATTTGAGTTGGAACCAAACATCGCGGTGACCGTCGGCGCAAGGTCGTCCAGCCAGATGCCCGGCTACGACACCCTCCCTGTAACTTTGTCGCGCAATGGAAAATCCCAGGTCATCGATTTGCTCATTTCCACCGACAACAAATCACTCGTTCATATGACCAAACTGGATCTGACCAAGGATCCGGATTCGTCTATCGACCTGACCGGCAGGCCGATTCGCGGCAATCCCGCGGCCAAGGTAACCATCGTCAACTTCGACGATCTGGAATGCCCCTATTGCGCGCGCATGCATTCCGAGTTGTTCCCGGCCACGCTCAATCACTACGGCAACCTGGTCCGGTTCATTTACAAAGACAGCCCGCTCGCCGACATGCACCCGTGGGCGATGCACGCATCGGTCGATGCCAATTGCCTGGCGGCGCAGAACGGAGCCGTGTACTGGAGCTATGTTGACTACGTACACGGCCATTCCCAGGAGATTTCCGGCGACAAGAGCGACCCGGCCAAGAGCTTTGCCGCGCTCGATCGTATTGCGCGCCAGGAGGCGACGCTGGCCAAGCTTGACGAAGGGACCCTCAACGTCTGCCTCTCGAAGCAGGATGAAGCGCCGGTTCTGGCCTCGACAAAGGAAGCCGACGCACTGGGGCTCGAGGGCACTCCCATGCTGTTCGTCAACGGTGAAAAGGTAAACGGCGCAGTGCCTCAGGATGAGTTGTGGGCCGTAATCGACCGCGCGCTGAGGGATGCAGGCGAACAACCACCGCCCATGCCGCCGCCTGCGGCTCCCGCGCCGGCAGCCTCTCCAACTCCAGCACCGGTAAAGGCGCCCGCAGGTGCGCAGCCTGCCACTGGTGCAACCACGGCCGTAAAGCCGAGTTGAACCACTACCCCCATGATGGGGAAGAGATTTATGCTTGAATGCCGGAACCAGTCGCGGACTGCCGAGCCTGGCAGGTTCGCTGGTTGATTGGGCAGCGAAACCCAAATAACCGGTTTCGCAGGAGTAATGAAGTTGCACGCTGATTCATTTTTCAGGACTCGTCTCAGATCTCTCGTTCCGCTTGCTGTCTTTGCCGCATTGGTTCCCGTGATTGCCGGCTGCAACCATTCGCCCTCGGCAGACGTGGTCGCCACCGTGAACGGCAAAGAGATTCTGCGTTCCGACCTCGACCGCCTTTACAAGGCGAGTTTGGGCGACGCGTCGCAGAAGCCCTCCGCGGTCGAAGAGAAGATGCAGCGCCTCAATGTGCTGCAGAAAATGATCAACGACGAGATTCTGCAGCAGCGGGCGGCCAAGATGAATTTGACCGCGACCGACGAGGACGTGAACGCCAAACTGACCGAGATCAAAGCGCCCTACACTGAAGATCAGTTCTACAACCTGCTCAAGCAGCAGGACCTCTCGCTCGATGAGTTTAAAAAGAATCTGCGGCGGCAGTTGACCACGCAAAAGTTGCTCAACAAGGAAATTGAATCGCGTATCAACATTACCGATGCCCAGATTGCCGATTATTATGCGGCCAACAAGTCGGACTGGAATGTTGTGGAGCCGCAATATCACCTCTCGCAGATCGTGGTGAGCGTGGGCGCAGTTTCCCAGGGCCAGGGCAAGCCGGTGCACATAACCAGCGAGGCCGACGCCAGAAAGAAGATTGAAGCCGCCCACAACCGGCTCGAAAGCGGAGAGGATTTCTCTTCAGTAGCGGCCAGCTTCTCTGAAGATCCCAACACGGCGCCCAACGGCGGCGATATGGGCTTTGTGCCGGAGTCGTCGCTGCACACGCAGCCCGAGGCCTTCGACGCGATCATGAAGCTCAAGCCCGACCAGTTCACCGACGTGGTGGCGAACTACGAGCCTTCGTCGCCTGGCCACAAGCTCGCCTACCTCGCGATTTACAAGCTCGAGGGACGCGAGCCCGCCGGCCAGCGCGAATTGAGCGATCCCCGCCTCCACCAGTACATCCACGGAATGCTGCACGACCAGCAAAAGCAGTTGCTGCAGAATGCATACCTCGAGATGCTGCAGGACGATGCCAAAGTCCGCAACTACTTCGCCGAGGAGATTCTGAAGCAGGGCGGGCAGTAGGGAGTTTGAGCCCGTAGCTCTTACCCGCTCAGTGAATAGGTATCATGTCCCACTACTGTCCGGTTAGATGTCGAAGAGAATCAATTGGTTAGGCTGCGACGTCAGGTCAGGTTGGGAGATGGTGTGCTGCAAGGCGCATGAAATGTGGGTTTTCTCGAAGACGGAGACCGAC
>Ga0182016_10004349_pt1 | contig 15731 bp, 13 predicted proteins | sample 712S2MmetaG_FD_120491 | JGI IMG/M metagenome (GOLD analysis project Ga0182016, IMG submission 120491) | Permafrost microbial communities from Stordalen Mire, Sweden - 712S2M metaG | ecosystem: Environmental > Terrestrial > Soil > Wetlands > Permafrost | place: Sweden: Stordalen | collected...
ACGAAGCAATGGCTGGAGCGCGCGAGTTTGGACTGGCAGATCAGCCGCGAGGCATCGTTCGACGCCGGCGTGCGGCGCATCGTCGGACCGAACCTTCCCAATTCGTTCGAACCGCTGGTCTACGACAGTCCGGCAGTCTGCGCGGCCAACGCCTACAATCCCGGCTGCTACGTCAACGCGAGCAACGTTTCGCTGGCGTTTCACCTGCTCGCATCGAAGAACGAATTCTACGTCGTGTACGGCAACCCCAACAATCTCTCGACCGAGCCCGCGCTTTTCGTCAAGTGGATTCGGTACATCGGCGCCGAAAAGGGGACGTAATGTTCCTTGCGGCTGTCGCGTTCGCGTCCGCGATCGCGGCGACTCCGGCGGCAAACGCGCCCGCGGATCTCGCTGCCGCGCTGATGCGCGACCCGGCCGTCGCATCGTGCGCGCGCGAGTCCGGCGAAAAGCCGCAAGCCTTCGTCGCGCACGCGTTCGGACTGCGCGCCGTTACGTTGCGCACGGGCGAACGGATGACCGTCGCCGAGGCCGTAGACCCGTGCTTGTTGCTCGGGCAGTCCACGCGGATCTTCATTCTTCAGCGGACGGGTTCGGGATACCGGCGCGGGCTCGAGAGCGTAGCGATTCCCGGCGATGCCGTCGTGAGCGACGACGGCACGGCAGTGCTGCCGACGCACGAGACGATGGAGACGATCTTCGAGTCCACCTACGTTTGGAACGGCAGCACCTATGCGTTTTCCGCTCCGCGATCGCACGTCTACGACGTCGTCCTTGCCGAGCGCAGGCCGTATCAGGTCGCCGTGCGGTTCGCGCCGGGCGCGACGTCCGCGGCGCTCGCGGGCAGCGTCGCCTTAAACTTCGGCCAAGACTACGTCTTCGCCGGGCGCGCCGGGCAGAGGGCGACGATCGACCTGACCGCGTTTACCGGCAGCCGGCCCACCATCGTGCTGTACTACGGGGACGAAGACGATTCGATCGCGGACCTGCTTCACGGACGCGCGTGGAGCGGCGCGCTGCCGCGCGCGGGAACGTATCGCCTCACCGTCTACGGCTCCGACGCCTCCAACGCGGATCGCGTGTCCACGTATGCGATCCGGCTGACGGTTCGATAGCGAGTGACGGAAGGGCGATAGTGGATCGCTAGGGCTGAGGGGAGCACTTAAAGATAAACCAGCTCGTCGTGTCGCCGACGTTGGGAATTCCGGAAACCAAGGGAACGTACGCCGCTTCTTGATATGCCATCTGCCCGTTGGGGCAGCGTTGCCGGCCGACGACGACGACCGCTACCGGCGACGTATGGAAGTGTCCTTGCGCGCAGTTGGGCTCGCAATCGTTCTTCGACAGCGTTCCCACGCCGGTGGCAAACTGCTCGCCCCAATTCGTCCAGCGTAGATTCGATGCGTAGACGCCGCCGTCCCCACACGCGAAAATTACGTTTGCCGGACGCGCGTGGGGAGCGCCTTGGCAATCGGGAAGCGCCGTTATCGGCGCGGACGACTGCGCTACCGCGACCGCCGGCGTCAGCGCTAAGGAGAGTTCGGCGGCAATCGCGATAAGCAGGTATCGTAACAATTCCCAATCCCTTCAACGGCTTGGTGGGGTCTTCTCGAGGTACCATCGCTGCGGCGTTCTTCCCGTCCGTTCCTCTTCGTCGAGGGCTCCGTGGCCGCCGCTGAAGAAGAGCAGCGTAGGCCGGCGGCGCCGTGCTGCCGACCGGGAGGCTCGACCATGCACCGTTCGTTTCGTTTTTCCGCACTCGCCCTGACGGCCGCGCTTGCCGCTCCGGTTCTGACGTTCGCCACGGCCGCGCCCGCGACGGCCGCGTCTGCCGATGCCGACATCGACGCCGCGTGTTCGGCGATCTACCAGTCGGTGAGCGGGCAGAGTCCCGCGCACGTCGCGCTGCAGAACGGGAAGTGGGTTGCGGTCGGCGATGCCGGCTTTTCTGCGGCGCAAGCCTCGAGCGCGACGGCGGCGCTGGCCGATGCGTACAGCCCGGGCAGTTATGTGTGGGTGCAAGGTCGTACCGCCTCCGGAGCGTTCCAGCTCTGCTATCGCGCGGACGGTTCGCTGCAGCGCGCTAGACAGGCCGCGACCTTGCCGGGATTAGGGGCCGTCGACGCAGCCGTCGGATACTTCGGACCCGACGGAACGTTGCTCGACTCCGCCGGCGGCTTCGACTCGGGCGCCGGAATGGTCGCGAAGAAGATCACGGACCTTCCGTTCTATGCGGTTTTGCCATAACCGCGCTGCGCGCGCGTTACTCGAGGCTTCGCAAATACGCGACGATCGCGCCGGCATCGGGGACGCTGAAGTTGTAGTGCGGCATCGGGCGCAGCGCGGTCTGGCCGTTCGGCAGTTTGGCCGTGTGGAGAAACGCAACCGCGTCGGCGTCGTTCGCGAACATCTTAAGACCGCGAAGGGACGGCACCGTCTTGGCCCACGGCGCGCCCGGCGGCCCCGGCACGAGATTCGGGCCGCCGACGAAATTTGGGCGATGGCAATCCGCGCACTGGCCCGCATCGCCCGTGAGATACTGCCCGCGCGCGATCAAACTCGCGTTGGCGTCGCTGTCGAGGGCGGCGGCGGGGCGCCCGGACGTGAGGAGCGCGCCCGTCACGGCGAGCGCGAGAAGAGAGCAGAAAATCAATCGAGACGTCATGGGCCGTTATCTCGATGCGCCTACCTCTGCGTCCTTTAGAGGGGCTGCCGCGACCAGGGACCCTGCGGGCCTGAGTACACTTCGATGAGGTTGTTCGGGCGAAGGTAGCGCTGCGCGACGCGTTGCACGTCGGCGGCCGTGACGTTCCCGAAGCGTTCGTTGAGCGTGGCGTAGTAGTCGAGGGGGAGATGGTTGAGGCCGATATCCATGAGCTGCTGCGCTTGGCCGTCGATGGAGGCTTCGTCGAGCAGCGCCGACGAGACGAGGCGCACTTTGGCTTCGGCGAGCTCGGTTTCGGAGACCGGCTGCGTCTGCAAGCGCTTGAGCTCGGCGCGAACGAGGTTGATGGCGGGGATCACGTTGCGCGGCGCGGCGCTGAGCTCGATCCGGTAGTCGCCTCGATCGGGGTCTGCGTCCACCGAGGTGTCCACGCTATAAACGAGTCCGCGCGTCTGGCGCAGCTCTTGCCAGAGGCGCGACTCGAACGCGCCGCTCGCGCCCAAGATCTGATCGAGCACGAGCAGGGCATCGTAGTCCTTGTCGCTACGGCCGATCGCCGGCTGGCCGAGCCGGACGTAGACTTGAGACGAGTCGGTGCCGATGTAGTCGCGTCCGCCCGAGTCGGGCGGGAGCGCGGGAAGGCGGACGTCGGGCTTGGGGCCTTCGGCCTGCCAGGATCCGAAGGCGGTTTCCATCGCGGCGCGCACGCGCTCCGGCGTAACGTCGCCGACCACGGTGATCGTCGTGAGATCGGGACGCCAATAGCGCCGCGCGAACGCGGCGAGATCCTCTTGCGAGATGCCGCTGACGCTGGCGCTCGTGGCATGGCGCAAGCTCGGATCGGTATCGTTCATGAGGAGACGGTCGTAGGCGCGATCGATCATAACGCCTGAAATCGTGGCTTGTTCGGCCAAACTGTTGGCGAGTTGCGATCGTTCGACGGAGAGCCAAGGTTCCGAAAACGCCGGCGCGCGCTCGCCGTCGGCGACGACGCTCAAAATCGTCTCAAAATCGCGCGAGAGGCCGCGCGCCGAGAACGTTTGGCCCGCATCTACGGAAGCGCCGAGATCGTCGATGACCTTGCGGCGCTGCGCGTACGGATAGTTCGCGCTGCCGTAATCCGAGACGTCGGAAGCCAGCGAGATGATGCCGTCCTTGCCCACCGGCGCGAAGGCCGGGCTCACGGCGATGTCGCCGCGCAGTTCGAACGTCGGCCGGTCGTGTTTCTCTTGCACGATGACGCGCAGGCCGTTCGAGAGCGTGAAACTGACCGGAGCGAGCACGCTGCGCGCGGTGGTCGGTTGCGCGACGGCCGCGCGAATCCAATCGGGCTCGACGATCGGGCCTTGCGGAACGCGCTTTGAGAAGTCGTCGTTGGCGGCCGCGTCGGATTTTTCCGAAGAGCCTTTGGGCGGCGAGTCGTTCGGGCGCATGTGCCCGACGACGGTCGGCTGGGCGAGATACTTGCGCGCGGTCGCGAGCAGATCGTCGCCGGTGAGCGCGTGCAGGCGCGCGTCCTCGTCCGAGATGCGTTCGCCGACGATGCCGTAGGTGTAGCCGGCCAGGTCGCCGATTCCGTCGATCGAGTCGGCAGAGAAGGTCCGGTCGGCCAGCGTCAGCTGTTTTGCCGCCGTCACGAGATCGGGGTTGAAGCCCGAGGCCAGCGTCTGGTCCATAACGTTTTGGTAGACGCTGCGCGCTTGCGCTGCCGTGTGGCCCGGATTGAGCACGATGAAGACGTTGAGGAGCCCGCCGTGCAGTTGCGTGTCGGCATTCGCTTCGATGGCGAGCGCGATGTTCGATTGCACGAGCGCTTGATAAAAGGGGCCTCGCTGATTGGGAATGAGCGTCGCGAGCGTGCTCATTGCCGGTTCGCCCGGCTCCGTGTCTCCGGGAATCGCGTAGGCGAGATCGAGCACTTCGAACGGAAACGGGAAGCCGGCGTCAACTTCTTCTCCGCGCGCGGCGACGGGATGGTCTCCCGGCCGCGCGGGCAAAGTCTTCGAAGGGATCGCGCCGAAATATTTTTCTGCCTTCTCGAACACGACGCGATGGTCCACGTCGCCGGCGACGACGAGTGCGGCGTTGTTCGGCGCATACCAGGCCCGGTAGTACGCGGCGATGTCGGCGGCCGTCGCCGCCGCGACGTCGGCGGGAACGCCGGCGGGCGTTCGCCCGTTGGGCTGGCCCGGATAGGCGGCGGCGCGCACTTTGGCGAGCAGCGCGTAGAACGGCGAGCTGTAGTCGCCGTCGATTTCGGCGAGCACCGCGCCCCGCTCGACGTTCCAGTCGGATTGCCGCAGCAGCAGATGCTGCATCCGGTCGGCATCCAGGTAGAGCGCGACGTCGAGTTTGTCTTTGGGCATCACGAAATAGAACTGCGTGTAGTCGTAGGTCGTGTCGCCGTTCATCTGTGCGCCCAGGCGCGCGGTCACGTCGTCCAAACCGGCGGACGAGACGTGCTCGGATCCGCGAAAGCTCATGTGCTCGAGCGCGTGCGCGAGCCCGGTCTTCCCGATGGTCTCGTCGAGCGAACCGAAGTGGTACCAGACCGAGCTCTGCACGACCGGGGCGGAACGGTCCTCGGCGACGATGACGAGCAAGCCGTTCTTCAAGCGCGTCGTGTAGATGCCGCTGTCTCCGCTCTGTTGCGCGGGAGCCGCAGCGACGAAGACGAGCGCGATCGGGATCGAAAGCGCGAGCGCGATCAAAGAATTCCAGAGGCGTTTCATGAGGCGGGTTCGAGTACTCCCAGATAAAAAGAAGCGCTTGCCTCGACGGCATCGCGCGGAAGACAGCCGATCAATTCGCCGCGGCCTGCAGAAATGCCGTCGGCGGCGGCCAGCGTGCGGACCATCGCGACCACCCGGTGGAGCGGCGTGGCCCGGTAATCGGTCAAATTGAACGAAAGTTGAACGCGCCCGGGAGCCAGCCGGAACGCCAGCGCGCGCAGCGTCCGCAGTCCCCCGCCTCCTTCGCGCAAGCGCCGCGCCAGCATTCGAGCGGCCGCAAGATCGCCCGTCTCCAGCACGACGTTGAAGGCGACGAGTAGCGGACGCGCTCCGATCGCGATCGCGCCGGCGCTCGCATGCGCGGCGACGTCGCCTTCGTCGGGCGGATGATGCGGAAAGCGCGCGTACAGCCCTTCGAATTCGCCTTTGCGCACGTTCGCGAGCAACCGGCGTTCGTCACGCCGCGCCGCCGATCCGTAGTAGAACGAGGGGACGTGGTGGCGTTCCCAAATCTGCCGTCCGGCTCGATGGGCGAGCTCGGCGGCTTGCTCCATGGTCGCACCGTCGAGCGGAACGAACGGCAAGACGTCGAGCGCGCCGATGCGCGGATGGACGCCGCGATGCTCTCGCAGGTCGATGCGCTCGGCAGCGAAGCCGGCCAGCGCGACGCTTGCCGCCAGCACCGCTTCGCCGCCGCCGACCGCCGTGATGACCGAACGATGGTGGGCTGCGTCGCTAGTGCGGTGCAACACGCGCGCGCCCGCCTTTTCGACGAGCGCGACCGCCTCGTCGATCGGACGCGAATCGCGGCCCTCGGATAGGTTGGGAACGATTTCGAAAAGCGGCTCGCTCACAACGCCCGCATCAGGATAGTGCCGACCGGATCGCTTCGGAGACGTCGCGGAAGCGTTCGGGGTTGAACGCCGTGCGGTAGCCGAGCTTGCGCGCTTCGCCATCGCGGCGCGTAGCGGCGTTCACGGCGCGCAGTTCGCCCGAGAGGCCGAGCTCGCCGAACGCGTACGCGTCGCCGGGCAGCGCGACGTTGCGGAACGACGATGCGATCGCCAGCGCGATGCCTAGGTCGGCGGCCGGTTCGCTCACGCGCAGGCCGCCCGCGACCGAGGCGTAGACGTCGTGCGCGCCGAGGTTCATGCCGACGCGGCGTTCCAGGACGGCAATGATCATCGCCAGGCGCTGCTGATCGAGGTTGTTGGCCAGGCGCCGCGGCGTGCCGTAGCTAGTCTCGCCGACGAGGGCTTGAATTTCGATGAGCACGGGGCGCGAACCGACGATGCTCGCCACGACGCACGACCCGCTGGGCCGGTCTTCGCGTCCGGCTAGAAACAGCTCCGAGGGATTGGCGACTTCGTGCACGCCGTCGTCGTGCATGGCAAAGACGCAAATCTCGTCGATCGAGCCGAAACGATTTTTGTACGCGCGCAAGATGCGGAATTCGCCGCTGTTTTCGCCTTCGAAGTAAAGCACGGCGTCCACCAGATGTTCGAGCAGCCGCGGGCCGGCGATGGCGCCGTCCTTGGTGACGTGGCCGACGATGAACGTCGCGCAGCCCGTGCGCTTGGAAAATTCGACCAGCGCTTGAGTGCAGTCGCGTATCTGCGTGACGCTTCCGGCGAACGACTCGGAATCGGGCAGCCACACGGTCTGAATCGAGTCCACGATCAGCGCCATGGGCGCGATCCGCTCGACTTCGTCGAGGACGGCGCGCAGGTTCGTCTCGGCGAGCACTAAGAGCGGTGCGTCCACGTTCAGCCGCAGCGCGCGCAATTTGACTTGCGCCGCCGATTCTTCACCGCACACGTAGACGACCGTGCCCAGTTCCGAGAGGCGCCCCGCGATCTGAAGCATCAGCGTGGACTTGCCGGCGCCGGGCGGCCCGCCGATCAGCGTCAGGCTGCCGGGCACGATGCCGCCGCCGAGCAGCGCGTCGAACTCGGGCATACCGGTATGAATGCGCGCGATTTCGCCCGCGCTCAAATCGCGCAGCGACGTCGCTCCGGCCTTGGATCGCGGAGTCGAGGCCCGCGCGGGGCCGCGAGCCGGGGCGACGGAGAAGGGCCGCTCGTCGAACGTGTTCCACGCCTCGCACTGCGGGCAGCGTCCGAGCCAACGCGTGGATTCAAAGCCGCAGGCGGAACAGAAGAAGACCGAGCGTGCCTTAGCCACGCGCCGCGCGCCTCGCTACCTTTGGAGCAGCTTGAATGCGTGGTGCCATTTCCCGGTCGCGATGCCGCGCTGGATCCACAAGATGGCGAGCGGTTCGAGCAGACGCGACCGCTCGATCGGTCCGCAATCCACCGGATCCCATCCGAACGACTCCGCGATTCCGGAAACCGTCTTCTTGGCTTCGTCGTCGTTTCCGGCGATGAACATGCTCGGCGGCCCGTCCACGAATTCCGGATCGATCATCAGCGCGGATCCGACGGCGTTAAACGCTTTGACGACGCGCGCTGTGGGAAGCCAGCGTTGCACGGTCTCTCCGGCCGAGTCGGTGAACCCAATCGAGAGCTCGGGCGATTTGCCCTCGCCGCCTTTAAGCGGGTTGGTCACGTCGATCACGATCTTGCCGTCGAAGTTCTCGACTCCGGCCAGGTCGATCGCGCTCTTCGTGCCGCGAAACTTCGTCGCAAGCACGAGAATCTCGCCGAATTTTGCGACCCTGGCGAAGTCGCCGGCCAGCAGCATGTTGCGCTGGCGTTTGACGTAATCGTCGAGTTTTTCGGGTGTCCGGGAGCCGATGGCGACGTGGTGTCCGCGCTGAAGAAAGCCGTCGGCGATGGTCTGCCCGACCTCCCCGCTGCCCAGAACGCCGACCTTCATCCGCGAGCTCCCGGAAGGCCGTGACGGCGGCCGGGCGAAAACGCGGCGGCGTGAAGAACATCGGCGGCGCCTTGCAAATCGCGATCGACGGGCCCGCGGCGTCGGGCAAGACGACCGTGGCGCGACGCCTGGCCTCGCGCCTCCACGTCATCTACCTCGATACCGGCGCGATGTACCGCGCCCTGGCGTTCTTGGCGCTGCAGACGCGCACCGACGTGGACAACGAGGATGCGCTCGTTCGGCTGTGCGATGGGCAGCAGATTCACGTCGTGCTCGATCCGGGCGCCCCGATGGGATTTCGCATCGCGGCCGGGGGGCGGGAGCTCGACGAAGAGGCGCTGCATTCAAACGAAGTGACGGCGATCGTGTCGACGGTTGCGGCGCTGCCGCGCGTCCGGGAAGCGATGGTAGGCGAGCAGCGACGCATCGCCAGTGAAGGACCGGTTGTAATGGCTGGCCGTGACATTGGGACGGTCGTCCTTCCGGATGCCGCCGTAAAAATCTTCTTGACCGCGTCGGTCGAGGCGCGCGTCGCGCGACGCCGCGCGCAGCTGGAAGCCGCCGGCGTGGACGTGGCCGGTCACCGGCTCGCCGAAGAAATCGAAGAACGCGACCGCTTGGACCGCAGCCGCCCCGTCTCGCCGCTGGTGGCGGCACCCGACGCGCACGTCATCGATTCCAGCAGCCTCACGGCGCAGCAAGTCGCCGACGAAATCGAGCGTATCGTCAACGCGGCCGCGGGCCGGTAAGCGCGGTGCTGCTCTACGACAGCCTCAAGGCGATCGTCAACGGATCCGCGCGCGTACTCTGGCGCGCCCGCGCGACCGGCGTCGAAAACGTGCCGCGCGACGGCCCGCTCATCATCGCGTGCAACCACATTTCGTACCTGGACCCGCCCGTCATGGGGTCGTTCGTTCCCCGGCGCATCAATTATATGGCGAAGGCGGAGCTGTTCGAAATTCCCGTGCTCGGGCCGCTGATACGCGCGGTGGGGGCGTACCCGGTGGACCGGAAGGGCAGCGCAAAGGCCGCGATCAAGCGCTCGGTCGAAGTGCTGCGCGGGGGCGGCGTCATCGGCATCTTTCCCGAGGGCACCCGGAACGCCGGCGGAGACGCCGAGCCCCGCAAGGGAGCCGCGGTGCTCTCGTCGCTGACGGGGGCGCCGGTGGTGCCGGCGTGCATCGTGGGAAGCGACCGGGCCCGGCAATTCGGTCAGATTAAAGTCGCATTCGGCCCGCCGCTTCGCCTGCCCGAAGGCCGGAAAGCAACTCACGACGACGTAGCGAAGTTTACCGATGAGATCATGCGCGCGATTCGCGCGCTTGCGGGGAGCATGGGTGCAGATTCTAAAGGCTAAGGTCCAGGGCTTCTGTTTCGGCGTCGCCATCACCGTGAAGAAGGCTGACGAGGCCATCGCCGGCCGTGACGACGTCACGACGCTGGGCCACGTCGTGCACAATCCGCAAATGGTGGAGTCGCTGGAGAGCCGTGGCCTCAAGAACGCGGACTCGATCGAGGACGTGGACCGCGGCGCGCTGTTCGTCCGGGCGCACGGGCTCCCGGTCGAGGTCTTCGCGCGGGCACAGGAAAAGGGCTTGGAAGTCATCGACGCTACCTGTCCCATGGTAACGAAGATTCACGTGCAGGCGCAGAAGCTCAAGGCGGACGGCTACAAGATCGTCGTGGTCGGGGATCCGACGCACCCGGAGGTCAAGGGGACGCTCAGCCACGTGCCCGGCGCCTGGTGCATCGAGACGCTCGAGGACGTCGCCAAGCTTCCGCGCGCCAGCCGCGTCGGCGTGGTCGTGCAGTCCACGTACTCGCGCGAACGGTTCGTGGATATCGTGCGCGCGCTCTCGCTCAAGTACTACGATATGCGGGCGGTCAACACGATCTGTACCGATACGAACAACCGTCAGATCGAAGCGCTGCGCTTGGCTAGGGAAGTCGAAGTCATGGTCGTTGTGGGCGGCAAGACGTCGGCCAATACCAAGCACCTCGCCGAGCTCTCCGAAACGCACGGCGCGCGCGCCTATCACATCGAAGGGCCCGACGAGCTTGACGAGTCGTGGTTTCGCGGCGTGAAAACCGTGGGCCTCATGTCCGGCGCGTCCACGCCCGGTTGGCTCGTCGACGAAGTCGAACGCCGCATGGAGTCGCTGAGCGTCGCCGTTGCCTGAAATCGCGCCCGGATTCGAAGCGCACCTGGAACGGCGCGTGCGCGTGCATTCGCACGCATCGCTCCTGGGGGACATGCTCGACTACCACTTCGGATACGGTTCGCACGGCCCGGCGCGTCACGGAAAGCGCCTGCGGCCGAACATGACGATTCGCGTCGCGACCGGCGAGGGCGCCGGCGCCGAGGATGCGTTCGACGCTGCGGCCGCGATCGAGATCTTGCACAACTACTCCCTGGTGCACGACGACATCGAAGATCGCGACGAGCTGCGCCACGGTCGTAAGACGCTGTGGGCCACCTACGGCATTCCGCACGCGATCAACGCGGGGGATGCGATGTGCGCGGTCAGTTCCTTGGCGCTGACCCGCGCGGCCGAGCGGCACCCTCCCGAGCGCGTCGTCCGGATGGTCGAAACGCTGCACGACGCGCATCGCATCATGTGCGACGGGCAGACGCTCGATCTCACGTTTGAATCCACGCGGGACGTCGATCTCCCCGCATATCAAGTGATGATCGGCGCGAAGACGGCGGCGCTTTTCGAGGCGGCTTGCCGGCTCGGCGCGCTGACGGCCGCCTGCGACGAGGCCGCCATCGAGACGTACGCATCGCTCGGTCGGGCGTTCGGCATGGCGTTCCAAATCCACGACGACATCTCCGGGATCTGGGGCGCGACGGACGCGACGGGCAAGACGGCCCGCGGCGACATCGTCCGGCGAAAATGGACCTTCCCGATCGTCTGGGCGCTGGGGCGCCCGGACTGCGCCGCGCGCGAGGCCGTCGCCCGAGTTTACGCGGGCGAGGCCGCCGGCGACGCCGACGCGGAGAGCGAGCGCGTGGTCGCCGCCCTCGACGAACTGGGAGCGAGAGAGGCCGCAAGGCGTGCCGCCGCAGAACACCTGGCCGTCATCGAGCGATTTCCGCAATCGCAACTTCGAGAGTTTTTGCTGGCGCCGCTCGGGCTCGCAGCACCTTAGGAGGACCCCGAACCACGTGAACGCATCGACGAACGTCCAGACGTCCGTCCGGGAACGCCTGCTCCCGTGGGCTTTGCCGTGCCTGCTGCTCGTGGGCCTCGTGGTTCGCCTGCCGCTGCTGGGTAACGACGGATTTCGTAACGACGTTCAGGCCTTCGAGTCGTGGGCGCTGACGATCGCCGAGCACGGTCCCTCGCATTTTTACGCCAACGCGGGCTTTGCCGATTATCCGCCCGGCTACTTCTACGTTCTCGGCGTCGTCGGCGCGATCTGGGAATGGCTGTTCCGCGGCAGCGATCCGTCGTATTCCGCGCTCAAAGTGCTCGTCAAACTTCCCGCAGTCTTTGCCGACCTGGGCGTGGGCGCGATCCTCTACGCGATCGCTCGCCGCTTCACGTCGCAGGTGAGCGCGCTCGGCGTCGCCGCGCTCTACGTCCTGAACCCCGCCGTCATTTTCATTTCTGCGATCTGGGGCCAGGTGGACTCGATCGCCGCGGGCTTCGCGCTGCTGGGCGTCTACTTCTTGATGCGCGGCGGAAGCCGCGACGCGACGAGGCCCGAGCTCTGGATCGTGGGGGCGTGGCTTTCCCTGGCCTACTCGCTCCTCGTCAAGCCGCAAGCCGCGCTCTTGATTCCGCTGTTCCTGGCGTTCGCGTTCTTGGATCGCGCTCGTACGGCACAACGGCTGCGCGCTACCGCGATCGGGATTCTCGCGGCGGTTTTGTTAGCCGTGCTGCTGTCGATTCCGTTCCATCCGTCCAATCCGGTCGCGGCGCTGCTGTGGCTGCTGCAACGGTTCGCGTTCGGCTCGAACGTCTATCCGTACAATTCGGTGAACGCCTTCAACCTTTGGGCGATCCGGGGTTCGTTGTGGCAGCCCGACACGGTGACGATTCTGGGCCTCCCCCAGTTCGTCTGGGGCATCGTCCTCGCGCTCGGCGCGACGGGCTTAGCGGTTTGGCGCTACTGCCAGGACGGAACGGATCGCTCGCTGCTCGAGTCGTGCGCGATCGTCACGCTCGCCTTCTTCGTGCTCGCCACGCGGATGCACGAACGCTACGTCTTCGACGGCGTCGTCTTTACGATCGCGTGCGTTCCGCTTGCGAAACGCTACCTCTGGTGCGCGCTGATCCTGAGCGCCGTGCTCTTTGCCAACCTTCAATATTCGCTCCAATATCTGGCCGTGATGAGCGCGCAGAACGCGCCGCCCGGCGTGGACGCGCACAATCTGTGGGGCGTGGGAACCAGCTTGCTGGCGCTCGCGACCACCGGAACGTTCTTCTATCTCGGGTATGCGTTCTTGGGCTCGTCGGACGAGGCCGCCGCTGCGGCCGGCGAGCGGGTCGCGCCGCCCGTCGCGCCGATCCGGCTTTCGAGCGCCGCGTACGACCGCGGCCGGGGCTGGTTCGACCCGCTCGAGGGCCTGGCGGCGTTTCGCAAGCCGCTCGACTACCTCGTCATGGGCGCGCTCGGGTTGTTTTCGTTCGGGCTCTCGTTCGTGCAGTATTGGAATCCGCCGGACAAGATTTTCGACGAAGTCTACTTCGCTCGCGCGGCCGAAGAGTACCTGACCAACCAACGCATCTACGAAAATACGCATCCGCCGCTCACCAAACTGATCATCACGCTCTCGGTCATGTTGTTCGGCGGCATGCCGCACGGACACGGGCTTGGGGGCTGGACCGGGCTCAACGCCATCGTCGGCCATATGCCGAGCGGCGACAATTCGTACGGCTGGCGTTTCTTCGACGTCGTGTTCGGCGCGCTGGTCGTGATGCTGCTCTTCGCGTTTGCCAAACGCGTGACGGGCTCCACCGTTTTCGGCGCAATCGCGGCGTCGTTTCTCGTCTTCGACGGCATGCACTTCGTGCAGTCGCGCATCGGCACGCCCGAAGGCATCGTCGTGTTCTTTTCGCTGGCGGCGGTCTACGCGTTCTACCGCTTTTGGATCTCCTCGCAGACGATCGTGCGGCGTCACGTGGACGCCGCGCCCGGCGTCCTGATCGGCACCGCCGGCATTTCGCTGATCGCCGGCCTCGCCGCGGCCGGTTTGTGGCACCTGGTCTGGCCGGACCTGGACCGCGCGTCGTTCGTCATCGCGACGATCTACGTGGCCGTAGGAGCCTATCTGGCCTTACGGTATCTCGCCGTGCCGGTGTTCTTCGGCGACGGCCGCTCCGAAACGACGTATCCCGAGGGATCGCACGCGATCGGAACCGGGAGCGAGACGGTCGTCTACGCGGTGGACGGCGGCGTGCTCTCGGCCAAAGCGGTCCAGCGCGGCGCGCTCTCGCGCAACGTGGGCGGCAAACTCGTCTACGAAGGCGGCGATCTCACGATCTCCTACCGGCGCGACGGAGCCGTGACGTACGAATCGCCGGTCGGGGAAGCGACGTACGCCGACGGGCGCATCGTCGCCGGCGACGCCAACGAGAGCGGCCGCTCGTCCCGGCTATGGCTGCTCGCATTTACGCTCGCACTGGGCGCGCTGGTGTCGAGCAAATGGTACGGCGTGATGGGCTTCGGCGTGAGCTTCTTCGTGCTGGCCGCGGTCTGGCTGCAGCCGGTCATCTTCGAACGCAAGCCGCTGGTGTGGGGAAATCCGCGCGGCTTCCGTCTCGACGCGGCGCTCGCTACCATCGTGTTCGTGAGCGCGACGGTCTACGGACTGGTGTGGGTTCCGGACTTGCTGCGCCACGCCGAGGGCGAGATCGCGAATTTCAACGACGTGGTCGAACGCCAGTACTCGATGTTCGAGTACCACGAGACGCTCAAAGCGACGCATCCGTACTCTTCGAAGTGGTGGGAATGGCCGCTGGACTACGTTCCGGTCGCGTACTACTACGAAGACCACCGCAACGACATCAAGAACGACAAGGCGTGCTGCGTCACCGAAGTCACCTCCATGCCGAATCCGTTCAACATGTGGTTCGGTTTGTTATGCGTGCCGATCGTCGGGTGGCTCGCGTGGCGCGAACGCAACAAGGGCTACGCGCTGATCGTCATCACGTATCTCTTTCAATGGGTTCCGTGGTCGAGGTCGCCGCGGCTCGCGTGGGAGTATCACTTTTACGTCAACATTCCGCTGATCTGTCTCTGCAACGCGATCGTGCTGCAACGCGTCTGGCAGTTTACGCAGCGCCAGGAGAATCCGGCGTGGCGCTGGGCCGGCGGCGCGGCGGTCGGGGCGGTGGTCGCGGCGATCGCGGGCGCCTTCGTGTTCTTCTATCCGGTCCTCTCGGCGCAGCCGATTCCGTGGGACGCCTGGCATCAGCGCATGTGGATAGACAAGTGGGTTATCGGACCGGGCTAGCCGAAGCAAACGGTCATGTCCGGACATTCCAAGTGGCATAACATCAAGCTCAAGAAGGGGAAGGTGGACGCCCAGCGCGGCGCCCTGTTCACCAAACTGAGCAAAGAGATCATCATCGCCGCGCGCTCGGGGTCTCCCGATCCCGACGCAAACTATCGCCTGAAGATGGCGGTGGACAAAGCGCGCGAGAACAACATGCCGCAAGACAACATCAAGCGCGCGATCGCGCGCGGCTCGGGCCAGTCGCGCGAGAAAGAGATCGAGGAACTGCGGTACGAGGGCTACGGCCCGCACGGCGTCGCCGTCGTCTTCGACGCCGCCACCGACAACCGGAACCGCACCGCCGGCGAGTTGCGCTTTCTGTTCAGCAAACACGGCGGAACGCTCGGCGAGACCGGCAGCGTCGGCTGGATGTTCGATGCGGTCGGCATCGTCGAGACGCGGTCGAACGGCAAATCCGAAGACGCGTTTACCGAAGAAGCTTTGGTTGACGGCGTGGACGACATCGAGTTCGGCGACGTCGCGTTCGTGTACACGGCGCCGGCGGACTTGGCTCGCGTTCGCGAGGCGCTGCGCGCTCGCGGTTTCAAGATCGACGATGCGTATTTGGGCATGCGCGCGACGACCATGTCGCAGCCGCAGGGGGGCGATCTCGCGCAGGCGCTCGCGTTCCTCGAAACGCTCGAAGAACACGAAGACGTGCAGCGCGTCTTTTCGAACCTGGACGTCAGCGAGCAGGCGATGGAGGCGCTCGTCTGAACTCTTCGCGCATGACCACGGGCAGCGGGCCGTCCAATTGGCGCGACACCTTGCGCGAGTACGTCCCGCGCGACTGGGTCTTTCCGATCGTTCTGGCCGCGTTCGTCGGCGTACTCGTGTGGTCGGGCCGCGAGATTCGCGATTTTCTCTTGCCGCCGGCCGGGACGGTCACGTTGCCGTCGTTCGTCGGGCAAACGCTCGGCGACGCGCAAGCCGAAGTGAGCCGTTTGGATCTCACCTCGTCGGTGGTCGCGCACACGATCAGCGACCG
>Ga0182016_10004350_pt1 | contig 15729 bp, 16 predicted proteins | sample 712S2MmetaG_FD_120491 | JGI IMG/M metagenome (GOLD analysis project Ga0182016, IMG submission 120491) | Permafrost microbial communities from Stordalen Mire, Sweden - 712S2M metaG | ecosystem: Environmental > Terrestrial > Soil > Wetlands > Permafrost | place: Sweden: Stordalen | collected...
AACAGCGATTTCTTGTTTGTGTCCCGCATCTCATCAGCCCTTCGATCCGATCGCCCGCTCGAAGGTGTAACGCAGGCGGTCGCCAACCGTTTCAGGTCCGGTAATGGCTGCGTTAGTCAGCTCGGGAAACTGAGCGGCGTAGAACGAACGAACTTCTTCAATCGAGAGAGTGGCCGCCGGATCGGCCAGCGTAGTTCCGTGGTAGAGAAATTCTCGTTCGACAATGTTGATTTTCATGATGCTTCACCTACCTCCTTGTAGGTTGACGGAATTAGTGAAATTTCTTGACACAATTGTTGAAATAACGTGCCACAGTTAATGAAACAATTCCACATGGCGACTTATGGCGTGCAGCGGTTCGGGTGTAAACGACCGTTTTTTCGGTGAGGTTGGCGATCCGGTTCCGGTTTCGCCCTATGCGGACGGCCAGCCAAAGGCGGTGCGTGGATCCCCTTGGGAATGGGCGAAATGTCCGCCGCGCACGAAAATAAACTCTACGGCGTTACTCGTAGCGGATCATGCGGAGTGGTGCGCTTAGGCAATAGTGAGAATAGGCCCCCTTGCCGAATAGACCACGATTGCCTCGCTGCGGTCATACGCTGTCCATCGCGTCCCCCATCCCGGCACCTGTAGAGAGATCTCATCGACGCGCACCCGTCCCGCCGCCCGGCAATGGCTTCATGGCTTCAACCCATCGTCCCTGCGGGGGGCCTCGTCCAGATATCTTTCGAGTAAATACGCCACATAGGGACTCATGCGCTCGGCGTTTCCACCGCGTAGGACTTCAAACACCTCTTGGTATGTTCTTGAGATAAACGCGACACGGTCGCGCTTCAAAACCTCGCCAAAGGACTCGATCTCCCGACGGTGACGGATGGCGGCTTCAGCACCCGGTACATCGAACCACAGATAGACAAGTACGAAACTCGTGTATTTCTGCTTCCTCAGGCCAAGGAGGTGTTTGAGGAGTTGCGCAGCGTGGAAATGGGAGTGGGTGAGATCCTCCGGGCTGAGCTCTTGGGCAAACGCGCGAACATTCGGCCAGTCTTGCCATAACGCTTTTTGCCGGAAGTAGACAGGATTGAGACCACCGAGCTTCTGGTCGTCGTAAGGTTCACAGAACTTCGCTTCAATGCCTGCGCACTTCCAGGGGCCCTCGTCGAACGAGATCTCAACATCAAGGTGCGGAGCTACCGTGAAGTGGGGGTTCACAATATTCGGAACCTCAAAGTCAATGCTCTTTACCCGTCTCGTTGGAAGGCCGCAGGCTGTTAAAAGCGGATCGATGGCGGTTCTAGAGCTTGGGCCAGGGGTTCCGTCAAGAAGCCGGGACCAGTAGTGAAAGCAGTTCACGCAAAGAGCCGAAGAAGAGTAGACGGCATACATATTGCCGCTGCGCCCGTCGGGTGCATCGAGTTCTCCTCCTGCTCCGGCGATGAACTGCCGTTTGACGCGCTCCGATAGAGGATCAAAGAGATTGTCTTGCAGCTCGCTTACATACCCCGTCGCCCGGCTCGTAGGATTCCCCGGTGGTGCTCCGACGCGAATCCCGTTACGCTCCGCCCACCGAACCTGCCAGTCCTTTAGATCTTTTCTCAGGCTCATGCCGAGTGGGGAAACAGCGGGACTATTCTTTGCCGGAAGTGAGGTGGGCGCTGGGTCTCGGTCGGCAGGTGCCATTTTGCGTAGATGTACTCCTCCCCGCCGTCGCTGCTTAAGTAATCAGCCATTTGGGATAGCCCAATCGAAAACAGGAGATTCGATCAGACGTGGCATTCCTGATGTGGTCATCTCCCAGCGGCAATCTTCCATGCGAACAAATCTCACCTTCACCTTGAGTGCAACTTCGATTCTTTGGCCAAGCGCCTGGAGTGATTCTCTCCAGCGATGGCGGCTCTCCGCAAGGTCGCACGAGTTCCAGTACTCCGACGGTGCCAAGATGAGCAAGTTCGGACGTATCGGGCTCACAACGTGCAGCAGCGCAAGCTTCTTGTCGTCGCTTTCACGGCTAAGACACCGCATATCAGCATCTAAAATAGCGCAATATGCCAGTGCTTCAAGAAGGGCCTTCAGCGGCGTGTCCGCGCTGCCGTTCCGCGCCGAGTGGACTTTGATTTCGATGATCCACGGTTCACCTTCGGATTCAACACAGAAAAGATCAACCTTTCCGATTTGCGCGTTTGCCTCGTCCCGATGGGATTTTAGCGGCAATTGGTACTCAACGGGAAATAGAATCTTGCCGTCCGGCAGCGCGAATCCAGATTCACGATACGCGCGCCACAGGGCGATCGCCAGATGCTCTTCCCGGCGATTCGTCGGGCGCCCGGAAGTGGTTTTTCCCGTGTGCCGCCCAAAGTAAGACCGATGTTCCCCGCGTCGTGGTGCCGCCTTCCTTTGCTGTTCAAATCTGAGAAGAAGTTCTTCTTCCGACAATGCGGTCGCAGCTAGCCTCATTGACGCAAAGCTGTTAACTTCGGCGGATCGAAACAGCTCGACCAGGGGATGCGGGCTGTTCGGTGCCGGCGGCGCTATGTTCGACAGAATTTGAGTTACGCCCGATGACCCAATTGCTGGCGTTCGCTCGATATCGCCGAAATGGTGGCGTTCTAGGTATGAGACGAGATCCTGGATCGAACTGAAGTTCTGCGTGAGAAGCGTTTCCGTCGAGATAAAAGGCGGACGGAGACGGACTATGTAGTCGTACTGTCCGTGGATGTTGGCGCTACTGCAAATGTTCACGGTCTGCGATTTGGTTCCCGTCTGTACCTTCACTCGCCGACCGCAAATATGAATCATGTTTCGACTTCCGCGCCTGACCGTAAGGTTCACGTAAAAAGTAGCACACGACATCTGAACGACGAGTGAGGTAGAGGCAGAGGCAGAGGGATGCGAAAGCGCTCCGGCCAGGTGAAGGCGTCCGCGAAGTAACGCTCGGTGCACCGTTGACGCGGAGAGCATCAGGGCCGCTGGGCGCGCGGGCATTTTACGATCACCCGGCGGCGGTCGCGCAGCGTTTATCGATCGACTCCCCCGGACGGTCTTGACGACGCAAGCGGAAATACCAAAAGGGCGGAGCGCCGTAAAGGACTATTTCAACAACAGTGGCAAGCGCGTAGGGTATTTTCACTAACAGTGGCAAGATTTCTCACGATCTGTGGCACAGAGCTGCAGTTTGCCCTTTGCAATCAATACGGGCATTTTCATTTAACCTGGCGCCCTACACTCCTCCTCTTCTTCTGCGGCTGTCGTTTCCGGTTGCGCCTGTGACGCGAACAGCGAGGGTGCCTCTGGTTCCCGTGTGACGGATGTTGCCGCTGATGTTGCTGGCGTTGTCGAGCTCGTCGCGCTGGATGGCTTCGAGGTTTTCTTGCGTGCCTCTTCGCGAGCCGCTTTTGCAGCCGCTTCCATTTCAGCCTTGGCAGAGGCCAGGGTGGTTTGGAGTTGCAGGTGTGCCCCAGTGAATTCCACCAGGTGTTGAGGAAGGTCGCGATCGAGTTCCTCGGCGGTACCGGTGATTGCCAAAGGGGTGGTTATGGCATTGTCTTCGGTGTCGGATGCTTTCTGCGGAACAACGGTGGCCCTGATCGTATCGCCCTGAACGAGGGAGATGGTCAGTAGCAGCCTGCGTTTGCGCAGCAAGGGCATAAGTTCTGTGAACATGGGTTTCCTCCGGCGTGACTGTTTTGCGAGATTCAAATGAAGAAAGGAATGTAGCAGCAACGGCGTATGTAGCGCCGTTACCTACGCGGGAAAATCAATGTCAATGAATGTGCGCGGATGAAAGCGCAAGTTGTCGCGCCCCCAGATTCCGATGCGGGCGGTAACGACCGTTAGACACTGCGCGCGAATGACTTGCTCAGGGCCAGATATAATTCTTCGCGCTTCTCCTGAATCGTCTTCTTATGGCCATCAAGAGCAGCAGTTGTACACTTCTTGTTCTCGATATTTGCGACCCTAAAGAAGTCATCTATCGCATTTCGCATCCCGCGAAGTTTCGTTTCCGCCTCGCCTTCACCGATCAGGAGCAGCTTAGAGGAGCATCCGCCAAGAGATTTAAAGCCCTCGAACAGTTGCTGCTCAAGCTTCTTTAATTCTTCAGTCTCGGCATGACTCAGGCGGTTGTTGCTATCACGCTTGAATACAGCATTACTAAGATTAGCCCAATAGAAAGCTGCTGCGCCATGGAACAAGTCGACTTCGCCAACTACAGATTCGATGATGCATCGCTTCCTCTCCAGATAGACTTTACTGGCTTGGCTTTTATTGTTTAAGAATGCAACCCAAACGGCAAACGCCCCTCCCAGCAGAGCGCCCAAGCCGATTTTGACAGCCGTGTCAGCAACATCAATCCACGTCTTTGTGTCCGCCATCAAGAATCCCTGGTTGAGGTGCACGGTCTTGCTTGTGCTGACCGCGTGCAGAATAATGATACACGGATACACCGGAAGCCAAAGCGCCGGGATTACCTGCGGGGCTGGTGCTTCTACGTACCAAAACCGCCCATAACCCAACCTTGAATTCGTGTGCGCTGATACGAGAACTGTCTTACCAGGCGGAACGACACCTCCGCCACCCGATGTCGGACCTGTTCAGGGGCAGAATCCCGTGGCGGTGCATAATGACCTTCCGGACCAGCTTAGTCAAAATCTGCGCGCCCTTGCAGTCTAGCTCGCGGTCAAATTACACTCAGTATTCTCTTCAAAACTCTTGGGTTACTACACATTGAGCATTCTTAATGCACACCGCCGACACGACCGAATTGCCACACCGTTTCGCTAGGGTCAGGATGGCAGTCGGGTTTTTGGGGCAAATCGGATTGTTTGGTTGGTGGTCGAGCTCCCTTCTTTCACCCAACGGTCTAGCTATCGCGAATTACAATTTTCCCCGCGCTCCTGGTTATGCCTCTCTGAACGCCACCACCGCCGCCGCCAAGCGTCTGCACGACGAGCGCATCGGCAAACGGCGTTGCGCTCATCTCTTCCGTCTCGCTTTGGCCGACGAAGTGTCTATCCAACGGGCTATTCAGCTCAATGGGCGCGTATTCCTCGAACCGGCTTTCCAACGCCGCGAAGACGCCTTGGGAGCGCTCGAAGCCGAGAGTCGAGAGGTTATTTCCGTCGATGCCGGTCCCGTCCAGATCGGGAGCCTCGACGACGCCTTCACCGAATTGGGTCTTAGCGAACTGGCCAAGCACTATTTCGCGGCCTTCCGGCAGGAAATACAGAGCCTGCCCTATTTCGCGAACGCGAAAAAATGACGACAGCTTCGCACTACACCACCAATCTCTCGAAGGCCCAGGGCATGGTCACTGAGACTCTGGAACTCTTGGAGCTTTGGGAACCGGGTATGACGGTGGGCGAGCTCAAGGCTCGGGTGCGCGCCATGGGTGCTCTTGGCAAAGCCACTCAGGTGCGAGTTGACGATTTGGTTGGGCGTGCGTTCGCCCAGAGGTATCTCATCGACGGGGGTAAGCCTGCACGTTGGTTGCGCCATCTGCTCTTGAACCGGGTTCCTCGTGGGCTGCTTCGCCAGTTGATCCTGATTTACACCGCCCGCGCAAACCTCATTCTCCACGACTTCATTAGAGACGTTCTCTGGCTCAAATACTCCTCGCGGGCCGGCGAAGTCACCAAGCAAGATGCTCGCGAGTTCATAGACCGAGCGGTAAGCCGCGGCGCTTTAGAAAATCGCTGGTCGGATAACATGGTGGAACGGGTTACACGTTATCTCCTCGGGACCTTGGCGGACTTTGAATTGATTGCCTCGAATCGATATGGACAGCGGCAAATCCGGCCCGTGTTCATCATGCCGGAGACGACCGTGTTCCTCGCTTATGACCTTCATTTCGCCGGCGCCGACGACCAGGAAATCGCGCGATGTGGAGATTGGGGATTGTTCGGCTTGTTGCCCGCCGATGTGATCGCCTTACTCGAAAAGGCCGCCACGCAAGGGCACCTTTTCATTCAGCACTCCGGTGCGTTGGTACGGATGGAGTGGAAATATCAAACCATGGAGGAAATGCTCGATGCGCTCACTCACTGAAAAATTCAATGAATTGCGCGGACAGCTCAGGAGTGGGATGGGGTCCATTCGTCCTACCGGATTTGATCCGGTCTATTACCTACTCTTTCCGGCTCACCAGATCATTGAAGTCAAACAACGCCTCCCGGAATGGGAAGCACAGTTGAAGGTTGATGGCTTCCAGCCGCAGCATCTCTCAATGACTGCGGTACTCAACGATTACTTTCGCACTTCTGACCTGCGTGAGCCGTTGCTTGAGGCTGCGCGCCTGCAATCCAATGATTTTTCGGTAATTGTGCGGTCGTTGACCGCGCATCTCGTGAACGACAACGTCGTGGGGGCTGCCATCCTTTGCGCAATCGAGGCGCACCAGAACGACCCCACATCGGTCCTCTTCCTTTCCGACTTAGAAGCCCTGCATCCGTTCCTGAGGATTGGTGCAGTGGAACAACAGCTTCTAGGCCATTTTTCTTTCCCTACCATCGTCTTGTATCCGGGCACAGCGGGCGGCGCTTACAGTCGGCGCTTTCTCGGCGTGCACAAAGAGGATGGCAACTACCGTTCGCCACACATCGATTGAGTGCAACCACAATATGGAAATCATTCGCGACATCTTTGACCAAGCCCGCCCGATTGACCGGCAAATAACTTCTGTCATCAACTATGCCGGCGACTCCGAAGATTAGCTCGAACGCGAAATCCGCGAGTATGAGGTCACAGACAATCTCTCTCGGCATTACGAGCGCTTCCTCAGCAACTTGGCCGACGGATTTTCGGCAGGTGCAGGACACGAGATCGGCGTCTGGGTATCCGGTTTTTACGGCTCCGGCAAAAGCTCCTTCACCAAGTATCTTGGTTTCGCTTGTGACCCCTCGCGAAAGCTCAAGGGCGACACTTTCCTAAAGTGGCTGCAGAACCAATTTCCGAGCGTCCCGCTGCGCCAGCAGCTCTCCACCGTTGCCAATAAATACCCTGCCACGGTCATAATGCTAGATCTGGCGGCGGTCGCGGGGGTCCAAGCTGCTGCTCAAGGTGTTTCGCGGCTTGTCTACGACGAGGTCATGACGTGGGCAGGGTATTCGAAAGATGAAAAGCTCGCCTTGCTCGAATTTCTTCTGGAGAAGGACGGCAAACTCGAGGCCTTCAAAAGCCGATTTCAGGAAGTCGCCAAAGGACGATCGTGGGATACCCTCAAAAATGACCTTCTGCTCGGCGTCACCTTTGCTTCCCGGATTGTCTCCGAGTTTTACGGTGAGATCTGGCCAGACGCGAAATCTTTCAACGATACCAAAATCAACGCCCGTTATGGCGGAGGTCGCTGACTTTGTACGCGCCCAAGGTCAACGCGCCGAAACGCTCAAGGGTGACCTGAGCTCCCACCAGATCAAATCGGAAATCGATGGAAGTGGGTGGCGAAGGGAGGAGAGTTCGCGCGATACAGAACCGATCTTCACTTACTGGCAGACTGGCAAAATCGGCGCTGCTTTGTCCGCATGCGCAATCCCGAGCTCTATGGTAAACGCGGAGTTACTTATACTGAACGGACGACATCGAATCTTTCTGCCCGGGTTTTGAATGAAGGTTCCTGTTTCAGTGTTCCCGGCCCTGGAATTATTCCGAAAGATCCAACGCATCTCCATTTCCTCTTAGCTTACATAAATTCGTTTGCGGCCGGCTATGCTATCGAAGCGCTAATTGGAGGTGGCGATTTCTCGATAAAAGGAACGGCCGCTCGGCACTTAGAACCGGGATATATGAAGCATCTTCCCGAAGTGGTCGTTTCCGCGGATGATGCAGCGTGGTTCTCAGATCGGGTCAATGCTTTGCTCCGATTGTTAGAAACTGTGGTATCCGACGAAACCGATCCTTTGTTTAAGAGACTGCAGATCCAGCCGACCGAAAGCCTTAGCAAGTCGCTCGAACGGTCAACACGAGAAGCGTTCGAAAGATTCCAACTCGCATACGGGATAATTGAGGGCCTGGAACAAAAGATAACAACACTATTGCAGATTCCAGACGATCGGATTCGAGACACATACTCCGACACTGGATGGCCATGGGCGCAAGGGAGGATCCTCCCAGCTGTTGATCATTCGGTAATCTTATCGGTAGATCCCTTTTCGCCCCGCTCTGGCGTTCGAGCCGGCGACTTTGGCCCGAGCAATCATCGTTTCCAAATGAAGCTCTCCCATTATCTGCACGCCGGAATTGAGCGGTATGCTGCCTTCCGGAAGGTCTCTCCAATTGCGGTATGCGAGCTGTTAACCAAACGAGCTGTGACGAGCCGATCTGCGGTAGTTGAGTCTGCTGCTGCGGCGATTTCTTATCTGTTCGGCGCGGTTTTCGGCAGATGGGACATCCGGTACGCCATCGGCGACATTCAATGGCCAGGGTCGGCTGATCCGTTTGCACCGCTGCCAGTTTGCCCCCCAGGAATGCTCCAAACTGACGATGGACTACCGCTCTCGCCTGAAGCAGGTTGCCGGCTGCGCACGGAAGGTCAATACCCGCTCGACATAGCATGGGATGGCATTCTCGTGGAGGACCCTGAGCATCCGCTCGACTTCGAGCGCCAAGTCCGTGCAGCCTTTGCCGTGCTCTGGACCGAGGATGCCGACACGGTCGAACGCGAGGCCTGTGAGCTGCTCGGCGTGCCAAGTCTGCGCGAGTGGTTCCGCCGACCCGCTTGCTTTTTCGCTGACCATCTGACTCGCTACTCGAAGAGTCGACGCCAGGCACCCATATACTGGCCGATCTCTAGCCCCAGTGGAACATATACTCTATGGCTTTACTACCATCGCCTCACGCCCGACACTCTGTACAAGTGCCTCCAGCAATTTGTGGTGCCGAAGCTCGCGGACGTGGAGAAGGAACTCTCCCGCCTGCGCAAAGTCCTTGCCGCCAACGAAGGCGGCACGAAAGAACGCGAACGCCTGGCAGACCTCGAGGATCTACGCCGTGAACTTATCGAGCTCAGCAGCGAACTGGAACTCTGGGCCCCGAGGTGGAAGCCAAACCTGAATGATGGCGTGCTTATCACCGCAGCCCCCCTCTGGAAACTCTTCCGGCTGCCCAAGTGGCGGAATGACTTGAAGGCGTGCTGGCAGGAGATGGAGAAAGGGGACTACAACTGGTCGCACCTCGCTTATTCCCTGTGGCCCGACCACATCCGCGAAAAGTGCAGAACCGACCGGTCTCTCGCGATCGCCCATGGTCTTGAGGATCTCTGCGAAGTGAAAGAGACGGTGAAAAAAAAGAAGAAAAGTAAACAATCAAAAATGAAGTGCGATTTGCAGGAATCTCTTGAGGACTAACCGTGCCAAAAATTGACGCCAAAGAGAAAGCCATTCGAGATGTCTTCCACCGGGACTACGCATTTTCCATCCCAGCCTATCAGCGCCCTTACAGTTGGGGGACGGATCAAGCCAATACCTTGCTGAATGACCTGCTAGCCGCCAGTGCCGATTTCAACGTCGGCATGGACGTAAATCGTGTCACTCCCTATTTCTTGGGCAGCATTGTTGTCATTAAGCAGGAGAACCAGCCGGAAGCCCAGGTGATTGATGGCCAGCAGCGACTCACCACTCTGGCCCTTCTAATCTCGGCGTTGCGCACGCTTTTTACGGATGACAAACGGAAGGCTACTTTCGGTGACTTTGTCCTGGAACAGGGCGACCCTTTGGTGGGCACACAGGATCGTTGCCGCCTGGAGTTACGGGACCGCGACCACGCTTTTTTTGAGACGAACTTTTTGCGTCACCCAAGCCTTGCACAGTTACCGGGTCTGCTTGCGGGCAAACTGAGCGACCCCCAAAGACACCTGGCCGAGAATGCACAGGCCATTCTGGTTGAATTATCCAAGCTCGATCCGGCCCGCCGTGATAGGCTAGCCGCTTTCTTGCTCCAGCACACATATCTCGTCATTGTCTCTACAGCGAGTCTGGAATCTGCTTTTCGGATCTTCTCCGTCCTAAACGACCGCGGTTTGGATCTGACAGTCGCGGACATTTTGAAATCAGAGATCATCGGCCGGATTCCGGCGGCTACCCAGGACGTCTACGTCGAGAAATGGGAGGATGCCGAAGAGGAACTTGGCACTCAGCGCTTCGCTGAGCTTTTCTCGCACATTCGAATGATCCACGATCGAAAGAAACTCCGTACCACGGTGCTTGAGGGATTCCGAGCTTCCGTCCCCATGACCGATCCGGGGACTTTCATCGACGACGAGTTGCTACCGCTGGCCGATGCAATGCAGGTGATTTTCCAGGCCGACTTTGAATGCGCTGACCCCACCCTTGAGAGACAAGCCAATCATTCTCTGCGCTGGTTATTGCGTATTGGCGATCAGGATTGGGTGCCAGTCGCTCTGCGCCTAATAACCCACTATGCGGAAAAGCCAGCGGTGATTGTATCCAAATTAGCGGAATTGGAAAGATTGGCCGCGGTCCTTTGGTTAAACAGATTCGACATCAACAACCGAATCGATCGCTATGGCAAGCTCCTTGAAGAAATCGCCAATGACCAATCAAAATCAGCGACTCTTCCGTCTTTGCTTGCGTCGGTTGAAGAGAAAAAGAGCGCTACCGACGCCATCATCGGAGATGTTTATAACCTTTCTCCGGCACCCAAGCGCACCTTCGTGCTGCTTCGCCTCGATGCTGCCCTGTCGTCCGGCGAAGCCACTTATGATTTCGATACCATTACGGTCGAACACATCCTTCCTCAATCTCCGGACGCCAACAGCGAATGGATAGTGTGGTGGCCAGACCCAAACGTTCGGGAGCAAACGGTACATCGGCTGGGTAACCTGGCACTGTTAAATCGCCGCCAGAATTCCGCGGCGTTAAACTGGGAATTCGAGAAGAAAAAGGAAAAATACTACCAGAGGAAGACTGGAGGCAGTCCATTTCAGATAACGTCCCGCGTATTGAAGGAAACCGAATGGACACCTGCAGTATTCGAAAGGCACCAAACCGAAACTGTGGCAATGCTAAAAGAAATCTGGGATTTGTGAGTGGCTGTTGTACCGATACCAGAGGAGAGTGGAACAACTTGTGACGCAGAGAATCGAACAATTCCTCTCCGACCACATGCGCGAGGTCTTGAACGGCCGGCGAATGCTCACTATCTTTGACCCCGAACGCCGACTCGTAGAAGTCGCCCGTTCGCTAAGTGACGAAAAGTGCCGGCTAATTGAAGTAGGCGATGACATCATCACCGCCCGCGAGCAGGCGCTTGAAGCATTAGCGGAACTGGGCCACGATCCTAGCCATTCCAGCAGCCTCGTAGTGTATTTGCCGAGGACGCGCCCACTGGAGCAGGACGCGATATGTCTCGATCCTTTTACTCCATTCGTGCTTGCTGGTGGGGTATTTCCGGATGGAGATGGGGACAGCTACATCGCCTTGTGCCAGCGATTTGTTCCCGAACAGGCCAGCGCAATTGAACAGATGTTCCAGCACGGGGAACCAACCTTTCTCGAGATCAACAGTCTCGTCACTGGGGCGAATGATTCACCGGTTTTGAGCGGATTGCTTGGGGCGGACGGAACTCGAGACCTTCTAGTTCGTTTTCTTTGCGTTAATTCCAAACAGGCCAAATCGCTCAAACAATCGCCGCACTGGCGCAACGAACTGCAGTCTCTCGTCAGCAAGACGCTCGGACTCACTTTGCCAGAAGATCTGACGGCAGTGGACGAACTGCGACATATTCTCTGGCGGTTCCTACTGTTCAGCGAATTTGCTGCCGACGTTCCCGTGCCTTTGCCACCCGCACTGAGTGGAGTGAGCAAAGCAACACCAAAGTATCACCGATTCGTTTTGGACCTCTGCGCGACCTTGCGCGACCGGACAAGCACCCAGCAGACCTACGAAGAATTCGCTAACCGTGTGGCCGAAGAGTTGGGTCTGGAAGCACATTGCGGCAATATGGAAGACCTCGGAGCCCTGGACACCTTCGCTTTCGAAGAGCGCTGCTTCCTTAACACGTTTGCCAAGGCCACGCTAGCCGCCGACCTCGAGAAAGCTGCGCGACTCGTGACGGAGCGTTCTCGTTCATTCTGGATTCGTGATGGTGTCCGAGCGGGAGAGTGGAAGCTTGCTGGATGCTGTGTGGATGTGTTGCAGGCGGTGACGGATCTCGAGAAGGTACTCAAGGCCACTTCACCAAAGGGTGTCAACGACTGGTTGGATTTCCAACTCAACTGTGGGCACCAACTCGACACGGCCCATCGGCTCATGGAAAACGTCTCACAGGACTGGATACCGGAGGCGGGACCGTTGGCAGCTGTGATGGCACGAGCCAGAACCGCGCATCGGGATCTTCTGGATCGAACCACGCGCCATTTTCAGGACGCCGTGATTAAGGAAGGCTGGCCGGCGCCGGGTCGCCCGCGCGCCAACGACATCTATGATCAGTTCGTGCGAGTGCCCTGGCAGGAGGGTAAGCGCGTAGCCTATTTCTGGATCGATGCGTTTCGTTATGACTTGGCCGATCAACTCGCCAGCCTCGCTTCAAGCCGGCACTCCGTCATCGTGAAAGCCGTCTGCGCGCAACTACCGACGATTACAAAGATTGGAATGGCGGCATTGTTACCCGGAGCAGGTGAGGATTTCCGAGTGGCAATTCAAGGTACCGAGGTTGTGTCAGTGGTTAAGGGCGGCCTTTGCCTGGCTTGCCGCAACGACTCGACTACATCAAGGAGATCGTGGGACCCAACCGCTTTGGTGCCGTGGAGCTGTCAGAGCTACTTGGGGCCAAAGATCTGGATCATCTCAAACATGTCGAAGTGTTGGTTGTCCGCACGTCTGAAATTGACCAACTCGGTGAAAACAACCCCAATTATCTGTTCGGGTTGATCCCCAGCGCAGTGCGAGATTTGCATTTGGCTTTGAATCGGCTCGCTGATGCAGGGTTTGGCGTGGCTGTGCTTGCCACCGATCATGGTTTCTGCTGGTTCGACAGTGCTACGAGCGGCGATGCGATACCCAAACCGGCCGGCGAGTGGGTTGAAGTCAAGAATCGGGCGTTGCTCGGGAGTGGACAGCCAACTTCCCAAGTCGTTTGCGTCGAAGCCGCCCAGGTGGGAATCCGGGGAGACGTTGTGCGCTATGTGGCGGCACGGGGATTGGCTACCTTCACCAAGGGAGTTCGCTACTTTCACGAGGGGTTATCCCTTTAGGAATGTGTTTTACCCGTCGTGCAGGTCGAGCTGAAGCCACAATCCAAGAAGACCGCGGTCCTAATCGAGCTGTTCCTGACTTATCGCGGGTCCATGATTGGCACGGTCACAACGCTTCGACCAACCGTAGAAGTCAGTCTGCCTTCCAGCGATTTGTTCCAGCCCGCGGAGGCGAGTTTCGTCCTCGAGGGATTTGACGCAACTGGCAAGAAGGTTGCTGAAGCCGCTTCCAGCCCTCACGCCGACCCGGCTACCGGTGAGGTGCGCATTGTTAGTGGCCAATCGCTCAAGGTGCCCATTCGCATCCAGGATGGGTTCAACGGTCTGATAGAACTCCGCGCAGCACATCCCGCCACTGGTGAAATCTTTGCGACTCTCAAGCTGGCCACAAACTTTCACCACTAAAGGATTATCAACATGACGCCACTTAGCACCAAGCTTAATAAAGTCTTCCCCGGGCGGGTGGTTCGCAAAGATCTCGCCCAACGTGTGAAGAAGGGCACCAACGTCCCCACGTTTGTCCTCGAATTTCTGCTCGCGCGCTACTGTGCGACTGACGACCCCGACGAGATCGAGGCTGGATTGCAGGCGGTAAACGAAACTATTCAAGGCAACTTCGTTCACCCAAATGAATCCAATGCCGCTCAGTCACTCGTCCAGCGCAACGGCAGCCACAAGTTCATTGACAAGATTCGCGTGGTTCATAAGGAATCCGAAAAGCGACATTGGGCCGAGATGGAGAACTTCGGTAGCAAACGCATCGCTATCCATGAACGGCACTATCGAGAGAATCAGCGCCTGCTTGAAGGCGGCCTCTGGTGCGAAGCCACCATCGCCTACAATGCGGTCGAGGAAGACGACTATGCCTTCCTGATCGAGGAAATCCGGCCAATCCAGATTTCACGTTTCAATTTCGACGCCTACCTGACCGGTCGTGAGGAATTCACTCGCGATGAATGGCTAGATGCCCTACTGGCCACCATCGGGCTTGAACCCCAAAGACTGACCCTTCGGCAGAAGTTCCACTACATGGCGCGCCTCGTTCCTCTCGTCGAGCAGAATTACAACCTGATCGAGCTTGGGCCGCCCGGTACAGGCAAATCGTATGCTTTTTCAGAATTTTCACCCTATGCAACGCTAATTAGCGGCGGTCAGACAAGCACTGCTATTCTTTTCTACAACAAAGTAAGGCGACAAGTTGGCATCATTGGCTACTGGGATGTTGTCGCCTTTGATGAAGTCGGTGGAATGAGAATCAAGGACCCAGGTACAGTGCAAATCTTAAAGGACTATATGGCAAACGGGCGCTTCAGCCTGGGCACCGAAGTCACCGCGCCAGCGAGCCTTGCGTTTCTCGGTAACATTTACGATTCGATCTCGGCCGTCGTCGCGCACCCGAGGCAGGACCTCTTCAAGCCATTGCCTCCAGAGTTCGACATCGCAGTCATTCATCGTTTTCACGCCTACATACCGGGATGGGAGCTGCCGCCCAACTCCAGCAACCTCTTAACTAACGAATATGGATTCATCACGGACTACCTGGCCGAGGCGCTTCACTACCTGAACAAGCACCGCAACTTCTACACTGCGGTGAAAAAACGGGCTCAACTTGGGGATGGATTCCAGGGACGTGACGAAACGGCAGTTTACAAAACCGTAGCCGCATTCCTAAAGCTTCTGCATCCGTCCGGCGGATGCTCCGATACTGAATTTGATGAGTATCTGGCCTATGCGGTGGAAGCCCGGCGTAGGGTCAAAGAGCAGTTGAACAAGCGCAAGCAAGACGATGACTTCGCTCAGATTCACCTCGGCTATCGAACTCATGCGGGCGAGTTGGTAGAGGTGCACTGCCCGGAGTCGCGTGGCGTGACGGCCACTCTTGATCCGCGCCGCGGCGTACCCGTGGAAGCAGCGCTCAGCACCCCGACCGCATCAATGCAGGACTTGGTCTCTGATTCCGTGGTTGGTACGCCTGTGACTAGCGGACTGACATCGGCCTCGCTCTCCCCAAGCCCTTTGAACTCAGAACTCGTCGAAAAACATATCACCATTCACTACGGAGATACAGGCTACTCATACGAGACACTATTTGGCGATTATCTGACTGGTGCGAAAGAACTGGTCATCGAAGATCCGTATATCCGTCGTGACCACCAGCTACGAAATCTGATTCAATTGTGCGAACTCTGCGTCCAAGTGGGAACGATTAAGAAAATCATTCTGATTACGGGGATTGATCATGAGATCCAACAAGGGGAAGTCGAACCCAAGTTTAAGTCGCTCGCCGAGAGTTCAGGTGCAGGAACTCGCGCAGCACGTCCAGGCTTCCGGTCTGCCGCCCAATGATCTTGATGGTTGTGTTCTTCAGGATGGCTGCACCGAATGCGTTCGGTGCCTGGGTCGTGCCGGTGAAGTCTTCAATGGCCTGGGAAACGCCCCACACTGCGCCATTGCGCTTGCGAGCGGTTCGGTAAAGCTGGACCACCAGATCAGCCAGAAACGGGGACTCCAACAGCATCCAGCACTCT
>Ga0182016_10004351_pt1 | contig 15724 bp, 14 predicted proteins | sample 712S2MmetaG_FD_120491 | JGI IMG/M metagenome (GOLD analysis project Ga0182016, IMG submission 120491) | Permafrost microbial communities from Stordalen Mire, Sweden - 712S2M metaG | ecosystem: Environmental > Terrestrial > Soil > Wetlands > Permafrost | place: Sweden: Stordalen | collected...
CATTGCGCGCGAGCTCGTGCGCTTGGGCTTGCTGATCCAAAATGCGGAGAAATTCAACATTGTTGAACTGACCAGCGACGGGCTGGCGGCCCTGAAAACCCGCCGGAAAATCACCCTGACCAGGCCGGTGGCGCCAACGCAAACCGAACCGCATCGGGCCGGCGAAATCGGCTGCGACGAGGCGCTGTTCGAAAAACTGCGCGCGCTGCGCAAACAGCTGGCCGACGAACGTGCCGTACCCCCGTATATCATCTTTTCCGACGTGTCGTTGCGGCAGATGGCGCGATTTTATCCGGCCAGCGACCACGATTTTTCGCGGATCAGCGGCGTGGGCGAACGAAAACTGCGCGAGTTTGGCACCGTTTTTCTGCGTGAAATTGCCGGTCACTTGCAGACCAACGCGCGACAGATCTTTGCGGACGATTCATTTACCAGCCAAGCGGGCGGGGCCGCGACGCGTATCGCCAGAGCGCCCGGGGCACTCCCCGATACGGTGCGGGAAACCCTGCATTTTTTCCGGCAGGGACGTTCGATTCCGGAAATATCCCGGCTGCGCAGCCTGAAGCAAGGCACCATATTCAGCCATCTGGAGGCAGCGATGCTGGCCGGCGAGAAATTAGACGTAAGCCAGCTGGTATCCCCGGTCGGACAAAAGGAAATCGGTGCGGCGTTTGGCCGGCATGGATTTGGCAATTTGACCGGGGTGGTCGAATCCCTGGGCGGGAAATACGGGTACGACGAATGCCGCATCATGCGCGCGGCGCTGCAGAGCTGAAGCCGGTCAAGCCTTGGGTTGACCGTTGGAACTTAACAGACACACCGCCGTCTCGGCCCGCAGGTTCGGAAAATAATGCACCGCACTTTTCCGGTTGAAAAAGGCGCGACGGATTTCGCGAATGCCCGAGTCGCGGCAAAACCATTCAAAATCCGCCACGGACAAAAAGTGCAGGTTGCGCGTGCGAAACCAGGGCGCCGGCAAGGACGGGGTCACCGGGGTCCGCCCGCGGAATAACAGCTGCAAGCGAACGCGGTAATGGCCGAAATTGCTAAAAGAGATGATCACCTGCCGCCCCACGCGAAAGGCCTCATGGACAATTTCCGCCGGCTGAACCAGCTCCTGGAAAGTACCCAACAAGAGCACGAAATCGAATGCGCCGTCGGCATGCTGATCCAGGCCGTCGGAAATATCGCCCTGATGCACCACCAAGCCGCGTTCCATGCACCGGGTGACCAGCGCCGCGTCCTTTTCCACCCCTTCGCCGCTGATCTGCCGCGTCCGGATCAAACGTTCCAGAAAAGCGCCGTCGCCCGTGCCCAAGTCCAGCACCCGGGATTTCGGCGGAATCCACTGCTCAACGGTTTCGTACACCCCGGGATTCATTTTAGACTGCTTCCCCCCGCAAGGGTGGCTGGTTTGGGCGCCTTCAGACCGTGCTCCCCATTCAGGAAATGGCGGAGGACATCGGCAAAAGGGGGATTCTCGATCAAAAAGGAATCATGCCCATACTCACTATCCAAATTGATGTAAGAAGCGGCCAGTCCCGCCCGCTTCAACAGCCGCACCAGTTCACGGGATTGGGCCGGCGGATAGAGCCAGTCGGAAGTAAAGGAGATCACCAGGAAACGGGCCCGCACGCGGCCTAAAATTTCCTCCGCCGCGGCGCCCTCGAAGAGGTCGAATTCGTCAATCGCGCGGGTCAGGCACAGGTAGGAATTGGGATCAAATCGTTTGACGAAGCTGTTGCCCTGGTGATGCAGATAGCTTTCAATGGAAAACTGCCGCGCGTCGGCCGCTTCCGACTGCCGCCGACGGCCAAATTTTCGCGCCATCGCCAGTTCGCTAAGGTAAGTCACATGGCCCACCATCCGGGCCACGGCCAGGCCATGGGCGGGAAAGCGCGCTTCCGAATAATTTCCGCCGTTCCAATCGGGGTCCGTCACGATGGCGCAACGACCAATTTCATTGAACGCGATCTGCATGGCATTGTGCGCGGTACAGGTGGCGATCGGCACACACACCCGCAGGCGCCCCGGGAAATCCACCGCCCAGGCCAAGGCCTGCATTCCACCCATCGACGCGCCCACCACGGCAAACAAGGTTTCGATGCCCAAATGGTCCAGCAATTTTGCCTGCAGCTGCACCATGTCCCCGATGGTCACCCGGGGAAAATCAGCGCCAAACGGGCTGCCGGTATGGGGATTGATGGAGCCGGGACCCGTCGTGCCATTGCAACCCCCCAGCGCATTCGTGGCGATGACAAAGAATTTGTCGGTGTCAATCGCCTTGCCCGGCCCCACATGAAAATCCCACCAACCGGGCCGACCGGTCTGGGCATTCGTGCCGGCGACATGAGCGTTTCCAGAAAGTCCGTGGCAGATGAGGATGGCGTTGTCCCGGGCCGGGGCCAGCGTTCCCAGGGTTTGGTAATTCACCTCCACGGCCTCAAACTTGAAACCGGATTGGGTGATAAAGCCGGGTAATGCCACAGTGGTGGTCTGGGTCACACCCAGCGGCGATTGGTGGCCCGCTACCAGTTGGTCCTGCAGGTCGCCTGGCAAATTGGCTTGGTTGGATGCCATTAGGACGAGGTCTGATAAACCGGCACCGCACGGGAAAACGCGGTGGCATCCTGCGTCTCGCCGGAGTGCAACGCCCAGGTGGCCAGGCCTTTAACGGCAATAGTCATGATTCACTTTTTGGTTTAACTCACACTCGGGGCCGACCTGAAGTCCGCAACGTTGTCGCTAAAAACGCCGTGCGCATTCAAAGCCGCCCACGGCATTGTTCATACCGCCGAGGCTGTGGTGGCATGATAATGCACCCCAATCCGCAGCGCCGACAGCTATTTTTGGTCAAATTCCAGTTCATTGACAAGCTGAATCGGCAGCCGGTCGCAGTCGCGGCCATAGCGGGCGTTCCTCCGAACCGGGCAAGTCCGCGGACCTGCCCGGCTGCGGGAGCGACGCAAACGCCTGGGCGGGGCAACATAATTTTCGTTCGACCGCGTAAAAAGAAGTGGTTATAGTGTCGTCCTTATGACACTCGACGACATTTTATTGGAAGCCGAAGGGAAAATGATCAAGACCGAACAGGTGGTCGTCAATGAATTTGCCGGCGTGCGCACCGGCCGGGCCTCGGCCGGGCTGGTGGAAAACATCGTGGCTGAGGTTTACGGCTCGCAGATGCGCATCCGCGAACTGGCCAACATCAATACGCCTGAACCACGCACGCTCGTCATTCAACCGTGGGATGTCTCTTCGCTGCAGCCCATCGAAAAAGCCATCCAAAAAGCCAACATCGGCCTTTCGCCGGCCGTGCAAGGCAAGGTGATCCGGCTTTCCTTTCCCGAACTCAGCACCGAACGCCGCCAGGAGTTTGTAAAACTCATCAAGAAAATGGCCGAGGACAATCGTATATCGGTGAGGCACATTCGCCGTGAAGCCATGGAACTTTTGAAAAAACACGGGCATGATAGCGGGACCACCGAGGATGATGTCAAACAGGCCGAAAAAGATTTACAGAAGCTGACCGATGACTACGTGGCCAAAATTGACGCCCACGTGGTCGGCAAGGAAAAAGAAATCATGACCGTGTGAAGCGGCCGGGCGGGCGGGTTCAACGGGCTGGATGGTTGGTCGGCGGTTCGAAATGAATCACCGTTTCATCAGCCCGGGCATAGCCCAGTTTCTCGCGGGCGAGTCGCTCGACGGTTTTCGGATCATTGCGCAGGGCGTCGAATTCAGCCTGCAATTCTTTGGCGGTTTGTCGCTGTTTCTCCAGCTCCGCGTCCAACCCGTCGATCCGCCGGCGCATCTGCTCGTTTTTCTGGATCAGCGGCAGATAAGTGACGCCGATGAGCAGTAACGCCGCCACTGCCACCAGGGCGACGACCGCCTGCGCCAGCCAACTCCAAATGCCGAGATCCACTTTCATCCGGTCAGTTTAACGCGGCAGCCCGGAAGCGAAAGCGGATTTTATTGTCATGGAGCGGAAAATCGTTAATTCTTCGGCCTGAATGATCAAGGCCTTTTTCCTGATTTTTGAACCGTCGGTCGCGTGGGACAAAATCGCGCAGGCCAGGCGCGGCTTTGCCTACATAACTTTTGTGCAGCTGCTGCCATTGCTGCTATTGGGGGCACTGCTGGAATCCTGGGGCTTAAGCCAGCATGGCAAATGGGAGCCGCGATTCCAGATGTACAAACTTTTTACCCGGGACGCCATCGTGTCGTTTGAAGTGATTCAATTTATCCTGCTGCTGGCCATGGTGTTTGTCACTGCGCTGCTGGTGTATAAGATCAACCAGTCTTTTCAACAACGGCTGACCTTCCTCCAATCATTTACCACGATCGCTTATGCTTTCTGCCCGATGTTTCTGGTGCATTTTCTGGACTCCGGCGCAACGGTTCATCCCGCCGTACCTTGGCTGATTGGCGTGGTGCTGGCGACGTGGACACTGTATCAGGGCATTCCGCGCGTCATGCAACCGGACCCCACCCACGCATTCGGGGTCTATCTGTCGAGCATGATTGTGGTGGTTCTGACCTCCGCCACCGCCCGGGCCATCACCGCAATGTACTTGCTGGGGTATATGGATTTTCAGCATTCCTGGCTGTCGCGCAAGATTACGCACCTGTTCGGTCACTAGCGGTTTCGCCTGCCCATGAATTCACCCCTTGAAAACCAATTATTAACGGTCCTGACACAACTCGAGGAAACCGTCAGGACCATGCCCTCCGTTGGAGTCCGACCAAGCCTGCTGCCGCTTTTCCAACAGATAGACGAGTTCACCAGGCAACTGCCGCGCCATACCGACCCCGCCTTGATGCATTATCTGCACAAGAAAAGCTACGAAAAAGCCCGCCTTTATCTCCAAGGCCGGGACGCGGAAAACCAGTTGGGAAACTGCCGGCACGTTGACTGATTCAAGCGTCAGGCTTCAACCGCCCGACAGGGTGGATATCGTTGATTGTAAATTGCCAAACTGAATGTCTGTCGAGGACACCATTGCCGCCATTGCCACGCCGCTCGGAGAAGGCGGGCTGGCCGTCATCCGCCTCTCCGGCGCGCGGGCGCTGGCCATTGCCGACGAAAGCTTTCAGCCCGCCGGCAGAAATTCCCTGAAACCATCAGTTGCTCCGACCCACACCATTCATTTCGGAAGAATCGTCCGGGAAAGCAAGGTCGTTGACGAGGTCCTGCTCGCGGTCCTGCGAGGTCCGCGCACCTTTACGCGGGAGGACACGGTGGAAATTTCCTGCCATGGAGGGCTCCTGCCGGCCAAGCTCGTACTCGACACGCTCCTGGCCCAGGGTGCCCGAATGGCGGAGCCAGGCGAGTTCACCAAACGCGCCTTTCTCAATGGCCGGATCGACTTGGCACAAGCTGAAGCGGTTGCTGATTTGATCCATTCGCGCACGGAACTCGCGCTGGCCGCCGCAAACGAGCAGCTGGCCGGCAAGCTGTCCCAGCGCATCAACCGTCTGAGGGATGACCTGATGCACACCCTCGCCCATGTCGAGGCCCACCTCGATTTTCCGGACGAGGACATTGCGCCCAATACCAATGCCCAGCTTCGGGATCGGCTCCAGACCGGCATCGCCTTCATGGACGAACTGTTGGCAACCGCCAATGAAGGACAAATCCTGCGGCACGGTATTCGCGCCGCGATCGTCGGCCGACCCAACGCGGGAAAATCCAGCCTGCTCAACCAGTTGCTCGGCCGGGATCGGGCCATTGTCTCCCCCATCCCCGGCACCACCCGCGATACCATCGAGGAAACCGGAAATATCCGCGGGTTGCCCGTGGTGTTCATCGACACCGCCGGATTGCGCGAAGCCCAGGACGAAATCGAGCGCGAAGGAATCCGCCGCAGCCGCGAATCGTTTGCGCGGGCGGAATTGATTTTGCACGTCCTTGACGCCAGTGAACCGCTGACCACGTGCGGCCACGACTATTTCGCTGAATTCGCCTCCAAAAAGCAAATCGTCATCCGCAATAAAACCGACCTGGCCGCAAAGCTGGAGCTGCCCGCCCTGCCGGTGGCGGCGCCCGTGGTTGACGTTTGCTGTTTAAACGGAGCGGGCATCGAAGCGTTAAAGGACGCCATCAAAAATCTGGCCTTGTCCGGCGGGATCAAGGCCGGAATGCTGCAGGTGACCATCAATTCGCGCCATCAGGACGCCTTGAAGCGGGCGCGCGCCGCGGCGCAGCGAACCGCCGCGGCGCTGGCCGGGGAGGCCACGCTGGAATTGGTGGCTCTGGACTTGCGGGAGGCGGCCAACGCCATCGGTGAAATTGTCGGCAAGACCACGACCGAGGACCTGCTCGATTCCATTTTTAGCACCTTTTGCATCGGGAAATAGGCGGTCGCTGGCATGGCCAGGGTGCGCGGCCGGGCATCACGGCTTTTCAAAACCTGGCGAGTTGCGCACGCTCAAACCCTGGACGCTGTCCGCATAGACTGCGGGCTTGACGCCAGAGGCCATATCCGCCTTGAGGTTGTCGAGTACCAGCCCCTGAATATCCGCGAACCACGCGGCGGGTCGCAGGTCGTTGGTGAGGCAATTGAGGGTGATGTTCGCCAGTTCCAGATCCTTGACGTGACGCGCATAGACGCCATAAGCCGGCAGCATGCCCAGCCTGCGTGGTTCGGGATAGCCCGTACCCAGTTCCTTGGGCTCGATGGTCGCATCTTCGCTCCGGCCACCGCCATTGCTGGTCAGCCGCACGTTTTCTATCCTTAAGCCTTCGATCGGCTGTTCCGGCAGTCCCATGATTTGGATGCCGCTCATTTTGCCAACCCCATCGGCAATGATATTGGAAATCAGAATGTTCCGGCACCGGCTGCGGGTGGTGAGCCCCGGTGTTCGGTTGCGCTTTCCGGTCGTCACATAAATGGCGTACTCCGGCACGTCCATCATGGTCAGATTGGCGATGGTGATGTTTTCCATGATTCCGCCATCCACCTCCTCCAAAGCCAGCCCGCGACAACTGCGAAACGTGCAGTTCGCCACCGTGCAATTGCGAAAGCCGCCGCTGGACTCGGTGCCAAACTTAATGCGGCCATTGTGATTCATGCCGTGCTTCATTGTGCCATCGAGCAAAGTCCCCACGGCAAAGCCCGAAACCTGGCAGTTCACAATGGTCAGGTTTTCGGTCGGACGCCATTCGCCCAGCGCGTATGAACTCTTCGGACAAAGTCCATCGTCGTTGGGGGCATTGATGCGACAGTTGCTGACCATCGTGTTCCGGCAACAATCGATGTCAATCCCGTCGCGGTCCGTATCCATGGTGACGTTGTCCACCGTCAGGTTGTCGCAGCCGGTCACCAGGATGGCAAAATGGCCGCCGTGAAAAATCGTGATGTCGCGCAGGAGCACGTTGCGGCAGAGCTTGAGCGCGATGGCCTTGTTTCCCAACCTGACGGGCGGGGCATTGGCCGGCGGTGAATCGAAGTGATCATATCCGACCATTCGATCCAGAATTTTGTCCGCGTCCACCAGACCGTCCCCCGAGATGGTGCCGTGCCCGGTGATGAAAACATTCGTCAAATTTTCGCCCCAAATCAGGCTGTTGTGGAAAAAACAATGCCCGCCATCCTGATAACCGCCAAGCGAATATGGCTCCGTTGGATCATAGACGTTCAGTTCTTGCGGGGCGGCCAGAAGGGTAGCCCCGGCGTCGATAAGCAGGTGGATGTTGCTTTGCAAATGGATGGAACCACTCAAATAAGTTCCGGCCGGCACCAGTACCGTGCCGCCGCCAGCCTGGGTCGCCGCGGCAATGGCCCGGTTGATCGGCGGGCTGTCGAGATGCCGGCCATCGCCCCGGGCGCCATAGCTGCGCACATTGAAAATGTCCTTGCCGGAAACGTCGTTTGCCGGCAACGCAACGCAACCGATGACTGCAACCAGGAGCAACCAGGCCCTCACTCCGGTGGCAGGAATGGATAGTTGGTTCATGAATCAAGTTGTAACTACGGAAAGGACGCTACATCCGTCTGTCCGGCTACAAATTATTCCAGCCGATAAAAACCTCGACCTTGACGAAAACGCGTATGGTTACCAAAGGCGCACTCGTTTTCCGCACGGACTTGGAACGTGCGGGAACGCCTGGAGGTGCCAACCGTTGCGGCTACACGTCGTCGGTCTTCATTGCAAGCGGTTGTATCGCCCCACCAGCCTCCGCAAGGTCGCCCGGGGGAGAATTCGCGTCAGTTGCACCAGCAGCCGGTTTTTCATTCCCGGAATCATCGCCCACTGATTCGCCCGAAAAGCCCGATGCCCGGCCATGGCCACCGCGGCGGCTGACATTTTGGCGGCCTGCATCTCCCGCTGCTCATAACTGCGCGCCACCAGCGAAAAATTCGACTCCGTCGGCCCCGGACAAAGATTCGTCACCCCCACCCCGGTGCCGCGCAATTCCTCACCCAGCGCCTCGCTGAAGGATTGCACAAAGGCCTTGCTGGCGTAATAAACTGACATGTATGGTCCCGGTAAATACCCCGCCACCGACCCCAAGTTTAAGACCCCGCCCCGCCGCCGCTGCACCATCCCGGGCAGGAACAATCTGGTGAGCGCCACCAGCGCGGCGATGTTGACCTGGACCATCTCCAACTGCCGGTCCAGTGGCAGTGCTTCGAATCGGCCATGCAAACCAAAGCCGGCATTGTTTACCAACACATCCACCGGCGCAATTCCCCTGCCCTGCAACTCCGCAAAAATTTCCCGCGGAGATTCCGACCGCGCCAGATCGGACGTGATGATCTGGACTTCAATCGGGTGGCGGCGGCGGAGTTCCACCGCCAGCCGCTCCATTGCCTCCGTATTCCGGGCCACCAGCACCAACCGCGACTTGTCACCGGCAAAACATTTCGCCAGCTCGAGGCCGATGCCGGACGACGCTCCCGTGACCAGCACCGTTTCCTGGTTATTCGGACTTTTCATTTATCCGCCGGCCCCAGTCAAACCACCAGCCAAACCGTGCCGTCAACGGCCAGTAGACAAAAAAGGACTTGCCGATGATGTTGTGCGCGGGAAACGGTCCCCAGGCGCGCGAATCAAAGCTGTTGCAAGTATTGTCTCCCATCACCATGTAGGAATCAATCGCCCGCCGCTCGCCGGTCTGTATGTTGTCCTCAAACAGCTGGTTGGTATAAACCGTGTCCTTGTCCTCAAACAGCGGCGATAGTTGAAGAAATGGGCGCACATTCAAACCGTATTGATCCGCCACCGTGTTGTTGAGATGGCCGGAATATTGGCTCTCTTTCGGCGCCTTCTTCGGATCAAAACCATATACGTTTTCAAAATGCGGCGTCGCAGCGTCCAATCGCTGGCCGTTGATGAGCAGATGCCGGTCGTTCCCAATTTGCACCTGCTCACCCGGCAACGCCACCAATCGCTTGATGTAGAATTGGTTCTGATCCATGCGCGAATCCTGGATGCCCCGCGTCTCAAACACCGCGATTTCACCGCGCTCCGGCTTGCGAAAATTAAATGTCAGCCGGTCCACGAACAGATGATCACCCGCCTGGACCCGCATTTTTACCACGTCCTCGCCCTGGTGATATATCTTGTCAGTATTATAACCCAGGCCGGCGCGATTCCACACGTCCGACTCGCCAAAATCCGGCGGCAGCCACATGGTTTGGCTCTGCTCACCGATGGGGATGGTTTGCCACAGGTTGAATATGAGCAGCTTGTTCATGACGCCGGGTTTGCCCACCTTGCCTTCGCAAGGCGCCACAACATGGACATAGGAAATGCCTTCGATCGCCTCCTTGACCCGCTCCCATCCCGTGGGAATCACCAGGGCTTTCTGTGCCTGCAGTTGCTGGTCATACGCCTTCTGTACCGTCGCCGGATCGGCTCCCACCCTTTGCAAACAATTAACCGTGCCAAAGTCCGGCGTCGAGGTCACCCCAAAAAGGGTCGGCTGCATGGAACCCGTTGGTATTTTGAATGGCTGCAAAAAAAACGTGCGGATGGCCATCGCCACCGCCAGCGCCACCAGCAGCACTTCCACGTTTTCCCGCCAGACGGCGTTCGGATAGGGCTTGAGCCATTTGTCCGCCGCAAACTGCAACTCCTCCCGCTTGATATTAATCCGCCCCGTGTGTCCCTCCCGCATGGCCCCGGTCAATTCATCCAATTTCGCCTGCACCGGTTCAACGGCCTGGGACGACAACACGTCGCGCTGCGCAGCCAGCAGGCGGCGATAATGCTTCTGCTCCGCCGCCGCCTCGCGGACCGTCTTCGACAAAAACCATTTAACAATCATAAAACTCGCTCCGGAACAAGAACCGCCCGCATTTTCAAAAATTTGGTCCGCGCAAAATACCTTTAAACCCGGCGAATGAAAGATAATTCCCGCCCGCCCGGCGGCAGCCCAAAACCAGTTGCTCATTCACTTGTGCCGGGAACCCCATTCGCCGGCCAGATTTCACCACCTTTCACCACCGCCATCACCGCGATGAATCATCCGGATGATAATCAGTTATATTAACTAAAAACCCGCTTGCAGTAAGCATGTCTTGGATTATGTTGCGCCATGGCAGTCAACTGGCATGCCGTTGGCCGGCGCCTCTCGACCCCCGGGCCGGATGGCAAATATTTGCCAGCGATTACCGGCCGGGAAACTGATGAGGACTTGCGGGAAATGGTTTTTCTGATGAGCCAGTCCTGCCCTTTGAACCTTGCTTGTCTGCACTGTCCATTTCGGATCCTGCAGGGACTTTCGCATGCCTCCTTGAACAAAACGGTCGCGGGCCTCGATCGCACCGGCTGCCTCGAACTTTTTGCTCTGGAAAACGCCTGCCGGAACCAGGCCGAAGCGCCCTGCCTCCATAAACCGCAGCGTCCATCCGGATCGGTCAGGCCTGGAACCGCCTCCGCCGATTAGCTTGCGGCAGTAGGCAGACCTGGTTGCCCAACTTCGCTGCCGATCCGATGATCCATTTACTCCATTGAACATTCACCGGAATTGTCTTAAATAAAGTGCAGTGTCCCACAGATTTTATCATTCGCTCGCCCGCGTCCCGTCATTTCGCTGGCCGTGGCTGGTCGCGGTGATTTTATTACTCGGCAAAACGCCCGGCTGGGGCGCCGGCACCGCGGGGGAATATTTGCTTGAAGTCTGGAATTCGGAGAATGGCCTGCCGGACAGTTCGGTGACCGCCGTGGCGCAGACGCCCGACGGATATTTATGGGTCGGCACTTACAATGGATTGGTGAGGTTTGACGGCGTCCGCTTCGTCACCTTCGACCCCGCCAACACGCCCGCGCTGACCCACGCCCGGGTGCGGCGATTGGCGGTGGATAACCGCGGCATTCTTTGGATCAGCAGCTACGATGGCTCGCTTACCCGGTTCCAAGCCGGAGTGTTCACCTTGGAACGCCGCAACCCCCGGGCGGCCGAAGGCGAGGTGACCTTTGTCACCGCAACGTCCAATCAGGTTGTCTTTCTTACCAGCCGCGGCGAACTGCTCCGTAAGTCGTCAGGCGCTCCGGGCGGTGAAGGCTGGCAGGATCTGCCGCCGCCTGCCCGTGGCATCGGCTCGCTTTGCTGCGCCGATGGCACCGGGGCCATCTGGTACCGCGATGGTGACAAGCAATTATGGCGGCTCAATGGCGACCGGTTCGACCCCCTGCCGGACAGCGCCGGGCTGGCCGGTCAAAATGTCAATTGCCTGACCACCGATTCCCAAGGCCGTCTCTGGGTGGGTACCGACCAGGAGTTTGCCGTCTGGGACGGACACGCCTTTCAATCCGCCGTCCCTCCCGGCACTGAATCCCCGCTGGATGTGGAATGCCTGGCCATCGATCGCCGCAACCAGGTCTGGGTGGTGGCCAACGGCAGCCTTGGCGAAACCTTGGCCGGGCGCTGGGTGCTGGAGCCAGACGCTTCCCGCAACGTGTTCGCCGGAGCTTTCGGCCGGGTCGCGGCGCTGGATGATCACCGCGGCGGCATGTGGTTTTACAACTATGGCGGCGGCTTGTTGCACGTTGGCGGCAGCGGCGAGATAAGGCAAATGAACTCCGACGACGGCTTTCCTGGGGAACGGGTCTATTGCTACTGTGAGGATCGTGAAGGGGATTGGTGGGCCGGACTGGATGCCGTCGGTCTCGTGCGGGTGCGGGCGCCTCAATTCCATACCGTCCCCAGCCTCGAAAAAAACCTCTCCCGCACCGCCCGGACCGTGAGTGAGGATCAAAGCGGAACCGTCTGGATTGGCCGGCTGAGCGCTGGACTGGGCTCTTGGCAGGCGGAAACATTCACCACCATCCCCGTCGCGGATAGTGCGGGCGCCAATTCCGTGTTCTGCACCTGCCCGGATCGCCGCGGCCGGTTGTGGCTGAGCGCGGGCGACGAAGACTTGCTGCTGCGCGAACACGGTGAATGCCTCCGGGTCATGCCCGGCATCCACGGGGTAAAAACCCTCTTTGCCGACCACGCCGGGCGCATCTGGGTGGGCACCACCAGCAGCTTGCTGGTCTCCGAAAATGGATCGCCGGATGATTTTCAGCCGCTCAAGGGGCTGCCTCGGCGCACGATCCGCGCCCTCACCGAAGACCGGCAGGGCACGCTCTGGGGAGGCACCGCCAATGGCGAATTGGTGACGGTGACAAGCAACCACGCGACCTTGCTGCAACCGGATGACAATTCGGAAGCCGCCGCAATCTGGTCCGTGCTGGCGGACAACGAGGGCACGATTTGGGCCGGCACGTTTCGCGGCGGGTTGCTGCGCTTTCGCGGCGGAAAATTCACGCGCTATAATAAGGCCAATGGTTTGCCGGATGATGTCATTTGCCAGATCCTGGATGATCAACACGGTAACTTGTGGCTTGGATCCCATCAGGGCGTGTTTCGCGTCGCCAAGGCCGAGTTGGAACGTATCGCGCAGGAAAAACACGGGCTCATCACCTGCGTGACCTACGGGCGGTCCGATGGCCTGCCTTCCCTGGAATGTTCCGGCGGTTATCAGCCGGCTGCCTTGCGTGACCACGCCGGACGGCTTTGGTTTACCACGGCCAAGGGCGCTGCCTGGCTCCAACCGGACGAACTCCAGGCCAATGCCAAGCCGCCCCCGGTGGTGATCGAGGATATTCTTGTGGACGGACGGACGCAAACACTTCCGCCGACCAACTCGGCCTTGATAATCGCCCCGGGCCGGCATCAGATCGAGTTTCATTATACGGGTTTGAGTCTGGCGTCGCCGGAACGCGTCCAGTTCCGCTATCAGCTAGCCAATTTGGATGCCGACTGGGTTCAGGCCGGCACCCGGCGCTCCGCGCAATATGGCTTTCTGCCCCCGGGCAATTACCGGTTCCAGGTCATCGCCCGCAACAGCGACGGCATCTGGAATGAGACCGGCAGCACCCAGGCGCTGGTGATTCTGCCTCACTACTATGAGACTTGGTGGTTCCGAACGCTGTCGGTCAGCCTGATCCTTGGCACCGTCGCTGGCTTGGTTCGCCATACCGCCACCCGCAGATTGCACCGCAAAATGCAGGAATTGGAACGTAAACAGGTCGTCGAACGCGAACGCGCCCGCATTGCCAAGGATATCCACGACGATCTCGGTGCCAACCTGACTCTCATCGCCGTCCTGGGCGACCTCGCCCGGAAGGAGAAAACCGCCGAGCGCATCGAAAAAATGTCCAGCACGGCGCGCGACGCCGTGAAATCACTGGATGAAATCGTCTGGGCCGTCAATCCGCGCAACGACACCCTCGCCCAGTTGGTCGATTACACCGGCCAGTTTGCCACCGATTACCTGCGTGACGCGGGCATCCGCTGCCTCTTGGATGTGCCGGACCACACCCCCGCGCGCGAGGTCCCGGCCAATGTGCGCCATAATGTATTTCTCGTGGTCAAGGAGGCCTTGCAAAACATTGTGAAACATGCGCACGCCTCCGAGGTCTGGCTGCGCATCAACACCGGCCCCCAGGAGCTAAGCATCAGCATCGAGGACAACGGCTGCGGATTCGACCGTCCCCCGGTGGACGCCTGGGCCGACGGTTTGCGCAACATGCGCCACCGGCTCGCGGAGGTTGGCGGGGAATGCCGCGTTTCCAGCCAGATTAACGTGGGAACCACCATCACCATGCAACTGCCACTCCCTCAATCATGAAGGCCGAAAGCGGAAGTCGGAAGCCCGCCTCACCCATCCAAATTTCGATTTTCACCTTCTCATACCTTTATCCGATGACCCCGCGCACTGTTTCGCTTAAAATATTCGTGCTCTTATGAATTGATGAGCATCGCCATTTCCATCGTTGAAGACCAGCGGGCACTGCGCGAAAGCCTCGCCGAATGGCTGGGCAATGCGCCCGGCATCCGCTGTGTCGGAGCTTATGCCACCGCCGAGGAGGCCTTGCGGGATATCCCCGCCCAAAAGCCGGACGTTGTGCTCATGGACATCAACCTGCCCGGCATGAACGGCATTCAATGCGTGGCCAGGCTTAAAGAGCGCCTGCCCAAGACGCAGGTCGTGATGCTCACCACCTATGACCAGGGCGATTTGATTTTCGATTCCCTTCGCGCCGGGGCCAACGGATACCTGCTCAAAAACATGCCACGCGAAGAGTTGGTGGCCGCCATGGAGCAGGTTCATGCCGGCGGCGCCCCCATGTCCCTCCAAATCGCCCGCAAGGTCATTGACCATTTTCATCGCGCGCCGAGACATGCCTCCGAACTCGAGCAGTTGACCAACCGTGAGCGGGATATTCTCCGCCTGCTGGCCAAAGGTTATCTCTACAAGGAAATTGCGGCCGAACTGGGCATTAGCATGAGCACGGTCCGTACCCACGTCAGCGCCGTCTATGAAAAGTTGCACGTGCAATCGCGCACCGAAGCCGCCATGAAACTGGTCGGGCAACCCTGACCAGCCTCAAAAACGACACCACGCTTGTCCGCGACGGGGCCAATCATGCCCATCTCAGATCGCATAAAATCTATTGACCTGTGGGAGCAAAGGGGATTGAATTGCCAAGGTACCAGTCGTTTATTTGCTCTACATCCTATATGGCCACAGCCCTGTCCAATCAGATCACAAAACAAATCGGCGAGTGTCTGGTTGCCGCCGAGTTGGGCCGTATCGGGCTGGTTGCCGCGACTTTCTCAGGCAACATCCCCGAATACGACATCATTGCCACCGATTCGGATTTTCGATCCGTGCCCGTGCAGGTGAAAGCCACGAATGGCAACTCATGGCAATTCAATGATATGCGCCGTTTTGTTGCGATACAACTCGATGGTGAAAAGCCAATCGTGGGCCAGCCGGTGGCGCTCCCGGACAGCATTGTCTGTGTCATGCTCGCCTTGTCTCGCTATGGCGAGGATCGGTTTTATGTGCTGTCGTTGACCGCCCTCCAGGCGCTGTTGATAAAGCATTATCGTGATGACTTGGAAAAGCCCGGTTGCCTGAGGCCAGCCAAGTTCGATTCTTTTCACTATGCCATCGAACAGGAGGAGCTTGCTGCCTTCGAGAATGCCTGGATTCCAGAATTCCTGGGCAAGCGCGGCCTGGTCGTCCATGCCCCCGGCGCCTGAGAGCTTGGTGGCCATTCTGACCGGTCAGCTGAAGGAGGTGGAATCCTTTCCCGGCGTTCAACGCGCGCCTTGCGCCCGGTCGTTTAATTCCCGTAATTGAACGGATCGGACAATTTCGGGTCGGTCACGAGGTTCGTGTCGGTCAGCGTGTTGAGGAAGGCGACGAGCGCG
>Ga0182016_10004352_pt1 | contig 15718 bp, 20 predicted proteins | sample 712S2MmetaG_FD_120491 | JGI IMG/M metagenome (GOLD analysis project Ga0182016, IMG submission 120491) | Permafrost microbial communities from Stordalen Mire, Sweden - 712S2M metaG | ecosystem: Environmental > Terrestrial > Soil > Wetlands > Permafrost | place: Sweden: Stordalen | collected...
ACGGATGTCCTGCCGCGATTGCTTCGAGAGCTCTTTGGTGCCGCGAGGCATAGTCATCGGTCTTCTCCCGTACGGCCCTAGCCAAAATCCTTTCATCGGTGATCGTTCGCTTCGTCGCTTCAGTTTGGAGCAAACATGCGGATGCTTTCGTGCGAGTTCGGCCCGAATTTAGCGTAAGCAAGACTAGGAAGCACAAGAGGAAATGATGTATGGGAGCTGCGCCGTTGGCGCCGAGTCGTGCGGTGAGTCGTATCAATTAATCGGAGTATTGCATGACTGGATTTGAGACGGTGGCAGACAGCAGCCGGATCTGGGGGATTACGCGCGCGCCTGCCACGGATTCTGAAGATCTCATAGCCGACATCACACGAGAAGCCCATGCGATTCGACATGACATCGAAAACTTGCGGCTTCGATATGGTGGATGCTCCATCAGCGGGCCTGGAGCTTGACCACCTTGCTAAGTTCAGTGGCCGCTTGGTATAGTTCTCAAGCGGACTGTGGGTTGAAAAGCCTTCCTCAGCGGGGATCGTTACGGATCCTACGGAGAAAAGCCGGCAATCGGCGATAGGTCCGCCCAAAAATTAGACAGCTGCGAGAGGCTGGCAACCATCGGTTGCGAATCGCGCACCGGCAATCGCTGACCCGGAGCGCTCCATAGCGATAAATCGCTGGAGTGCTCCGTGGTGGTGATGTTTGCCTTGCCCATGTCCAGGTTTTCGTCTGCTGTACTAAGCCGGATTGGCGCGTCAGTGCGTCGCGCGCTCCGGCTTACTATGCTCATCGGGTTGCCGGTTGGGGCCGGCGTTGCCGATCTGCACCACCCATCACAATCAATATCCGGCTCGCACCAGCAGATCCCTAATTTTGGCAATTCGAATGTACCCCAAACGGGTTGTTCGATTTCATCACTCCATCGCGTGATCGAAGGCTTGCTCCGGGTACCAAGGATGCAGGCCTGGCGCCTGCCGGCAACATCAGTTCTCGATACCCCCATCCGCCAAAACGCCTCGAGCAGGGAGTTCTATGTCCTCTGAACTCCAGCTCCTGATTCCGCAAGCGGTCCCCTGGCTATTGCGTCTGGCGGCGCAACCCCAGCTGTCGGACAACTTGAGTCGCGATGCCGTTGCATTCGCGGCCTGGTACGCAGCCGCGAACAGCCTGCTCGAGTGGCCTGATGAGGTCAAATCGATCCAACTGACCGAGCGGGCGAAAAAGCCGTCCCTCGATCGGATGATGAAGCTGCTCGCCCAGATGAACTACACGTTCTCGGGCCGTGCGAGCGCCGAGCAAGCGAAGCTACTCCTGGAGGGTTACACAGTCCACACCTGGATCGCCGACCATCCCTACGAGTTCCGCGCCCTAGCGGCTAACAGGCATGATGCCCTTTCGTCGCTCGAGACCATCGCTGCGTCGATCTCCCCGTTTGCCGCCCGATTGCATGAACTCGGGATGATATTCGGCCTGTCCCATCTCGAGCAGGATATTCTCGCGTTTGCCTTCTTGACGACCGCTTCGCGAGAGCTTGCGGGCGTTTTCGAGCACCTCGCCGAAAACCGGTGGACTGCCGAAGTCCTCTGGACCGCGCTTTTTAAGACGACCACGGAGAAACTTGGCAAGGCGATGCGCCCTGATTCTCCGTTGCGCTTGAGCGGCATGATGATGGCAGCCGGGCGGCGGGTGCAAGTCGCTCGCGTGTCTGATTTCTGGATTGAGCTGATTGCGGGTGGCGAGTCTCTGTTCGATTCCCTGCTTGAGCCCCTGGACAACAAGATCGGGTCTGGTCGGCCGGGGCGACTTCTCGAGGAAGACCGAGCTCTAGCCATCGAGTTACTGAAAAACGCCGCGGAACCGGGAGTGAACCTCCTCCTGTACGGTGCGGCATCCCTCGACAAACGCCAACTGCTACACGATGTTATTCGTCATTCGGGACGTAGCGCCTTCCGGGTCCGCCGCTTTGATCAACCGGAACGCGCGGTACTACCCTCCCTAACCTTCGCCGCATTTGCGCTCCTCGCGGCCAAGAAGGAGCCCGCGGTGCTCATCATCGAACGACCCGCCGATGTCCTGCAAACTAACCCTTCGCAGATGCTACAAGCGCTCTTCGGAATCGACATCAGCGCCGACGATGCGCTTCCATTCGACGAAAACCTGCTGGCGACGAATGCGATTCCCGGCATTTGGCTCGCTTCCGATTGCGCGACGCTACCGGAGGACACGATCGCCCGATTTGTGTTTCACGCGCCATTGAAGAAGGCGGATCGTGCCGAACATGCGCGGTCGGTCAAGCTACGAGTGAAGAAGCTGAGGCTATCTAAAGCAGCCACCGCCGAGATTCTAAAGCTTGACGGTGTGTCAAGCGCTCAGCTCGAGTCCGCCGTCAAAGTCGCACGCATTGCCGGTGCCGGCTCTAAAGCCGACCACGAAGCCGCAGTGGTGCAAGCCATCAAGCGCAGCCAGAAGGCTCTGTCCCGCGATTTGACCCCAAATTATCGGCCCTCGGTGACCGCCTATTCCCTCAATTACTTGAATACCGCCGGAAGCTTTATGCCCAAGGATATCCTGAAGTGCTTGAAGAAGCGCCCCCGTGGTTCGGTGCTCCTGTACGGGCCGCCGGGGACCGGCAAGACGCAGTTCGCCGAATACCTCGCTCAGCAACTTGGCGTGCCGTTGATCGCGAAGACCGCATCCGACCTGATGAGCAAGTGGGTCGGCGAAAATGAAAAAAATATTACCGCTGCGTTCGAAGACGCGGCTGCGGAAGACGGAGCCCTGTTCCTTGACGAGGCGGACAGCTTTCTGCAGAGCCGTGAATATGCGAGTGCCAGCTGGGAGGTAACGCGGGTTAATGAATTGCTGCAAAGGATGGAGCGTTTCGACGGCATCGTGATTATGGCGACAAACCTATTTCGCGACCTAGATGCCGCGGCCCTGCGCCGCTTCACGTTCAAAATTGAGTTTCTCGAACTCGACGTGGCCCAGCGTTGGTCCATGTTCTTGAACGAAGCGGGGCTTACCGAGACGATCGACACGATAGACCCTGCTACGAGAGAGCAGTGGCAGCTGAAGCTCACGCTCATGAAATGCCTCGCCCCTGGGGACTTTGCGACGGTCAAGCGCCAATGCATTGCGTTCGATAAAACCCTCTCCCCGCCAGAATGGCTCGATCAACTGCAAATTGAGTGCGACATTAAAAACATCCCGCGGCGCGGACGGCCTCAACATGATTGACCTCGGCGTCAATCGCCAGATCGACGGCAATGGGGGCTACGCAGGACTCCCGCCGTGTCCACTGTGGTGGCGGAAGTCTTCGCGTTGGAGACACCAGCTCGGTAATCCTCTGGAAACGAGGACAACTCCCGGCGAGGGATTTTGTAGCCTTCAGCAGCTGAAGTTGACGTCGCCTAATGAAGGTAACTGTTCGCCCAATGGCGACGTCGGCATTTTCTGCAACAAACGACCTACACGGTCTCGCCAAAGGTACCAGCAACAACGAAGCCGCTTATTCGTGAGGTTATCTATGGACACGCGTGAAATGGTTGCGGAGAGCAACCGCATTGAGGGAATCCAGCGACCGCCGACGGATGCGGAAATTATCGAGCACGAGCGATTCGTGCGGCTGAAGAATTTGAGCGTATCCGAGATCGAAAACTATGTACGGATCTATCAGCCAAACGCTCGTTTGCGCTCGATGCGCGGACTGAATGTTATAGTCGGTGCTCATACTCCTCCAGCAGGCGGCAATCTCATCCTGGCACATCTCCGCGCTCTAGTGACCGACATTAATGCCGCGCGGGTCGGCGCCTGGGATGCGCATCTACGGTACGAGACGCTCCTGACGGAAATGGCAGATCCGGAAGAGCGATTTGGTATTTGCAAATGCGAAATTCACCGCTCTCGGACCTCGGGTTCTTACACGCCTTCTACTATCAAACACTCAATAAGTGCGCGGGGATCGCAGTCCAATGACGTCCGAAGTTGCTAATCGCTTGGACTGCATCTACCTCAATTACGACGGGGTCTTACATGGCGGGGGAGCTACGCGTCACCGCCGGCCGCCAAACATTCGGCATGAGCTTCCGGGCCATGAATTGTTCGAGCACCTCCCCGTCTTTGAGGCGCTGATCGCCCCCTACCCGGCTGTGCGGATCGTTTTGAGCACTTCGTGGGTCCGGGCATTGGATTTCGAGAGGGCCAAGGGCTATCTCACGCCCACTCTACAGCAGCGTGTTATCGGGGCCACTTATCATCGTCGTCTAATGCTTCGTCGTGCATTCGACGATACACCTCGGTACGCACAAATCCTGCAAGACGTAGAGCGGCGGCGGCCGCACCGCTGGCTGGCCATCGATGAGGACTTCGGCGCGAGCGTGCCCCAGTGGGCATGGGCGCATTTCGTACAGACCAGCTACACGTTGGGCCTAGGGTGCCCCTCCGCCGTCGAAGTAATGAAGCGTCGGTTGGAGGTGGCGTTCAATGGTCCACAACAATCAGCCGATGGTAATGTCGAAAAATTCCTAATTCATCCGGATTTAGCAAGGAACGCGAAGGTGGAATGGCCGGATGTGGATCTTGATGAGTGAGTATGCGGTGTCATTCGGCGCTGATTGCACCGACAGGAACTCGGTCATCGCTAATCGAACTTGGGCGATGCAAGGGGCCGGAACTCGCCGGATGGTCCTCACGGATGCGGTCACTCGGACAATTCCGCTGAGTAACGAGAGCCGCCGACGGGGTTCGACCCCTATCAGACGGTCACCATCGGCGGCTGTCGGGCAGCGAGATTGCGTTACCTTCTACATCGAAGTGACTTAGTCTGAGACCTCACTTGAAGTAGTTGAGCTTCGACGGGCAGATGGTGAACTGGACGCCATTGTTGTGTCGTTGAGGCTGAGACATCCAGCAGAAGCCAACTTCATGCTTGCCCCCCATCACGTCTTCATACTTGAGCACGCCAACGATATAGATGTGCTGAACAATATCCGTCAAATTGTTGAACTGTTCCAGCGTCAGCTGTTCACGTATTACTTGTTCCCAATTCTTGTCATGGCCAATCACCAAGCCCTGGGGAAGTTCTCGGTTGGCACTGGGATGATCGGTAAGCTGTGTGGGCGCTTCTTCTTGATACACAGAATAGTGACGAAGGCTTTTGAGAATCGCCGGCGTCTTACCGTGGTTGTGGAAATGCGTTTTTGTGTTGAGCGATAGGTTCCCCTGATCTGCTGCACCACTGAACCCTGTGCGTTCGACTGTCACGAATACGTAGGCACGTTCCAGCTTCTTCAGGTCCTTGCCAGCTTTCCGCGCCAGCAGTGTTGACCAAAGCGCAAGCAACGTTGCGACGATCGATGCGACTGCAAGACGTAGCGTCCAAGTTGCCAAGTTGTCTGTGGCAAGCGATAGTTCGTGGGCATCTGCTTTCTCTTCAGCATTTGGCTTGTTCGCCACAACGAACGGGCTCTGGTCAGTGCCACGATCGAACTGCAAATTGATTGGTGACTGTGGCTGAACAACCACGGGTTGCTTTGATCGATTGTCCGCGTGTTTAGCAGCAGCTGATCCGACCACAGCAAAAGCAACGAGGGCGATGGCAACGCGCTTCATTACACCATGTTCTCGCAGTTTGAGGCCTACGACGGGCCCAAGATTTTTTTGAACACGCTTAGTTTAGCTTGCTCCGCGAATGGCGGCTTCCTGGCGACCAATTCAGTAAAGCCATCGGCTGGATTTGGCCGCCATGGGCCTGTCGAGCGCGGCGCTGGGATTGAGCGAGTCCTATCGACCCGTTGCGCCCTTTATGAAAATCTGCTATTTAGGCGGCCAGTCGCTTAGGCCCACAGCGATTGTGTGTCCGAACACGCTGCTGCTCTACGGGTAGTTGCTACCGACCAAACACTTCAGTTGCTCCGGGTCAACCGGCTTACTCATGTGATGATCAAACCCCGAGTCTAGCGCCCGGCGTCGGTCATGGTCTTGTCCCCACCCGGTCAAAGCGATTAACTGGATACTGTTGGCCCAAGGCTCTACACGCAACTTTTGCGCAACGTCATAACCAGTGATATCGGGCAGCCCAATATCGAGCAACGCGACATCGGGCCGAAACGACTGCGCGATGGAGATAGCAGTTTTTCCCAAATGCGCAACGCGCACTTCGTGTCCTTCGAGGCCCAGCAGAATTGAGAGACTTTCGGCGGCATCCTGATTGTCATCGACGATAAGTATTTTCCTCCGCATCGGCGCGAGGGACGTAGAATCCATTTCAAGCCCTGATAGGTCGCTTACTGGGGGCGTAAGGGGCAATCGCACGATAAACTCGCTCCCCTGCCCTAGACCGGCACTGCGTTATCAACAAATTCGATAAGATTTGCGAAAGGCGTAGCGGATCCGCATTTAGAAGAATATTTTCGGCCGGTAAGCTCAACGAAAGCTCATGATGCTTGGCATTTAGAGCTGGACGTACGGCCTCAACGGCGGCATCCACCACCTCGACAATCGATGCCGTCGTCTTCTTGATCTGCAATTTTCCCTGGGTGATGCGCGCAAGGTCGAGCAGGTCATCAAGGAGCAGCGCCATGTCCTTCTCGGAAATGGTCGCTTCGAATGGACCATTACGCCGCGCGAGATCAGGCGATGGTGCCTCCGACGATTTGGTGATTGAAACGTCGCCGTCCGCTCCTGGATCCCCGGTGACGCAAGAACGCGTCGCTTAGGATTGAACGCAGCTCCGGTCGGTGGTTGCCTTTCCCGGCCTTGCTCAATTTGATTTCATGATGGTGGGTACCAGCAATTCGGCTAGTGGGCACAATCGCACTTTCCTACCGGATACGCAGATTACTTCGCCCGTTGGGATAGCCCGACACTGGTTGTTGAGCGGCCTCGGCGGCCTTGGCCTCACGTCGCGCCGTTTGTCTAGCCGCCGGTCTAGCAATCGCGTTTCGTTTCGTGCCCCACAGTTGCGCCGCACTTGCGAGCACCGCACCTCGAGCACCGCAGCCGTTTAATCACCTCGGCTAACGGTGCATCCCACCCCGCGATCGCGGCGAGGGTCTGCGGCCTTGCCTGTCTGATGTGTCCACATTCGCAGGTGAGCGTTAACACGTACTGGCCTCCTTGGTCGGACAGCTTGACCACGGTAAGCGGCTTTCGGGGCGGCATCATGCCGCGATTGTCGCCAGGTGCAACGCGTGCCGTCCATCCAGTATGACAGGCGTGGCCGTACTGTATGTGAAGCGGTCCTACGTCTCCTTGACAACTTTTCTTGGGTCTTTGTCATCGCGCAAAGCGATGTACTTGGTATGCCTGAGCTTGTCAGCGCCGGTCCATTCCGCGAAATCGATGCGGACCACAGTCTCTGGCTTCACCCAAATGCATGTTTTCATTTTTTCAGCCGTCAATCCCTGGCCCCACCGTCCCGGCTCCTTCTCCGGCAGATTGACGAATGGACATTTCGCGATCTTTAGCCCTTTGATCTTGGCAAACACATCGCGGCGCGTAGCCGGAACAAACCCAGCACGGACGCGGCTGGAAAATATCAAGTCTTTGCCGCGGTAGAAACCCACGATCAGTGCGTCAAATGGATTGCCCGGCGTGAAACCACCGACGACAAACTCTTGGCCAAGGTTAATTCTGTATTTGCTCCAGAGCCCGGTCCGTTTCCCAGGCTCATACACACTATCTGCGCGTTTGGCGACTATGCCCTCCAGCCAATGTTCCTTGACGAACTTAAGCATTTGGCTGGCCGAGGTGCCGAAGGCCGACAAGCTCACATGGTCGTTGCGCGGCAGGATCTTGGCCAGAATCTCCCTCCGCTCGGAAAGAGGACGCGCGGTTAAAAGTTTCCCCTTGTACACAAGAACATCGAACGCGTAATAATGGATTTTGAGCGCAGCGGACTTGAAGTTCTGCAACAGGTTGAAGTTGGACCGGCCCTCATCGTCCACAGCCACAATCTCGCCATCTAGCACCGTTTCATCGGGAAGCTCGTCGAGAGCATCCGCGATGTATCCGAACTTTTTATTGAGGACGTTGTGCCGGCGCGAGTAAACGGTGACCTTGCCCTGCGTCTTGACAGCCTCGAGCCGATAGCCATCAAGTTTGATTTCGTAGGTCCAATGAGGACCTTCCGGCACTTTATCCACCGGCAGGCAATCCATAGTCTCGATGAACGAAGCTTGTGAGGCGGTGTTTTTCTTCTTGGCCATACAGAATTGATCTTAAATCTTGTATTAGTGCGCGGGATCCGGAAAGGTAATTCTCGATTTCTGAACCCGGTAATTATCGATTTGCGCGTTCTCTGGTGTTCGCGGAGTGCCAGTCTGCGAATAGGCGTAGCCATTCCGGCAACGGCACGAACTTTTCCTCTGTGTTTTCGTCAATTACGATCCATCCTTGACAGCCGTCCGATAGCGAGCTCAAGTGTTCGACTTGAGAGGCGGTAAGCGCTAATCGGCCGTCGCATTTCTCCCCTACGAGCACCGACCAAAGCATAAATTCCAGATCTTGCAACCAGCCAGCGCACCAGGCCTCTTGGGAAAGAGAACTCATATAGTCCACTAGAGCGCGAGCATTAGGGGATAGGTCTGACAACATGGCGTCAGCTTACCGCAAGCCGCGAGAGTCAGCTAAATGGTGTCGGGTCCACCACCGCGAACTTCCGGTCTTGGCTCGGTTTCCGCCCAATACGGAGAGGACTGGCATCGATAGAGATCGCAAACCGAAGCCGTCCTTAATGAGCGGCAGCTATCCCGAGTCTTGAGATGCCACGTTATGCTCTGCGAAGGAGCCGGAGGATAAAGGCCAATCAAAAACTAACTAAAAACTGTTATAAAAGTAACCGGGAATCGTTATAAGCCGCCGCGGATTGACTGCCCCGCTCATTATGACGGCGTTCATCATGAGCCGCGATCACCGATCGGTACCGCGTCATTGGTTTAAACTTGCGGTGACTGCGGCGGGAGAGCACGAGGTCCGCCAGGCGCCGGAGTACGCGATCCTCGAAGCTAGCGTTGTACGCGAAGATCGGCCCCTGTGGCGGCAACGCGGCGATCAAGGCCTCCGCCAGCGGCTGGAAATCTCCAAAGGATTCGATCGCGAGGTACTCCGTATGCCGGATGTCTCCGGCGCCCTCCACATGTACTGACCATTGAAACGGCAATTGCTCGTAGGGGCGGGTGCCGATCAGCTCGGGTACCGCAAAGCCGATCGTCTCGAAATCCAAGTACGCGAATGGAGGCTTGAGTCGTCGGAGTTCATGGGTTGCGGCCTGGTTGAAGTAGGGGACGCCGCTGACCGCGGCGGCGTGGACCCGGCGATGATTATCGGAGCTGAGCCGCTCGGTCGGTACATCGCGCAAATCACTGTAGCCTTCCTCGACTAGTGTCGAAGCGGCCTTGCCTCCTCTGGGAAGACTAGTGATCGGGTACTGCGCACCGCTCCCCTGTTCGGGATGGCAACGGGCGATAAACGGGCACGCGTAGGGGTTCATGCAATGACCGCCGACTTCGATCCGCGGGCTACAGGCGCTCGCCATGACCGCCTGAAATCGTTCCACGGAGTCTGCAATAGCGGGAATTGACCCGCGCACGGCGCCAGTCACATCGGTTTCGACAATCAGGCCCTCGTAGTCCCCGAGGCGTTCGAGCAAGAACCGGCCGTTCACATGGCCGATCGAAATCTTTCGCAGCTGGACCCCCACTCGCTCGATGACCAGCGTTTGGAACGCGACATCCGGGATATGCGTCTCTTTGACCGAGGTGGACGCTTTGACTTCGATGAGGTCTAACGACTTTCCGTCACGACGCATGAGATCGCCAATCACCGCCAGGTTGCCGGAACGAAAAGCTGGCTGTTAGAGCACCGGGGCACCCTCTCGCAAGAGTCGCGCGGTCTCGTCGATCGCGGCTGCCATACCGTGGTCGCGCGAGATGACGACGCCCGGCTCGAGGCGCTGGATGATCTTGTCGAACGCACGGCCCTGTAACACGGGAATGCCTGCAGTTGGGGGCTCCTCAATCGGCTCATGCACCTCTAACCAGAGGCGCTTGTGACACTGTAGGCCTGCGAGGAATTTTTATTTGGTGAGCCAGGACATGTTGGATGGTAGGCCGAGTTACCGACGCGTCAATCAATAAAACATGCGGCTCATGTCGCCGTCGCAAAGGAAAGGGTGCTGAAATTGTATCGAAGTTCAGAATAGCGGGTGTGCGGAGATGCCGCACTTGTTTCCGTCAAACGCACCAGATTTCGCTCGACCGGCCGGGATTCTTCGGTTGTCCGATAAAGCTCAGGCCGGTACAACACCACCCATCGATCGCTTTGGCAGCGGATCGCCGACTCAAGGCCGAAGCTCGCCGAGAGCGCCTCGTCATCGACCAGGGACGCCGTGGTTAGACCGAATATCATGGGAAGCCGCCTGTCGCGCACAAGGTGCCTCAACCGGCTGATCTGATGGGGCGATATCGACGTCGAATGCGGCCACGGGTCCGAGAGGACGTAGGGCACCCCTCCGATGAACTCCATGTCGTCCCCTGGACTTTGAGGTTGGCTACTCCACCCGTCCAGAATAAACGCGGCGCAGCCGGCCGGGTGGACCCGCCGGAGGCGCACGGCGGTCTCGTATGCGCCCTCGGGGTCAGCGCTATTGGCATCGATCAGATAAAGGGCGGCCTCCGAGGAGACCCCAGCCGATGGGTCGTCGGGAGAAAGACCCTCCAGATACCTAATGGAGGCACCCCCGCGCAGGATCGCCTTCTTTGCAAGGTACACGCTCGGTTTGTGGGCGCTGTAGAACGCAACGTTTTGGCGATATCGGATCGATAGCCGGGCCGCGAGCTCAAGCAACAGCATCGTCTTCCCGGTGCAAGTGGGTCCCGTGATTCCGATCAAGAAACCGGGCGTCATTCCCTCGAGTGCGTAGTCGAGACCCGGGAGTCCACTGGAAAGAGCGTTGGGTGGGCGCGCTTGGCCCTCTGCCATTCGAGCGGTCGCCTTGGCCGGCGGCAAGGATTGAATTATCGGCAATGCCAGGGCCATTTTCAAAAGCGCTCGTCTCTTCATTGGTGCAACTCTCGGCTAATTGAGGCGAGGGGTTCCATGTCGGAGCCTCCAATGAGGCAATTTGTTGTAGCCGCCACACTAAAGCCTAACCGCGACATATCATGTCGCGGTTAGCTCGTATCCTTCGCCTGTGAACCAGAAACACACCGATGTCGTACACCCTATTACGCCAATGGGAACTGCTTCGTGCCATCCCGCGGGCCCCGCGGAAAATCGATGTCGCGGCTTTAATGACGAAACTTGAGACTGCGGGGTATAAAACCACGAAACGCAGCGTACAGCGCGACTTGAACCTACTATCCGGCGTGTTTCCGCTGGTGTGTGACAATCGATCGCAGACTTACGGCTGGTCCTGGATCGCGGATGCGCCTTCATTCGATCTTCCGGCCATGGACGGACCCACAGCCCTGACCGTCCGAATGATCGAACAATTCATTCCGACCTTGCTCCCGCCGGCGATTCGCGATCTGTTGGCGCCGCAATTTGTGCGGGCGAGGGCCGTTCTTGGCGCTAATTCCGACAATCCGCTTAAGGTATGGACCGACTGTGTCCGTATCGTTCCGCGGGAAATGCCGTTGCTACCGCCGACATTCAACGATGACGCCGTCCGTATCGCCTACGACTCCTTGTTGGCCCGCGAGCGATTCACCGCCGAGTACCGCTCCCCTGCTACCGACACCGACGAGCTAAAGACTTACGAGGTAAGTCCTCTCGGGCTCGTGGCCCGCGGAAACGTGCTTTATCTGGTCTGTACGTTGTGGGATTACCAAGACATTCGCCAACTCGCCCTGCACCGGGTGGTAACCGCAAGCCCCACCAATAAACCGGTGGCGACGCCGGAGGGGTTCGATCTCGATCGCTACATTGAGACCGGCGAATTCCAATACCCAGTCGGACCGATGATCGAGCTGAAAGCCGAATTTATTCGAGCTGCCGCCGCGCACCTGTATGAAACACCCCTGAGCGAAGATCAATCGATTCAAGAACTCGATGCAGACCACGTCCGCGTGATTGCCACGGTGCGTAATACCGCGCAGTTACGTTGGTGGCTGTCTAGTTTTGGGCCCTTGGTGGAAGTGCTAGAGCCGGTCGAAATTCGGCAGAGCTTGATCAAGTCAGTTAAGGCGCTTTTCAATGTTTACGCTCACGAATAACACGGTCAAGAATAAGTGGACACATCGTCGTACAACAGGAATAGAAAGGGGGGGGTTATGGAAAGTCAGAGCTTAATCACACCGCAGAAATTTCTCCACGCATTCGCGCTCACTACGGCGCAAGTGCACAACGAGTTAACAGACCTATGGTTTAATTCGCCGTTATATACAGGAATAATGCGTGGTGTCGTACTACCCAGAATCGCTGCAACCCTGGGTCTGCAGTCTTGGTCGAAGGACTATTACTACCTAGATACGGTGTTCTACAGAGAAAAAGATATGCTGCACTTTCCTGAACATCTCACTAATGTGAAGTATATTGAGGTCGCCTTAGAACACGAAAACGTATTATCCGGAACCGCGCAGGAAATGAACAAGCTGCAGCTTTTTAACGCCCCCTTGAAAGTCCTCATAACCTATGATCGGACGGATTCGCAACGGACCGAATATCTTAAGAAGTATGAGGCGATAATCCACTCGGCCGATATCTTTGGCGACATTAGTACGACGCGTCGGCAGCTCGTAATCTTCGGCCGTAAGCCAAGCGAGAAAATTGAGTGGTCGGCCTACGTCTATCAGAACGAGGGTTTTACGTCCGAGAAACTACCTTCTTAGCAATGCGATGCGCATTGGTAGTGACTGGGATTGCTCCGACTGACCAACAACGGTCGCTGCCCTTTCAGCGCACTGAATCGAGAGATCCCTTGGCAAGCTAAATATCTTACATACATTTAGATTAAGGTCTTTTCGACTTCATCGACCGCCACTTTGTCATCGCGCCGATCATAGAGCGCCGTTGTTCGTTGCGACTCGTGGGCCGCCATCTGCTGGGCTAGTTCCCCCCGGCCGCCATTGCGTGGTGAGATGGTCCGATCAGCGGATTTCGCCTGAGACAGCCTCACCTATTTAACGTGCTACCCGTTATGCGAAGTTGCGCCGCACTGCAGCACTCGCGGCCAATCCACCCTCACCTACCTCATGGCGAATACTTTTCTACTCGATAGGGTTCATCTTCGTTGTTGTGAAAGTATCCGATGAGATCCGGTTTGCCTGCGCCCGTCGTATCGTAAAGAGCGTAGTCCGGGTGATCGCTGTTCCGGCCCTTGTAGAATAGAATCGTATCAACCTTTCCTTTGTGCTTTGTATCGAGCAGGACCACGACCGGCTGACTCTGGTCATCTGGGAACTCAATGATCATGTCAACAAAGCCCGTGCATTTCGAATCGTAAGAAGCCGCTGCGCGTGGCGGGTCGGTCATTTGCCACTTCTTAGATACTTTAGGCTCACACTTGGACGCGGCCGTGCTTTTTGCGACCGTTGGCATGGCTAGGGCGGTTCGACTGCCTTGCGCATTCAACAGCGCACTAACTGCGGTCGATGAGACGGCGAAATTCAGTCCCTCACCCTCGCCTTTAAAGCTATTGACCCCAACTATCTCGCCATCATTATTTAGCAATGGGCCACCCGAATTGCCTGGATTGATCGGTGTCTGAGTCTGAACAACGTCGGCCCGATGCTGAAGATGCTCCTCGGTGTTCCATTTGTAATCTCGACGAATTTGGCTGACGATACCTCTGGTATATGTCCACGCTTCGCCGGTAGGGTGTCCGATAGCGTGGACATCATCGCCAACTTGTAACCCAGTCGCGGCTGCCAAATGGGCTGGGTGCGCCTGCGGTGGAATGAGTGGCACCTGAACCAGTGCGAGGTCAGTCACTTGGTCGTAGCGAATCACTCGGCCCGTCACCACCTGCGCCTTCGACAACAGCGCGCCTTCCACGGCGGGCTTGAAAATCACCCCGACTGTATTTGCACGAGCCACAACATGCCAATTCGTTACAATGAGGCCAGTGGAGTCCAATAGCGTCCCGCTGCCCAATGTATCCCCATTAAGGATCAGGACCACGGATGGCGACACTTGCGCATAGATCGCTACTTCGCGCGCGCCGCGCAACTGATGTCCGTTGCCCATCGGCAATGCGTCGAGGGCTTTCGCATAGCCCTGCAGTTCCCCGTTTTGGGCTTGAACAGCGGTCGTTAAAGCCCCCCCTTGCCCGATCCCGGGGACTACCAAACTATCCTGATTGGGAACAGCCTGAAGGTCACTGAGAGATGCGCCAAACAAGACAGCCGCGTCTGAATCGGCCAGAGCACGTGAATGAACAAGACCAAGAGAGCCGAACATTAACGCCAAACTCCCGGTCCAACCTATTATTTTGGTCACGACTACTCCCTGTAGATATTTTAAGGTCAGTTACGCGCCTCAAAAGACTAGCAGATATCCGGGTATCCGTTGAAATAATAGCGCTTTGTGCGACGGGTCTAACACCACAATTGCTGATCGCCGAACCAGTCGCCGATCAACTGTCTTCCGCGGCAAGCGATTACTATCAGGGCCAGATTCAAACCGCCATACAATCGCTGAAGCCAATCGCCGATCGAGCCCTCGTAGGTGCACCGTCACAGCAAGCAAAAGTAGCGCTCGAATATCTACTCGATACCTGTGTTGGCGCGTGGGACTTTGTTTGCGTCAACGAATATTGGCCAAAATACTCGCGACTCGTGAATGCTCTAACAGACGTGCCGGATCCTGTGAAGTTAACCTTCGCGTTGCAGCCTTCATACTATGCCGGCATCGCGGCATGGCTCAGTGGTAATCCTAGTTGGGCAGAACAGTGGATGAAGCAATGGCCCGAATCTGCTCCCGAGGCTCCCTGGGCGCCTAGAGACTACATTCGGCGTCAACTTATCAGGGCGAAGCTCCACTTGGTTCTCGAGCAAAACGATGCCGCACGGCTTTGCGTCGACCGGGCGTTAGCCAGTATTGCGTCAATGGAAAATGCGGAATCATCCCTATTAGAGGTCTCGGTTTGGCTGTTTGACGCGATAGAGGACCTTCTACTGCTGGGAGACACCGAGCGAGCAATCGGTCTCAGTTTGACCAATGCGCGAAACGGTCAGAATATTTTTCCCGTAAATTCATTCGAATATTTCCGATTGCTTCGCACGGCGGCGTCCGCCTATGAGGCGGCCGGAATGATTCCACAGGCGAAGGACGCCATTGAGCGGGCATTGGTCGTTCTCACGCACATCCACATGGACTCCCGGATTCAGGCGGTGATTGCCTCGGATGCCGAGACCTTCGCCGCCCTCATTTGTGTATTAGGAAGCGATCTCCCCGGTGCGAGACGACACCTGGCGGAGCACCCACTGCACGCAGCGATCGCGGAAATTCGTGCACGTGGGGTACTCCAAACCTTTCCGGAAATCTCCTTTGTCGCGGTCCGAGCGCTCGTAAATGCGGTGCCTGGTGGCGGTGGTGAGGCTGGCGGCGACGACTTGCCGTTGCTGACAAAACCAATAGAGCTCAAGTATCCGCTTCCTGTGGAATTGGCCGCTCGCGCGACGATGTATCAGCGAATCGGACACGCTATCGCGGTAAGAGCCAAAGATATGGATGGGTCAGATGCCGAGCTGCGTGCCCTCGCGGGGGAGGTTCTCCGACTGGA
>Ga0182016_10004354_pt1 | contig 15696 bp, 14 predicted proteins | sample 712S2MmetaG_FD_120491 | JGI IMG/M metagenome (GOLD analysis project Ga0182016, IMG submission 120491) | Permafrost microbial communities from Stordalen Mire, Sweden - 712S2M metaG | ecosystem: Environmental > Terrestrial > Soil > Wetlands > Permafrost | place: Sweden: Stordalen | collected...
ACTGGGCGCAATAAACCCCAGTGTGGTCTCGCCCGTGTCCCCTGTTGCAACGCCCTCCAGTCCTCCAACCCCCACCGGCGGATCGACGACGTCAAGCGCCACTGCGCGGCCGTTCACCAGCGCGATCTCCGGCGCCTCGCCGTGCGGAAATTCATCGGTGAGCCGCAGCCTGAAACGCGCATTCGCAGTGCGCAGCTTCACCTGGTCCACTTCGTCGAAGAGCCGCGCGCCGTCGCCCAGGATCACCGGTTCGGCCGCTACGGGATACCACGCCACGTTTCCAAATCCGCGCAGCCCGGTAAAGTCCACGCCAATCTCGTCCCAGTCGGAGTGGAGCGCAAGATCGTCAGGCGTGCCGAGCATGATGAGCCGCTGCGCATTCATCGTGATTGTGCCGGAGTAGGTTGCGTCCACCTCAATCGTCGCCCCAACCGCAAGCGGCTGTGCCAGCGTAACTGCGGCTTCGTGCAGCTCGCTCGAGTGGTCGGTATCGCTGTTGAGCGTGGCCACCGTAAAAGGCACGTCTTTGCCGAAAAGGTGAATGTGCTCCCACTTCAGCGTCGACGAAATCTCAAGCGGAAGATGCGTGAGCGGGGCCTTGCCGTCGTTGCGAATCTTCATGACCGCGCGCACCGTCATGCTGTTCTTCGCCGCATCCAGATGCACGTCGAGATCGTAAGCTGCGAAAGTTACAGCGTCGCGTTCGGCGTCACCGGCAGTAGGTGCGGTTACAGTGGTGCCCATCGCAGCCGCCGGACCAATGTTCGTGGTGGTCTCGCCGTTCTCATCCGTCGAGCGCGAAAAAATTACCTTGCCATTTGATTGCGGGGTTTCCGGCGGCTGAGTCGGCGGTTGAGTCGACGGCTGTTGTGTCGCTGGCTGCGCCTGCGGAGGGTTCGTTTGGGGCGCTGCTTGCGCGCTCAAAGTGGGTGCAGTTAGAAATCCCGCAAACAAGCCAAGCGCCGCAATGGGCGCGAAAACAAACTTCATGAACCGAGACCTTTCTGTTTCTTTCGCGCGGCACCACTGCGTGGGGCAACTTCTTGGACGGGAGTAGTGGAAGAACGCACTCGCCGCTGCCGAGCCGCCTCATACAGCACCACCGCCCCGGCCGCCGAAACATTCAGCGAGCTAACCCCGCCTGCCATTGGGATGCGCAGCAGGTGGTCGCAGGTGCGCTTCACCAGGTCGTGCAACCCCGCTCCCTCGCGCCCCAAAACAAGCACAATGTCGCCGGTCAAATCGAAGCGGTCGTAGTCGGTCGATCCGCGTTCGTCCAGACCCACCACCCACAGGTTCTGCCGTTTCAACTCTTCGAGCGTGCGCACCAGGTTCACCACCCGCGCAATGCGCAAATGCTCAGTCGCGCCGGCGCTCGCCTTCACCGCAACCGGGCTCAAGGGGGCCGCGCGCCGCTCGGTAATCACCACTCCATCAACGCCCGCGCCGTCGGCCACTCGCAGCAGCGCGCCCAGGTTCTGCGGATCTTCAACGCCATCGAGCGCCAGCAGCAGCCGCGCCGAATTCGGTTTGCCCGGGTCGGGCGCAAACAAATCTTCAATGGTCAGCAAGTCCAGCGGCCGCACCAATGCCACCACGCCCTGGTGTGCAGCGGTCTGCGCCATCTGCGTCAACTGCTCGCGCGACTCCGCCCGCACGCGCACGCCCTTCTCGCGGCACTGGGCCACGAGCCGTTCCAGCCGGTCGTCGTGGCGTTCGCGAGCCACCAATACCTGATCGAAACGGCGCTTCCCGGCGCGCAAAGCCTCTTCCACCGGGTGCAAGCCGTAGAGCATATCCATATAGAGATTTTAGTTGGACTGACCGGCCCCGGCGATTACTGAAGCTGCTGAATGAATTGTGTGATGATTTCCGCCGATTGTTGCGGCTCCCTTTGCAATAGCAGATGCGGCCCCTCTATCCGTGCCACAGAAATCTCGCGTCTAACCGCAAGGATCTCATCCAGGCATCGCGGCGGAACGACGCGGTCCTGGGTCGCCTGAACGTAGAGGATCGGGACTTTCATACGAGCTAACTCCGCTCGCACGTCGCAGGCCAAAACCAATCTGGCTCGCGAATCCAGTACCTCCGGACCTACTGAATGGACCGCTTGTTGAACTGCTTGTACCATGGCTGGCGATGCGCCACGACCGAGAAGATAGCGCTCGATAAAGAACCCCGGAGCGCGAATGCGTTTGCGTGGGGGAAATATAAAAGACGAAAGACGTCTGACCCAGCGATAAGTGGGGTTCGTCGCAAATCCAGCAACAAGCACCAAAGCCCTGAGCCCAGCCAGATTCGCAGTCGCGATTTGAATTGCCAGCGGCGTCGAGAACGACTCAGCCAGCAGCACAAACGGCTCCGACGCAGGCAACCGCATCCTGACGAAATCCGCCATTTCGGTGTACGTTAGTGGCCGATCGTTCGGATACGAAACCGGCAGCGCTTCGAAGCCTTTTGGCAGCGCCTCAATAAACGCCCCAAACAGCGTCCCGGTGCCGTCCATGCCAGGCAGCAGAACCAGTTTTCGAACGGCAGCCATCTCGTCCATTTGGTTCCAACGATATAGCAGTTTCCCCATCGGATTAAAACTGCGGCATACTGTAACCGACCCGTATCCCATGCCCAAGACACTCAAAAAGACCTTCACAGCCTTTCTTGAGCCAGACGGCACCGCGCTCAAGTGGACCATCGCCCGCCTGCCCTTCGACTTTGCCAAAGCCTGGCCCAACCGGCGGGGCCGCAGAGTCAAAGGCGAAATCTCCTCATTGGACCCCGACAGCGCCGCTTTCGCCTTCCGCACATCCCTGTTTCCCGATCGCCGCGGCAAGGGCGAGGTGCTGCTGGTCAACAAAAAAATGCAGAAGGGCGCGCATGCCCGCCTGGGCGACAAGGTCCGCATTGTGCTCGAGCCGGATCTCGAAGAGCGCGAAACCCTGATGCCGCCCGAGCTTGCCAAGGTCTTCAAGGGCGAACCGCACCTGCGCAAGTGGTTCGACGGCCTGGGCGACTACACCCGCCGAATGTTCTGCGCCATTGTCGCCGAGGTAAAGGGCCCCGATGCGCGCGTCCGGATGGCCGAGCGCGTCGCCGAGCGACTGATGAATGCCATGGAGGGCGAAATCGATACGCCGCCAATCCTGAAAGCGGCCTTTGCCCGCCAGCCCATGGCCGAAACTGGCTGGAAGGCGATGACCGTGGCGCAGCGGCGCGGCCATCTGATGGGCATTTTTTACTACGAATCGGCCGACGCCCGCGAGCGCAGGGCGGCCAAAGCGATCGAAGAGGCCCTCAAGGTGGCCCGCCGTAACCTTTTCGCACCAAAATAGGTGCATTTTTCTCGCCGGACGACTTTTTAGTTCGTCTTTGCCCCCGCACTTATCGTCTAATTAATTACGATGAACTTCGCGGCGGCAAAGTCATTTCTGGTTCCCGGCAGCGCCGGCTCAGTGGCAACTGCGGTTGACGAACAGGCGAGGCAGCAAAACCTCGCGGTTGCCGAGGGGCTCAAACGGCAGGAAGCCGGCCTGATCGACGAGCTGATTGTTAAGTATCAGCACCGTCTCATGCGCTACCTGCTCTACCTCACCGGGCACCGTGAGCAAGCCGAAGACCTCTTCCAGGATGTCTGGATGCGGGTTTTGGTGCGTGGCGCGCAGTTCAACGGGCAGGCGAGGTTTGAAACCTGGCTCTTCACCATCGCCCGCAACCTGGTGATCGACCAGCGCCGCAAGCGCACCGCCTCAAGCCTCGACGAGCTTTTCGAAGCGGGCAACGACGAAGACCGTCCCATGGCTTTTGAAGTTGCCGGCGACGAACCCACCCCGTTTGACCGCGTTTCGAACTTTGAAGACCGCGAAAAGATCGCCACGGCGCTGCTCGCTCTCGACACCCTTCACCGCGAAGTGCTGGTTCTCAGGTTTTATGAAGAGCTCTCGCTCGAAGAAATTGCCAAAGTCACAAAGTCGCATTTATCTACAGTAAAATCAAGACTTTATCGCGGCATGGCCATGATCCGGCCCAAGCTGGACCACGCCGGCTTGCGCCTCCCGGAGGCTGTGTGAAGTCCGCCGGGACTTCGGGGAACTCTGGTTCCGGGGCCAAAAACGACCCTGACCTGCTTGCTGCCCTGTCCGGTACCCAGGCTTCAAACGAACGCGCCGTTGCCCATAGAACCCGCCGCGTGGTTGCCGCTTCGCTGGGCGTAATGCGCGAGCAAAAAGAAGGCGTCCGGCGCAGCCGTGCCATGGCTCTGGTGTCTATCCTGCTGGTCATTCTGGCCATGGGCCCCTTTGTCTGGCGCGTCACCGACGATGTCATCGGCGGCGAGCATTGGAGCGATATGGCTACCCAGACCAGCCTCTGGGTCTGCATCCTTCTGCCGGCCGTTCTGGCCGCGGCGCTGGTCGCCGGCTGGCTTCGCCGCGAGCCCTGATCTCCTTCCCCCGCTTTTCCATCCCGCGATTATTTCGTCCCGGCACGTTTTTGCGTCAACTTCCCTTTTTCCTGATCCGTCAATTGATTTAGAGATAAGCTGTTCTGTATCCTGATCGGAATCTTCAAGAAAACGAGAGAAAAAGGCTATGCCCCAACCACCCACTATCAGCGTGAACGAAGACGAGCGGATGATTCCGCTATGGTCGATCATTGCGGCCACCGTGTCGTTCCTGCTGGTCGAGTACTACTGGTGGATCGTGGCGCCGGCACAGCGGCATCATCCCGGGCCCCCGCTCGGCCTCCGCATCTACTTCAATCTCTCCTGGGGAATCCTGGCCTCGCTCTACTTTCTCATGATCGGCTACATCAGCAAAGATGCTCCGCGGCGCGGCATGAGTATGCGCTTCTGGATCATCATCTGCTGCATGATGCCGGGCGGCATCGGCGCGGTCATCTACTTCCTGTTGCGCCAGCCCCAGGTTTCCGAGTGCCCGGCCTGCGGAACCCACGTGCAGAACGACTTCCACTTCTGCCCGCAGTGCAACTACCAGCTCTCGGCAAGTTGCGGCAACTGCTTCCGGACGGTCCGCACCAGCGACCAATACTGCACCCGCTGCGGTCACGAGCTGGACAGCGACCACCTGCCCGCGCGCCTGCACGTAATGGGCGGCGAATAAGCCTGCCAGCAAGCAAGCCTCGATCAACCCGTCTCAATCAGGCACAAAAAATGGGTGGGCCCCATCCTCGCGACGTCTTTGCTTTTGTCGCCAGGGTGGGAGACCACGAGTCTCAATATGCCGGCGGTCGGTTTTGTCTCTTGTCAGGGCGCGAGTTTACTCGCGCCAATAAGGGCAACAAAAGGCCGGGGATTTATCCCCGGCATAAGCCAACCTGGCCAGCTTTCCGCTACAAATCTGATTTTGACGAGCGGTTCTGCGATTTGTGGTAAGAGTTTTCCCACTCTCTCCGATATAGAAGGAATGCAATCTCAGGTGAACACCTGGCATGGGCAAGATTCTCCTGAGGACGGTATCGCTGCTGCCCCCGCCAGGCTGGCAGGTGAGGAATATGCAGGCTCGCGACATCAAGAAAGGCCAGGATGCCTCTCCAAGCTGAGACATCTCTCTCGAACCTGACCGAATGCACGGATGACGTTGCCGAACGCAAGCGTGTGTGCGGTGCAGTGGCCGAAGGGGACGCACAGCTTCGCAAGTTTTTCGCGGAGAACACCTCCGTGATGCTGCTCGTGGAGCCTTCCGGTGGGACAATTGCCGCTGCCAATCACGCCGCCGCAACGTTCTACGGCTACCCCCTCGAGCAGTTGGTTGGCATGCCCATCTCGCGGATTAATATCCTGCCGCAGGAAGAGGTCGCGCGGGAGTGGGATCAGGCTGCTCGCGAGCAACGCAGCGTCTTTCGGTTTTTCCATCGGCTCGCCAACGGCCAGGTCCGGGATGTGGAAGTCTATTCTTCGCCCCTTTACATTGACGGCGTGTACATGCTCCTGTCCATCATCCACGACGTCACCGGTCGCGTGATCGCCGAGCAAACCTTGCGCGAGAGCGCCGAATCGCTCCTTGAGGCGCAGCGGATTGCAGGCATCGGCAGCTATGACCTGGACATTACAGCGGGCATCTGGACCAGTTCGGAGGTTATGGACGAGATTTTCGGGATCGGCAAGGAATACCCGCACACGGTGGTCGGCTGGACGGCCCTGATTCCTCCCTCCGAGCGGGCAATGATGGCGGCATACCTCGCCGAAGAAGTACTCGGCAAAGGACAACCTTTCGACAGGGAATATCGCATCGTGAGGCAAACAGACCGGGAAGAGCGCTGGGTGCACGGCCATGGACGGCTCGAAATCGACTCGAACGGTCTCCCCGTGCGGTTGCGCGGCACCATCCAGGACATCACCGCGCGCAAACAGGCTGAAGATGCGCTGCGCAATAGCGAGGAGCGCTACCGCGCCACCTTTGAGCAGGTTGCGGTCGGCATCGTTCATGCATCGTTCGATGGCAGTTTTCTCAGGTGCAACGCCCGCTTTGCCGAAATCACTGGTTATTCGCAGCAGGAGATTCCCGGCATGACCTTGCTGCAGATCACTCCGCCTGAGGATCACCCCCAAAGTGAGAGCGTGCGGCAACAGTTGGCGAGTGGGGTCGGCGGTGTGACCTCGTGGGAGAAACGCTACATACGCAAAGACGGCAGCCTTACCTGGGTCAAAGTTACGGCCTCGGTGCAGCGCGATGCTGAAGGGCGCCCCCTCCACCTCATCGTCCTGGTCGAAGATATCAACGCCCGCAGGCGCGCCGAAGAACGGCTGGCGGCGAGCGCCCTGGCGCTCAAAGTCACCGAAGAGCGGTACAGAACCGTCTTCCAGACTTGCCCCGATGCGGTCGCGATTTCCCGGGTGAACGATGGCGTCATCCTCGACGTCAACGAGGCCTTTCTCGATTCCCATGGATTCGATCTCGAGGGAACTATCGGCCGCAAAACTGTGGAACTCGGCCTATGGGTCAATCCTTCTGACCGGCAGGCCTTTGTCGAAGCGGTGCGCCGCGATGGCAGTATCCGGGACTTGGAAGTCCTGTCGAGACGAAGCAGCGGAGAGACTTTCTGGATGCGGCTCTCCGCAACCTTGATTGAGATTGAAGGAAGCGAATGCTTGTTCACGATTGCGCGGGATATCTCGGAGTCAAGAGCTGCGGAGCAGAAGCTGGCCGCAATGCAGGAGGCCCTCCGGACCAGCGAATTGCGCTACCGAACGTCATTCCAGTTAGTCCAGGACGCCATTGATATCTGCCGCATGGATGATGGCAAGTTTCTCGACGTCAATGACGAGTTTGTCAGAATCACTGGATTCTCGCGCGAAGAAGTCATTGGCAGAACCGGGCCGGAAATCGGTATCTGGGCTAATCCCGCCGACCGTCAAAGACTGCTCGAAGAATTGCGCCTCAACTCCGTCTGCCGAAACCTTGAGATACCGTATCGAACCAAGGATGGTGCGCTGCGCTGGGGTTTGCTGTCGGTATCGAAAGTCGATCTTGACGGCGTTCCCTCCATCCTGTCCGTTACCCGGGATATCACCGACGCCAAGGCCGCCCAGGACGAGATTCGGAACCTGGCTTTTTACGATCCCCTGACCGGCCTGCCCAACCGCCGGCTGTTCCATGACAGGCTGCGCCAGACCCTCACCGTCAGTTCCCGCCGCGGGCGCAAACAGGCCCTCTTGTTTGTGGATCTTGACAACTTCAAGAACCTCAATGACACGCTGGGCCACCAAATTGGCGATCTCCTGCTGCAAGAGGTCGGCAGCCGACTCCGGTCCTGCGTCCGCGAAACCGATACGGTGGCGCGACTGGGAGGCGATGAATTCCTGATCATGCTTGAAGACCTGGGCCAGACCGCTGAAGATGCCGCCTCCCGGGCCGAGGCGATTGCAAACAAGGTGCTCGCCTCGATAGAGCAACCTTACTCCCTCGTCGGCCGCGAGTGCTCGAGCAGCGCCAGCATCGGCATCACCATCTTCGGAGATTGTCGCGAAACTTCCAATGAGGTCATGCAGCAGGCAGACATCGCCATGTATAACGCAAAATCAGCCGGCCGAAATACCATCCGCTTCTTTGCTCCGGCGCTACAGACTGCGGTGTTTGCGCGCGCCGCTTTGGAGGACGAGCTTCGCCACGGAATCAAAGCCAACCAGTTTGTGCTGTTCTACCAGCCTCAAGTCGACTGCAACCGCTTGATAGGAGCTGAAAGCCTTATACGTTGGAATCATCCCCGTCGCGGGCTCCTTTTGCCCGGCGAATTCATTTCACTTGCCGAGGATACTGGGCTCATTGTCCCCCTGGGTAATTGGATTCTCGAATCAGCCTGCGCCAGAATCGCGGCCTGGGAAAAGTCGAATCAGGCTACCTCAATTTCGGTCAACATCAGCGCCCGGCAATTCCGCCAGCCGGGCTTTGTGCAGAATGTGATCTCGGCCCTCGATTGCGCGCAGGCCAGTCCGCATCGCCTCACCCTCGAACTCACTGAGAGTCTCCTGTTGGACGATGTTGATGAAACCATCGCCAAGATGGAAGAACTCAGATTGCTTGGGGTGCGATTCTCCCTGGACGACTTCGGCACCGGCTATTCCTCGCTCTCCTACCTCAGGCGGCTGCCGCTGGACCAGTTGAAGATCGACCGGGCCTTCGTGCGCGACCTCCTGGGCGATATCTCCAGCAGCGCCATCGCGCAGGCTGTCATCTCGCTCGGCCGGGCAAGGGGCTTGTCGATCATAGCCGAGGGCGTAGAGACCGAAGAGCAGCGCGACCGCCTGGCCACGCTGGGCTGCCACGCCTATCAAGGCTTCCTCTTCAGCCGCCCGTTACCAGCCGAGGAATTTGAGCGCGTGTGGCTTCAAACCCAGGTGCGCGCCGCACTGGAGGTTAGATAGGCCTGTGGCATTTGTCGACGTTTGACCCTCCCAAGTCCGTCTCCCTACAATCAGTGTTCCAGTCCAATGTCGATCTCCGCCCTGATCATCGATGACGAACAACTAGCCCGCGAAGAGCTCACGTACCTGCTCGACGAAGTCGGCGGCGTTGACGTGGTTGCCCAGGGCGCCAACGGCATTGAAGCCGTAGAGCTCATCGAGGAATACCACCCCGACCTTGTCTTTCTCGATGTCCAGATGCCCGGGCTCGACGGCTTTCAGGTAATTCAAAAACTAGCCGAGCGGCGCCGCGGCAACGGCGGCGAGCCTCTGCCGCAGATCGTCTTCGCGACAGCATACGACCAGTACGCAGTTCGCGCTTTCGCTGTAAATGCAGTCGATTATCTGCTGAAACCGTTCGACCGCGGCCGCGTCTCAGAGGCAGTTGAACGCGCGCGCACACGCATCGCCGCTGGCGCCGAGTCCACGACCAACGCGCCGCCCACAAGCTCGCAAATCGACGCGCTTTTGAAGCTGCTCAACCGCAACCAGGGCGCGGAGCGCGCTTCCGCGCAACCGGCCAAGCTGATAGTGCAGTTGCAGAGCCGGCTGTTGCTCGTCGATCAGGCCGAGATCTGTTTCGCCGCAATCGATGAGGGCGTCATCCGCATCGTCACGCGCACCTTCGAGGGGCAATCGAAATGCCGTACCCTTGAAGAGCTGCAGGAACTGCTCGACTCCGTCAGCTTCTGGCGCGCCCATCGCGGATTCGTAGTCAACATCAACCACATCCGCGAAGTGGTGCCGTGGTTCAAGTCCAGCTATCAGCTGCGCATGAACGACAAGCAGCAGACCGAGATTCCCGTAAGCCGCGCACAAACCAAGCGCCTGCGCGAGCTGTTCAAGCTGTAAACAGTGAACAGTGGTCAGTGCGCCTACTGCGGCGGCGCGTGGCCAATAAACTTGTCGGCCCACTCAATGAAGTACTTCATGTTCGGCGCGTCGGTGTGGCCGCCGTCGTGTTGCCGCCACGCAAGCTGGCCGTCAAGCACGCCCTGATTCATGGGCGGCATTTGCGCCGTCCGGTAGTCGCCAAAGTTCTCCAATCCCTTGACGCCCAGCAGCGCAAACACGCGGCTCGCATCCACTGTAGCCATAAAGCTGCCCTGGTGATCGAGCCAGTGCGCATCGCCCTTCTCAGGCACGCCATAACTGATGAATGTGAGCCGCGGCGCGCACAATGCGATCAGTTCGTTCGAGTCCACCGGAAGCTGCCCCGGATTCCCGCTCCCGAAGCTGGCCTCGGCAGCGCCGTACTTCAGAAAATTCCCGGCCATCCAGTGATACTCGCCGCTGTCCGCCAGGCTCTCAACCGCCTCGCCGTAGTTGCGCCGCAGCAGCGTGGCTCCTCCCTTGCCCGATGAGCCCACCAGCACCATCGCGAAGCGTTGATCGAAGGCCATGGTTACAAGCGCGGCTTTGCCGTACCGCGAAACGCCTTCAATGCCAACCTGCTTGGCGTTCACCGCTGGATCGGTCTCCAAATAATCCAGCGCGCGGCCCGCGCCCCAGCCCCACGCGCGCAATGCGCCCCATTGCTCAGGAGTGCGCGGCTGGCCCTTGTTCACCAGCCCGATAATGCCACGCGTCAAGCCCGCGCCGTTGTCAGCCTGAATGCTGGCCGGATCAAGCAGCGCAAATCCCCACCCCGCCGCAATCAGCTGCCAGGTGTTTGGCGGATCGCTGTCTGCATTCAGTTGCGGAGGCTGAAAGAAAGCAGAGTTCCTGAACGGCTCCCACGCGGGGTGCGACTCAAACACCTGCTTGAGCGACGGGTCCTGCTGGATAAGCACCGCCTTCATTGCATCGTTCAGCTTGTCCATGTCGGCGCCGCGCGGCTCATTGGGATTCGGAAACCCCGTGGGGCCAAACATAATCAGCACCGGCACAGGACCGCGGGCGATTGCAGGCGTCACCAGTGTCATGTGAATCTTCACACTGATCGCCGGGTACGAGGAGTGATCCACTTCTCCGACGATGTCTTTCGCCGTCACGGGATTGAAGCCCAGGAACTCGTGGTCTACCGCTGTCACTGTCCATTTCACTTTGGGGACATCGTTCGGTATCCGGCCATAAACGTTTTTCTCGAACATGTCCACGATCTGCGGACGCCGCTCGTCCCACCACATCTTCGCTGTTGTTACTTTGCGTCCGTCATTCATCGTGAGGGGATCGGGCACATTGGGATACGGGTTGGCCTTAGACTCGTCGTAATTGGCGTGGTTGGGCGCGTTCTCGTTGCCGCTCGGCCCCGGCCGCAATGCCTTGATGCCGAGCTGATCCATCATGTTCTGGTGATCCTGTTCCGCAGTGAAATTCACCGGCACCGGCTGCGAAGGATTCTGCGCTGCCAACGCGGCAGGCAGCGAGACAAGCAGGATGAGTGACGATTTGCAGATGGCGCGCATTTTCCCTCGCAGATGGTATTCTTGGTGCGATTTTGTACAAAGCGATTTACTTCGGCATTCGATCTTAAACGGTGAAACGTAATGCATGCACGTGGATTTCGACTGGTTTCAATGTGCGGTGCTGTGTTGCTGGCCGCCGTCGCGCAAAGCCCGGCAAAGACGAAAGCGAAATCTGCAGAGCCCCCCGCGGCCACGTGGATTGAAACCTGGGGCGCATCGCAACAGATTCCCGAACCGCAGAACGCGCTGTCCGGCGACGATCTGCGTGACGCGACTGTACGCCAGATCTTTCACCTCTCCGTTGGCGGCGCCACGCTGCGCGTGCATCTCACCAACGCGTTTGGAATTCAGGCGCTGCATTTCACATCTGTCCATATCGCCAGGCCGGTTTCGCTTTCGTCCGCGGCCATCGACGTTGCCACCGATAAGGCGCTCACGTTTTCGGGCCAGAGCGATGTGATTGTGCCTCCCGGAGCGGAAATGGTTTCTGACCCGATCCAATTCCCCGTTGAGGCCCTCGGTAGCGTTGCAGTCAGTTATCACCTCGACAATCCGCCATCGCGTGAAACTTCGCATCCAGGCTCTCGGGCGACTACCTATTGCGTTCACGGCGACCAGGTGTCGGCCGCCGATTTACCTGATGCCAGGCACGTCGAACATTGGTACCAGGTGACGGCGGTCGATGTGATCGATAATGCCCCGGGCGCCGGAACCGTGGTCGCGCTCGGCGACTCGACCACCGATGGCCATGCAGCCCCCACCAACGGCAACGATCGCTGGACCGACGCGTTTGCGGCGCATCTTGAAAGCTCGCCCGCGACGCGCGATATTGCCGTATCCAATCGCGGCACCGGCGGTAATCATCTGCTTACGGACGGCCTCGGACCCAATGCTCTGGCGCGATTCAACCGCGATGTGCTGGCCCCGGCCGGCGTCAAATGGCTGATTGTCTATGAGGGCGTCAACGATCTGGGCGGGTTGAGCCTCAATGGCGACTCGTCTCCCGCAGCTCACGCGGCGATGGTGGCAAACATTGAGGCAGCCTACGCGCAAATGATCGTACGCGCCCACGCTCACGGCATTCGCATCCTTGGCGCAACCATCACACCCTACGGCGGGTCGGACTACTATCATCCTCTTCCATCCGACGAGGCTGACCGGCAGGCCGTTAATGCGTGGATTCGCGCCGCGGGACACTTTGACGGGGTGATCGATTTCGATGCGGTGGTGCGCGATCCTCAGCATTCCGACCGGCTTCTACCGGCCTTCGATTGCGGAGATCATCTGCATCCTTCGCCTGTAGGCTACAAGGCAATGGGTGAGGCCGTGCCGCTGAGCTTGTTCGCGCATTGAGCGCGTTGCGGCCGCTCCGATAGACGCCTCAGTCGTACCGCTCAAACACAATCTGCTTGCGGTGCCAGCCGAAATTTGTCAGTGCCTCGCGAACGCTTGAGACCATAAAGTTGAGGCCGCAAATGTAGGCGTAGATGTCGAAGTTCAACTCGTTCGGCGGAGTCGCGGGATCGACGGGCGGCACAGGCAGCGGCTGGCCAAGTTTTTCGGCGCGTTCCCGAATAATTCGCGAAACGTGGTCTTGCACGTAGCCGCGCAGGCCGGTCCAGCTGTCCAGCGATCGGCTCAGTGTGGGCAGGTAGTGGAAGTTCGGATGCTTCGCGTCGAGCGCCTCGAACTCTTCCTGGTAGTAAATATCGGTTTCGTGGCGGGTGCCGTAGACGAGCCAGATCTCTTTGCCCTGGCTGCGGTCGGGACCGCCCTCTGGGAAAAGCCACTGCGCATAGCCGCGCATGGGCGCAATGCCCGTTCCCGTTGCAATCAGAATCGAATCGGTGACGGGCTCATGAAGCACAAAGTGCCCATGCGGCCCGTGAATCTGGACCGTAGCGCCCGGCGGCAGGTCGGTGAGGTCGGCGAGATGATTTGAGAAGAACCCGTTCTCGACACGGTTCACGCAAAGATCGAAGTGGTTGCCGCGTGGCGCCGACGCGATGGAGTAGGCGCGCGTCTGCTGTTTGCCGTTCTGGTCGGGCGCAACGGCAGAAACAAACTGGCCCGGCATAAAGTGAAAGTGCTCCATGCCGTCGACCGCAAAGTCGAAGTGGTAGCACTCGGCGACTTCGGAGATGCAGATTTTTTGCTCAAGACGCGCGGTAACAGTCTCACGTGCCAAATGGATATCTCGCTTTGTAGGGAAAAATAGAAGGCCTGAGGGGAACGTCGCGAATGCCGCAAGCCGTCCTGCGCAGATTATAAGTTGTCAGGGGCGTGCAATGTCAGGATGCGGCGTGCATGCCATCGCCCTCGAATCACGCCGCCCCATTCATCGCGCCATCGTTATCCCGGATAGGCTCCGGCAATGTAACCCTCGAGCGCCTGGATGGTGTGTTCCTGCCCTGAGATCACCCACTTCACCATATCGCCGATCGAAATCACGCCCACAACCCTGTCGCCCTCAAGCACCGGCAGGTGGCGAAAACCGTGGTCGGCCATGATGGTCATGCAATCGTCAACGGTTTGCTGGGGCGAAACCGACACAACCGGGCTGGTCATAATTTCGCTCACCAGCGTCTCTTTGGAGTGGAGGCCCCGGAGCACTCCTTTGCGGGCGTAATCGCGCTCCGAAAGAATCCCGACCAGCTTGTCGTTGGAGAGGACAAGCAGAGCGCCGACGTCGTATTGAGCCATAAGCTCCAGACCCTCGTAAACGGATTGCTCCGGCGCGATCGCCAAAAGCTTGAATGGCCCTTTGTGCTTCAACACCGTTGCAATCGAGTCGGTAATCTTCATCGGACCCTCCTGTTTTGTTAATGACGTTCTAAGTTATGGTGGCGTTGCCCGGCCACAAAGGTGAATCTCCTGTATCCACCTGCCGTTTCCCGGCGATCTCGGTTCGTGCCATGGCCACTGGAACCGAAAGACGCCAATCGGCCGGCGCCATCCTGGTACCGGCCGATGCCGCAGTATAGCTCGATATTGATACGTCCGTCTCTACCGCCAAACTTTTCAGGGACTCCGGCTACCTGGCCCCGATCCAACTCCAATCTCGTCCCGGTCGTAAAATCAGGTGTGCATTGAATCCCCGGCGACGGAGGGTTGCCATGAAAGTCGGAGTCAGTTCCCTTGAAAGAAAGCGGTTTAGTGACCGTCGCCTGCAACGACCGGCGTTCGCGGGGTTCGCTGCGTTCCTGCTTCTACAGCTGGCGCCTGGCGCTTTATGCGCTGAAACCTCGCTCGTGGTTAAAGATCCCAACGCTTCGTTTCTCGATGTAGCGGCGCGCCGACAGGTTCTCGGGAACGCGCAGAATCCGGTGCTCCGTGACGCCCTCGCAAACCTTAAAGGCTGCGTCGGTACTCCGTTTCCCGCGCCGCCCCCTCATGGCCAGGACATTCCCTCGCGCTACCAAAGCGGGAGCCACGGTGAACTCAATCCGCTCGAGCACCAGCTCTCAGAACCCTATTACAAAATCCAGGAGATCGCGGCACAGGGCGCGGATAAGTATCTTGCGACCGGCGATCCGGCCGAGGCCAACTGCGTCATTCAGGCGCTGCTTCCGTGGGTGCAGGACAAGGCGGCACTGCTCGACTACAACGCCAAAGACGACATGGTGGTTTGGTTTCAATCCACCTGGACGGTTGCCTCGCTCTCGCTCTCCGTCTCAATCATTCGCGGCGAGCCCGGGCTCAACACCGCCGATCGCGACCGCGTGATTGCATGGCTGCACAAAGCTGCGCTCAAGTCAGTGAGTGAGAGCCGCGGACCAAACTCCGGCACCAGCACCAACAATCATTTCTTCTGGCGCGGATTGGCCGCCACGGCAGCCGGAGTCATCAGCGGAGACAACAAGCTCTTCGCGCAGGGCGTTCGCACCTATGCCGCGGCCATTAGCGAGATGGACGGCCAGGGCGCGTTCCCTGACGAGATGGCCCGCCACGAACTCGCCATGCACTATCAGGCTTTTGCCATTGAGCCGCTGGTCATGATCGCCGAACTAGCTTATCGCCAGGGGCTGAACATCTATCCGCTTGAGCAGCGCGGCCACCGGCTCAGCGATGCAGTCAGCTTTCTCTGCCGCGCGCTCGCCGACCCCTCCATCGTGAAGAAGTACACGCCAGAAACGCAGAAGGTCGATCCAGACTTGCAGCCGGGCAGTGCTTTGCTTTCATGGGCCGAGCTGTGGACTGCCCGCACCGGCGACACCGCCTGGCAGAAATATATGCAGAAGCCGTTTTTCGATTCGCGCCTGGCTGGCAGCACAACGCTTTTCGCGGCGCCATCTCAAGCCCCGGCGTCCCCCGGCGCAAATTCAATGGTGGGCCCGGAGGGATTCGAACCCCCAACCAAGGGATTATGAGTCC
>Ga0182016_10004355_pt1 | contig 15694 bp, 10 predicted proteins | sample 712S2MmetaG_FD_120491 | JGI IMG/M metagenome (GOLD analysis project Ga0182016, IMG submission 120491) | Permafrost microbial communities from Stordalen Mire, Sweden - 712S2M metaG | ecosystem: Environmental > Terrestrial > Soil > Wetlands > Permafrost | place: Sweden: Stordalen | collected...
ATTGTCATCAGAGCCCGCACGGAAACCTCCCGAATCGAGAAGTCCCCGAAAGAATCGCTTCTTACCCGCTCCGCAACAAATTACTTTCTAAAAGAAGACATATACTCATATGCGATTCCGTTGGCCCTCAAGGGGAGGGTGGGGTTCCGAGCCAATCCGCTGGAGTGTCTATTGCTTCATTATGTCTTCAATGACGAACTTCGCCGCGCCCATCATCGCGACGGCGGACTCCGACGCCTTCCTCGCCGAACTGCGTGGCTTCGACGCCTTCGGCGCCAAGACGATTCAATTCGAGCAGGACGGCATTCCCTATTTCGTCAATGAATTCTGGACCTCCAGCCAGCGCCAGGCGCATTCGCTGCATGAGATCAGCTATCGCGCCTGTTTCAAGCCGCAACTGCCGGAGTTTTTCATCTCGCGTCTCACCGCGTCGGGCGAGGGCGTCTACGACCCTTTCATGGGGCGCGGCACGACGCCGTTGCAAGCGGCGTTAATGGGGCGGCGGCCGATCGGCAACGACATGAATCCGCTGTCCGCGCTGCTGACGCGCCCGCGCCTCGCGACGCCTTCGCTCGCGGCGATAGAGGCGCGCCTTCGCGAAATCGATTGGCGCGCGGGAGAGCCGGAGCGCCGCGATCTGCTGGCCTTTTATCATGAGGACACGCTGCGCCAGATTTGCGCGCTACGGCGCTTTTTGCTGACGCATTCCGAGCCCGTCGACGACTGGATCAAGATGGTGGCGATCAACCGGCTCACCGGCCATTCGCCTGGGTTTTTCTCGGTCTATACGCTGCCGCCCAATCAGGCGGTCTCGGTCGAGTCGCAGGTCAAGATCAACGCGAGGCGCGGACAGACGCCGCCGCCGCGCGATGTCGGCAAATTGATCTTGAAGAAATCGCGCGCGCTGCTGGCGGACGGTCCGCCGCGGCCGCACCCTCCGGCGATTCTCGGCGACGGCGACGCGGCGCATACGCCTTTTGTCGCGAGCGCCTCGGCGCGGCTAATTGTCACATCCCCGCCATTTCTCGATATCGTGCAATACGCCGCCGACAATTGGCTACGCAACTGGTTCGCCGGAATCGACACCGACGCTGTCAAGATTTCGGCGCATCGCGGCGAGGCCGCGTGGTCGCGAATGGTGCGCGACTGCTTCGTGGAATTCGCGCGCGTTGTCGCGCCCGGCGGCCACGTCGCCTTCGAGGTCGGCGAAGTCCGCGGCGGCAGCGTGCTGCTGGAGCGCCTGGTTTGGCGGGCCGTCGAAGGCCTGCCCTTCGCGCGCCTTTTCGTTCTCGTGAACGCGCAGGAGTTCACCAAGACCAGCCATTGCTGGGGCGTTCGCAACAATGCGAAAGGCGTCAACAGCAACCGCATCGTGGTTCTTCGCCGAGCTTAAGCCGCGCCGCGCGAAATTCTGGCGCCGCGCGCGTTGTCGGCCGCTTGCCCTTCGGCCGCCCGCTGTCGTAGTCTGTCACCGCCAAGACATTCTTTTGGCGTGTTTGTGACGGATGGAGCCGATGGATATCTCCCTCGATGAGGCGATCCACATGCACGCCCGCGCGCTCAAGGGGCGCGCCGGCGGGAACTCGCCGATGCTGGCGCGGCTTCGCGCCGGCGACCTGCGGGACAAGGGCGATCTCGAAGGATTCCGGATCTGGACGCGGGTCGGCGAACAGGCCGAATTGCTGCTGGCGGCGCAGTCGCGCGCCGAGCGGGAAGCGCTCGAGAAAGACCGCGGCTGACGCGGGGCGTGGCTTGGGTTAGAACCGAGACCTTCGACAAGCCTCTCGTGGAAGCGCCCATGCCCGAACTTTACGACCTCATTGTGATCGGCGCGGGGCCGGGGGGCTATGTCGCGGCGATCCGAGCCGCGCAGCTCGGACTTAAGACCGCCGTCGTCGAGCGCGAGCATCTCGGCGGCATCTGCCTCAATTGGGGCTGCATCCCGACCAAGGCGTTGCTCCGCAGCGCGGACGTCTATCGCCTCGCGTGCTCCGCCGGCGATTATGGGCTCACCGTGACCGAGCCCGGCTTCGACATCGCCAAGATCATCGCCCGTTCGCGCGAGGTCGCGGGCAAGCTCAACGCCGGCGTCGAGTTCTTGCTTAGGAAAAACAAAGTCGACGTGATTTTTGGGCAGGCGCTGCTGAAAGGCGCCGGCGCGGTGGAGGTTTCGCCGACCCAAAAACCCGCCGTGACGCCGCAGGCGCCCAAGCCCAAGGGCGCGCTCGGGCCGGGCGTCTACAACGCCAAGAATATCATCGTTGCCACCGGCGCGCGGCCGCGCGTGTTGCCGGGGATGGAGCCCGACGGGCGGCTGATCTGGACCTATTTCGAGGCGCTGAAGCCCGATAAACTACCGAAATCATTGCTGATTGTCGGCGCGGGGGCGATTGGCGTCGAATTCGCGTCTTTCTATCGCGCCTTCGGCGTCGAGGTGACGCTCGTCGAGGCCCTGCCGCGAATTTTGCCCGCCGAGGACGCCGAAATCGCCGCGCTGGCGCGCAAGAGCTTCGTGCGCCAAGGCATTGAAATCCTTGACGGGACAAAGGTCTCGGCGGTCGAGAAGCGCGACGACCGCGTGATCGCGACGCTGACCGGCGCGGACGGCGCGACGCGAAAAATCGAGGCGGAGCGGCTGCTTTCGGCGGCCGGCGTCGTCGCCAATGTCGAGGGATTCGGACTAGAGGCGCTGGGCGTCAAGATCGAGCGCGGCGTCATCGCGGTGGACGGCTCCGGGGCCACGAATGTCGCGGGAATTTTCGCGATCGGCGACGTGGCGGGCGGGCCGATGCTGGCCCACAAGGCCGAACATGAGGGGGTCGCCTGCGTCGAGGCGATCGCGCGCAAAAACGCGCATCCGCGCGCGAAAACACCCATTCCCGCGTGCACATACGCGCATCCGCAGGTCGCCTCGGTCGGGCTGACGGAGGCCGATGCGAAAGCCGCCGGATTCGAGCTCAAAATCGGCCGCTTTCCGCTTAGCGCGAATGGCAAGGCGATCGCGCTCGGCGAACCCGAAGGGCTGGTCAAGACTATTTTTGATGCAAAAAGCGGCAGGCTTTTAGGGGCCCATATTATCGGCGCCGAGGCGACGGAGCTGATCCAGGGCTTCGTCATCGCGATGAATCTGGAAACGACGGAAGAAGAGCTGATGCACACCGTCTTCCCTCACCCGACGGTCTCCGAGGCGATGCACGAAAGCGTGTTGGCCGCCTATGGCCGCGCGATCCATATTTGAGCGCGTTCCGCCCCAAGGAATTTCGGGGCGGAGTTTGATTGCGAAAACGCCGTTACTCGCAGCTCAGTTCTTGCGGCGTCTTGGAGTCGGGGAAGGATTTTTCGACGCGCGCGTCCGGTTTGCCGCTGCAAGTATAGACGATGTTGCAGACCTTCTCCTTGCCGGGCGCGGGATCGCCGCAGGCGCTCGTGCCGTCGCAGCTGAATTTGCACGAAGCGTCGTCGTTGCACAGCAATAGACGGCTCTTGAAGCGGTGGCACTCGGACGAGCCCTTCATGCCATACCAGGCTTCCTTGATGTCCAGCGTCGACGCCGCCTGGGCCGCGGCCCCAAAGAAGCCGAGCGCCAATGCGAGAATGACGAAATATTTCTTCATGGACGTAAGTCTCCGTTTGGTTTCCACTGACGGGCTTCGCCCGCCGGCAGCCGAGGATATCGGCGAAATCCGGCAGGCGCGGCCGCGCCGAGCGGAAGGATTATGGCGGTCTCATGCAGTCGATTCATGACAATGGTAAGAGTTTAGCGCAAAATACGCGTGTGGTTGTGGTATTCATGCTGAAAAGCTGTAATATATATGTCGTTTTACAGTATTGTGTCCGTCACGAAGGCGGCGCATATGCTTCAAGATCAGTTCTCAAAATTGTACAGGCCCCGGCGACGCCCTGCGCGGCGGACGCTCGGCGTCGCTGGAGGCGCGGGCAGGGGGATGATAGGAGTTCGCTGGGGCGAATTTAAACGGCCGGGGCGGCGCCGTGGCGCATGATGTTTTTCTTTCCTATTCGAATAAGGATAAAGTGGCCGCCGAAACGGTCAGCCGCGCGCTGGAGGCCAGTGGCGTACGCGTCTGGATGGCGCCGCGCGACTTCTTCCCCGGTTTGGACTGGGCGGAGTCGATTCGGGCGGCCATGGATCAGGGGCGCTTTTTCGTGCTGGTCTTTTCTTCCCGCGCCAACGCGTCCGAACATACTTTGCTCGAACTCGACTACGCCGTCTCGCATGGAAAGCTCGTCATTCCGTTCCGGATCGAGGACGTCAAACCATCGGGCAGGATGGCGTCGCTGCTCGCGGTCTCGCAGTGGGTCGACGCTTTTTCGCCGCCCCTGGAGCCGCATGCCGATCGTCTGGCGGCATTGTTGAGGGGAATGTTGTGGGCGAGCGCATCTGTGAGTGCATCGGGGCCCAGCGCGAGCGGCGGAGGCTCTTCGGACGGCGGTTCCGCGTCGACCGGGTTTCCGTGGCCGCGGCGCGCAAGCGCTCCCGTGCAAGCGCCCGCGAGGAGACCGGCGCCGCTCGCGATCGAACAGTTGATGCGATTGCACGCTGCGGGCGATGCGCGTCGGGCTGAGGAAAGGGCTTACAGGCGTCCGGTTGACGACGCGGCTCGCGCAGAAGCGCCACGGAGCGGCTCACCGCCTCGCGCCGCTTCCGGCGGCCATGGCGGTCCGCCGCCTGCGCTGCTCATTGTCGGGGCGCTGCTGGCGACAGCCGGAATCGCCTACGCGTTTCACAAGGAAATTGGCGCGCTCGCCGGCTGGCTCGCCACGAGTTTGCATCTCTCGGGATTGCATCTCTCGGCGACGCCCCCCGTCGCGGCGCAGGCGCCGCGAACTTCGGAAGTGGACGTCAGCGCATTCGCGCCAATGCGCGCCGGGCGCGGCGCGCAATTTCTCGTTCAGCTTTTTCTGCACGACCCCGACGCGGAGCGGCAGACCATTCACCGGATGGCCAAAGAGGCCGACCCTCGGGCCGTACGGCGTGGCGTGGCGACGCTCGACATTGACGTGGCGCTCGGCGAGCGCCTCGATTTTATCCTTGACGGCGAGGGCGTCATCGTCGCCGAGGCGCACCAAAGCCTTTCGTGGCGCGGTCGTCCGCGTTCTTGTTCCTTTCTCGTCGAGACGCCGCGAAACTTTCGCGCCAAAGCGGCGCAGCTGCGTGTGCGCGTGTTGAAAGGCGCCGCCCCCGTCGGGCAGATTCGCTTTTCCGTCGCCATCGACGACGGCGCCGCGCAATCGGCCATTGAACCCGCCGGAGAGGTGGCCCCGCGTTATCGCCGCGCCTTTCTATCCTATGCGTCGCCCGACCGCGCGGAGGTGCTGAAGCGCGCTCAGGCGCTACGCGCGGCGGGCGTCGATTTCTTCAACGATCTTCTTTCGCTCGAGCCCGGAGAGCGGTGGGAGCAAAGGCTTTATGGCGAAATCGACCGCTGCGACGTCTTTCTGCTGTTCTGGTCGCGGGCGGCGAGGGAATCGCAATGGGTGCGAAAGGAAATCGAGCATGCCCGCGACGCGGCGCGCGTCACCGGCCGACCCGCGGAAATCCTGCCGATCATCCTGGAAGGACCGCCGCCCCCACCGCCGCCGGACGCGCTCGCGGATCTCCATTTCAACGATCCGCTTTGCTATGTGATCGCGGCGGTGGAGAAGCTAAACGCTTTGCGGCCGCCGCGGGCTGAGTAAAGGCGCGCTCCCTGCTCGCCAAAACCCCGCCTTCCGCGACGCTCACCCCGCCTTGCGCGCCATTTCCGCTTCCGCGCCGCGCGCGCCCAGCGGCTCGGCCGGCGCGCCCACCCATTCGGAGTTGGCCGGGATGCTCTCGCCCTTCATCACCACGGTGAGCGGGCCGAGGCGGGCGTAGTCGCCGACGAAAGTGTCGTAGAGCACAGTCGAGCCGGCGCCGACGGCGACGCCCGTCCCCAGATGCACGCGGCCGACCTTCATCACGCGGTCTTCGTAGAGATGCGTTTGCAGCGCCGCGACGGCGTTCAGCGCGCAATAGTCGCCGACGCGCACGCAGTCGAATTCGGTGATGTCGGTCATGTCCATGAACACGCCCTTGCCGAAATGCGAGCCGAACAGCCGCAGCATCCAAGGCAGGAACGGCGTGCCGCGCAAATGCTCCAGCAGCACCTTGCCGGCGAGGCCCCAGTAGAGCACGGCGCAGGCCTCCGTGCGCATCGCCCAGAACGACCACATCGGCTTCACCTGCGGCTCGTAGCGGCCCATGGTGACCCATTTGACGATGACCACCGCCAGCGTCATGCCCACCGAGATCAGCACGGAGTCGAGGATGAACAACCCGGCGACGGTCGCGTATTCGCCGTCGATCAGCGATTGGCCAAAACTCTCGACCGCCCAGGTGCCGAAGGTCATGAACAGCATGGTCGGCAAGGACACATTGACCGCCTCGTAGACGGCGCGCATGAATTTTTTCCAGGCTGGCGGTTCGTAGGTCCAGGCGGAGCCGCCGGCGTCGAATTTTTGCCGCACCGGCAGCTTGATCGGCGGCGAGCCGAACCAGGTGTCGCCTTCCGACAGCGCGCTATTGGCCGGCGGCTTCGACTTGATGCCGATCAGCGCGCCGGTCGGGATTTCAGAGCCCGGCGGGACCACCGCGTCATTGCCGATGAACACGCGGTCGCCGGTCTTGACGGCCTTCAAATACATCCAGCCGCGCCGCACGTCCTCGTCGCCGAGCACCACTTCGTCGGCGATAAAGCATTTCTCGCCGATCTCGACGATGTCATAGCGGCCGGAGAGATTGGTCGAAATCTCCGAATCCTTGCCGATGCGCGCGCCCATCATGCGATACCAGCTCCGCATGTAGAGCGTCGCGAACAGCGATGACAGCGTCTCCAGCGTGACTTCGGTGGCGAGCGAGATCGCCCATTTGCGCAAATAGAACCACGACCAGACGGAATAGGTCCCGGCGCGCACGCGCGTCGGCATGACGATCCAGCGCGCGACGATGATGAAGGCCACCGTCACCAGCACCAGCACGAAGGCGGTGGGCCAGGCGAACAGCGGAATCGCCGCGAGGTAATAGATGTGGTTCGACTCCGCTATGCCCATCCAGGCGTCGAGCTTGTCGAAGAGATAGAAGGCCGGGAAGATCGGCAGCAGGCCGAGCGGCGGAATCGTCAGAACCAGCAGCGTGAACAGGAAGGTCATCACCGGGCGGCGGATCGCGCCCACGGTCGCCTTCGGATCGAGTTCGGCTTCATTAACCATGCCGGTCTTGCGCGCGGGCGAGCCGTTCCAGATCTCATGCGCGCCGATGCGCGCGCCGGCGGGCAGCGAGGTTAAATCCTCCAGCGCGCCGCCGTCGTCGATCACCACATCGTTCTCGATCACGCAGGATGTGCCGATATAGGCGTCGGCGCCGATGTCGATCGTGCCGATGATCAGCTCATCGCCCTCGACGCGCGCGTTGGAGAGTTTCAGCTTGGCGCCGAGCGAAGCGCCGGCGCCGATGGACACGAGGTCGATCGCGCCGGCGTCGAACTCGCTGATCAGCGCGTCCTCGCCGACCTTGGCGCCGAGCGCCTTGAGATAGAGATTCATCAGCGGCGAGACCTGGAACCACTTCGCGTGGGTGAGTCCAATCAGGCGCTGCGAGAGCCACCAGCGATAGTAATAGACGCCCCACAGCGGATAGCGGCCCGGCTTGGTGCGGCCGATGACCAGCCATTTGCCGAGGATCGACACGGCCACCGTGGCGACGTTCACGCAGAGGTAAACACCAAGCAGCGCGGCCGATTCCTCGAGGAGAGTGGCGTCCACCGGGGTGAGCAGCTGATAGGAGACGAACACGCCGAGCCATTGCGCGGTGATGATGGCGAGGATGAACGGCAGCGCGGCCGCCTGCGCCAGGCCGCACAGGAAACGCCGGAGCAGCGGCGGCGGCGTGAAAGAGAGATCGCGCTGTGGCGCGTCAAATTCGGCCTTGCCCGTGAGGTGCTTGCCGAGCGCGCGTAGCGTGCGGTGGGCATAAAGGTCTTGTAGCGTGACCGACGCGAGGCGCGGCGTTTCGCGCACCGCGCCGACGAAGCGGGCGGCGAGCAGCGAATGGCCGCCGAGATCGGTGAAGAAATCCGCGTCGAATGGGATGGCGCCCGGCGGCAGCACGCGCTTGGCGGCCTCCAGCAGCTTCGCCTCGGTCTCGTCGCGCGGGATTTCCTGCTCCTCGTCGATTCCGGCGGGGGTCATCAGCTCGATGCGCTTGAGCGCCTTGCGGTCGACCTTGCCAGAGGGGAGTTTTGGTAGCGTGTCCAGGAATTCGTAACGCGCCGGAACCATATAGGGCGGCAGCGTCTCGCGCAGTTTCGCGCGCAACTCTCTAGGCTCGGGCTTTTCGCCGCCGTCGGCGGTCAGAAAGGCGACGAGTTCATCGATGCCATTTTCGTTGCGCAGCGCGACGGCGGCGTGGCGCACGCCCGGCGCCTGCGAGAGCGCCGCCTCGATCTCGCCAAGCTCGACGCGAAAGCCGCGGATCTTGATCTGGTCGTCGATGCGGCCGCGAAAAGCGAGATTGCCGTTCTCGTCCAGAACCACCGCGTCGCCGGAGCGATAGAGCACGGGGTCGGAGCCGTCCGAGTGAAACGGATTGGCGATAAACTTCTCGGCCGTCAGCGCGTCGCGCTTGAGATAGCCCTTGGCGACGCCGGGGCCGCCGATCAGCAATTCGCCTTCCACGCCGGGGGCGATCAAATTCAGCGCGTCGTCGACGATATAGCAGCTGTAATTGGGAATCGGCCTGCCGATCGTCACCGGCTCCTTCGGCCATACTTCCGCGATCGTCGCGACGACGGTCGCCTCGGTCGGGCCGTAACTGTTGTAGATCACGCGGCCGATGCGGGTCCAGCGCGCGGCGATGGCCGGCGGACAGGCCTCGCCGCCGAGAATGATCGTGCGCAAGGTTTTTATGTCGCGCGGCAGCACGGCAAGCAGCGTCGGCACGGTGTCGAGCACGGAGACCCCGGCTTCCTCCAGAATATCCGGCAGTTGCTCGGTCTCGCCCAAAATCTCCGGCGTCGCGACGAACAGCGTCGCGCCGACGAGATAGGGAATCCAGATCTCCTCCATCGAGAGATCGAAGGCGACCGAGGCGCCCTGGAACACCACGTCGGACGCCGTCACGCCGTAAATTTCGTTGGCCGAGCGCAGATAATGGCAGATGTTGCGCCCCGTGATCACGATGCCCTTGGGCGTGCCGGTCGAACCCGAGGTGTAGATCAGATAGGCTGGGCTGTCCGGGGTCGCGCCGCGCTGGCGCGGATCGGGCAGGGGCCCGTCGCCCATCGTCGCGATTTCGGCGTCGATCAGCACGGGAACCGTGACGCCGCCGCCCGCCTTGCGCGCGAAGGCTGCGGAGGTCAGCAGTCCCTTGGCCTCGGCGTCGGAGAGACAGACGACGATGCGCTCGACCGGCGCGTCGGCGTCGAACGGAAGCCAGGCGGCGCCCGTCTTGGCGATGGCGATCTGCGCGATCAGCAGCTCCGGCCCGCGCGCCATCCAGAGACCGACGACATCGCGGGGGCCGACGCCGCGTTCGACGAGTCCCTTGGCGATCGCCGTCGCGAACAGGTCCACTTCGCGATAGCTGTAACGGCGCTCCAGCGTCATCATGGCCATGGCGGAGGGCGCGGCGGCGACGGCGGCGGCGAAAATCTCGCAAAGCAGTTCGTCGCGCAGCAGCCGCGGATCCGCCTTGCCGCGCAAAATCGCGCCGGCCGGGGCCGCGGATTGGAAGGCGCCGCCGCCATTGGCCGCGCGCGCGGGAGCCGCGTCTTGCGTGAAATCGTGATGCAGCTCGTTCATATTATGGATAATTCCGCTAGACAGGATCGCAAGGCCGAGCCCGGCCTTTGCGTCGGCGCACCCCTCTATCACAGACGCCGCCCTCCTCCTATGCCGCGGCGAGACTGAACGAAGGCTGAAGAGCGGGGCTTTCTCAAGGCGGGGCGTTGTCGCCGAGAGCGCCGCCGCCGCTTCGATGCGCTGGATCGATGAGGTAAATTGTCGCGCTACAGTTGTTTTTTGGTCTTAAGCCAATATGTCGATGGAATTGGCGCGGGCCGCGCGATGTCGCGCGAGCCCGATTGTCGACGACCAAAAGCGGACAAGGAGTTTCGAACATGGCTCGAATGACTGATTTTAGGCGCACATTATGCTGCGGTTTGTTTCTCGCGGGCATGGCGCCGGCGGCGGCTTTGGCCGGCGAGCAGGTCGGCGTTCTGGAGTGCCACCTATCGGGGAACGGCATAACGGTTTTGATCGAGAATCAGGCGCTGGACTGCGTTTACGAAGACGAAATAGCGGGCGGCGGACCCCAACATTACATCGGCAAACTGACCAAGGTCGGCGCGAATATCGGCGTGAACGGGCCGGGCGATCTGGTTTGGGGCGTCGTCGCGGAGACCAACGCGCTCGCTCCGGGGGCGCTGACCGGCGATTATGCGGGGCCGGAGGCTTCGCTGAGGGTCGGCGTCGGGGGCGGCGGCGCCATTCTCGTGGGCGGCTCGAACAACACGATATCGCTCCAGCCATTCAACGTCGAGGGTGGAGAAGGCCTGGGCCTTTCCGCCGGCGCCGAGAGCGTCAGTCTGACCTTTGTGCCCGATCAGCCCCCGCCGCCCATGAAGCACAGGCATCACGCCGTGTTCTGGGGCCATTTGCACGCCGCCATCCACCACACCAACGAAGCCATCGAGGCGGGCAAGCACGGGCACGCGGAGGCAGTCGCGCATCATGCCGAGGCGGCGCTGCATCATGCCGAGGCGGCGGAGAATGTTAAGGCCAATCCGCATGTCAAGGAAGCTATCGGCCATCTCCACGCCGCGATCAAGCAGGGCAAGGAAGGACACGCCGAAGCCGCGACGAAGCACGCCGAGGAAGCGCTGACGCATCTCGAAATGGCGAAGAAGTAAGCCGGCGCGGAAGCCGCGCGAAAAAGTGAAGCGATTGAAGGCGGCTCTTCCGGCGGAAGCTGGAGAGCCGCGAACCGTCTTTCCGGCGGGGTTGACAGCGGGCCGCGATATTCCCATAAGCGCGGGACTTGAGGCCTCGGCGTTCGCTTAGGCCTCTGTCCGACCCGCCTCGCGGCGCGTTCGGACCCGTGGGGGAATGTCCCGAGCGGCAAAGGGGGGGGACTGTAAATCCCCTGGCTATGCCTTCGTAGGTTCGAGTCCTACTTCCCCCACCATCCACACTCCGCGAACACGGCTTTTTCCAGTGCGCTGGGCGTCGCCCCGCGAACCTGCCGCTTTCGGGGTCCGCCCGAGGGAATTTCAGTCTCCGCGGCGGCTCGTCTTCTTGAGCAACACCCCATGAGGTCGGGATTAGCTACTGTATTTCCTCTCGCCCGCCACCCAAGTTTCACTGATCTTGATGGCGCCGAGCTTTGCGGGCTCGGTCTTGTAAGGATCCGCCTCAAGAATGACGAGATCCGCCTCCTTGCCCTTTTCGAGCGAACCGATGCGATTCCCCATTCCGATCTGGCGCGCCGCGTCGATCGTTACCGCCCGAAGCGCTTGATCAAGCGTGACCGCCTGATCTCGACCGATCGTCGAACTGTCGATGTCACACCGCCGTGTGACCGCCGTGCTTACGAGCGCAAGCGACCCCGGCGGCGAACATGGCGAGTCAGTATGCAGAGTGAACGGGAGGTCAGCCTTGACACATGCGCCCGCGGGATCCGTAAACGCCGCACGTTCCGGACCGAAAATCTGATCTCGGTAGGCCGCGCCATAAAAACGCACGTGGTTCATAAGGAAACTCGGCTGGACGTTGAGCTTTTTCATGCGCTGGATCTGGTCGGGCCGCGCCATCGTCGAATGTTCGATGCGGTTAATCCCGTTGGACGTTGAACCGCCATAAGCGGCCTCCATGGCGTCAAGGGAGATATCGATCGTGTGGTCGCCATTACAGTGGATCAATACCGGAAGACCGGCGGCCTTGACCTCTGCCACCATCTGTTTCAGCCGCGCCGCGTCGTAATTCGCCGAACCACTGTTATCCGTGTCGAGATAGGGCAGTGTCTGAGCGCCCGTCTCCGTCTGGTTCGATCCGTCTCCAATAATCTTGATGCCATAGAGAGAGAACAGTGAGTTCGGCAACTGCGTCGCCTTCGCGCCGAGCCCCAGATCGCGATAAGGCTCAATCCCTTTCATATCGTCGTACATCAGGCTGGCGCTCGTGCGGCAGGCCAGCCGGCTGGAAAGCTTCGCGAAGGGCGTTATCCAGTCAGAACGCAACGTCCCGGGTTCATGAACAGTCGTATTGCCAACCGCCGCGACAGAGCGCAGATAATCGCTCACAGCCTTCACGGCGAGTTGGGGCGTAATTTTTGGGAGAGCAGGGAGAAGGACCTTTTTCATCGCGCTCTCTTCATAGACGAGCCCGTTCAATTGTCCTTTCTCGTCTCGTCCGAAGTGCCCACCGCCGGGGAGCGCGCCGATATTGTCTGGAATGTTGGTGACCTTCAGCGCGAGACTGTTGACGCACGCGTCATGACCATTTGTATACCAGACAAAGATCGGATGGTTCGTCGAAATCCCGTCCAACTCCTCCCTCGAGAGGTCGCCGCCCTGAAGAAGATTGTCGAAATTGGAGCACAAAATCCATTGTCCCGGCGGGGTGCGCGCCGCCAGCGCGCGCACTTCATTCAGCAACTGCCCGCGTGTGGGAAATTTCGTGTATCCGACGTCGGTGAGGAGCTCGAAAATGAGCGCGGAGAGGACGGTGTGATTATGCGGGTCGACAAAGCCCGGCATCAGGATCCGTCCCCGCAGATCGACGATTTGAGAGTTCTTCGTCTTCAGGGCGTCGACGGCGCTTTCGGAACCAAGGGCCAGTATCTTGCCGCCCCCGATCGCCAGCGCTTTCACCGGCGCGGCGCCGGGAACCGGAATGATCTTCCCGCCTTTGAAGATCACCTCCGCGCCCGAGTCGGCCGCCGGAGCGGCCCGGCCGGCCGAGACGGACCCGGCCGCCGCCGCGGCGGCGACGGAATAGGCCATGAAGTTGCGCCGGGTCGGGCTGGCGGCCACATGATCGAAGAGGCGGTCGCTCCCGCCTTCAAAGCAATCCTTATGGAGAATGAGGGGATTGAAACAACCTCGGCACATTTTGTCGCCTCTCGAGTGAAACTTGGAGCAGCCGGGGTACAGTATGCCGGATGGATAGCCGCGCAAGGCCAAAGAAAGAACCGTCAACAATCCGTGGGATCGAATTGGCGAAATCCTTAACGAGTTCATCGCTCGCGATTGTCGGCGCGATTTCGAACACGACGGTTATGCGTCATGTTAGGCGGGAATGCTCTAATTCCGCCGGAACAAAGCCAGGGCTTCAGCGGAGAGTACGCCGCCCGTGATGGCGATGTTGGCGAAAGGCGCCGCATCGGCGACTTCGCGGCTCGGCAACATGATTTGCCCCAATCGCGTCGCGAGTTCATCGATAGAGGCGGCATAGACCACTCGCCCAAGTCGGCACCACAAAATCGCGCTCATGCACATAGGGCACGGTTCCCCCGAGGTGTAGATTGTCGCGCCCTCAAGTTCCGCGGCGGGCCTTTCAGCGACAAACTTGTGTATAGCCACCATCTCTCCGTGCGCCGTCGGATCATTGTTTGTTTTGCCGAGATTTCGCCCCGTGGAAAGAACTTTGCCGTCGCGCACGATGACGGCTCCGAAAGGAAGATCGGCCTTAGCGGCCTCGGCGATCGCCAAGCGCATGAAGCTTTCATCCTCGGGGCGAGTTGGCGATCTCACCGACCTAGCGAAGGCTGGCGCCGCATTAAAAATCATCCCTCCGATCCCAGCGCGGATGAGCAGTGAAATCGCTCCCCGACGACCAACGATTGACGCTTGACCGCAGCGGCAGATATAATCGCTCATCTCTCGCTCCAAATTTCCAAACCGGTCGACGCGGAAACTCACAGCTCCGAATAAGAAGCTCGGGCAAGGCGACCCTAGCATCGATTGAAATTGGCGACCTCCGCAAACGAAGATAAAAATAACAATCTGAGACCGCGTTACGCCCAAGTTACGCAACTGCACATCGCGAACGAGATGGTGATGAGAATGGCTCTCGCCTCTCGTCAGACCACGGACAAGCTTCGCGCCAACGTAAAAGAGGCGCGTTCGCGGCGCTCTTGTCAAACCCGGCGTTCCAGTTAATTTCATTGCGCCAGTCGGAAGTCTCGTCACTGTCCATCCGAGCAGTGGGAGATTGATATTTCCGAACTATTTCGCGCAGCGGCCACGCGATGGAAAAGCCGAGGTCAAGCATGACAACTGATTACGATCCCATCGCCGAGCAATATAAGAGGTCAAAACAACAGCCGTGGAGAACTTACATTGAAGCCTTCACTTTAATGGACCTCATCGGCGATCCTCCGGGCAAGGAAGTCATCGATATCGCCTGCGGCGAGGGCTATTACACTCGGCTTCTCCGCCAACAAGGCGCGGAAAAAGTCACCGGCGTCGATCTTTCCGAGCGCATGGTTGAGTTAGCAAAAGCGCAGGAAGCGGTCCAGCGGTTGGGCATAGATTATGTCGTGGGTGATGGAAGGAATCTGGAGCCGGGGGCGAAATACGATCTCGCCGTAGCCGCATATCTACTGAATTATGCTCGAGACCGCGGCGAGTTGGGCGATATGTGCAAAGGAATCGCACAGTGCTTGAAGCCGGGCGGCCGTTTCGTGACGGTCAATTGCAGCGCGAGTCTAGACTTCAGAGTGGCGCCCTCCTATCGCAAGTATGGATTTAACACGAGCTTCGTCGGCGAGCTTCGCGAGGGAGCGCCAATTACCTGGACTTTCTTTCTTGAAGACGGTTCCTTTGAGATCGAAAATTACTTTCTCGACGCCTCGGCGCATGAGGAGGCGTTCAGATCAGCCGGATTTCGAGAAATCCGCTGGCACGCGCCTCGCCTATCTCCCCAGGGGGAAGCGGCCTGTGGTCGAGACTTCTGGAGCAGCTTTCTCCACCACTCTCCCGTGACCTTCATCGAGTGCCTGAAATGAAAAAAGCATCACCACGCCACGGCGTGGTTTACCTAAATCCGGTCGGAGGACTTGCCGGTCCGTGCCATGGCGCGGGCCGTTCATTCGAGCGAAGGCGGTCGGCATAGGCCGGCGGTTTACTGGCGTTTTTGCCCCGCCGGCAGTGCGAATCCCGTTGAGGCGCCGTTTGGCAGGCCACCAGCGCCACCCAAAGCAGGGAGGCAGCGGCGATCCGGCGATGATGTTGCATCTTCCCCTCCGCGCGGCCAGCGCGCGCCGCGAGGTTCGTCGCCGACCACATTTCGACGTAGGGCGCTCGCCTCGGCGATCAACAAAGCCGCGCGCGCCTCAATCGGCGCGCGCGGACCCGTGAAGGAAACTCCGGAGCGGAGAGGGGAAACTGTAAGCCTCTGGCCATGCCTTCGTGGATCCTTCCTCGCCACGCGAGGCTGGACCTTAAAAACCAAGGGTCAGCCGCGCAGCGCCTTGACCTGATGCGCCTTGCATTCGGCGCTGAATGCATCGAATTGGCCGTAGGCTTGCTCGCTATCGCCATAGCCGATGCAGGCGAAGCGATAAATCAGCTGCCCGACGAAGCCGGGCGCGAAATAGCCGGAGTGAACGTCGGGACGACCCTGCGTGACATAGAGCCATAGCAAGCGCAGATGGCCC
>Ga0182016_10004357_pt1 | contig 15692 bp, 10 predicted proteins | sample 712S2MmetaG_FD_120491 | JGI IMG/M metagenome (GOLD analysis project Ga0182016, IMG submission 120491) | Permafrost microbial communities from Stordalen Mire, Sweden - 712S2M metaG | ecosystem: Environmental > Terrestrial > Soil > Wetlands > Permafrost | place: Sweden: Stordalen | collected...
GATACGGACTCCGCAGAGGATGCAAACGCCTATTCGGAGTGACCGCTGCGAGCACTGCGGCACGATACTGACTGAGGACCCAATCTCGATGTGGGAAATCGTTGCAAATACAATCTGCGGCAGCGTCTTGCTGGCAGTGCTGGTGCTTGCCGGATTTGTCGCTTATCGATGGATTGACCGCGGTGCCTTCATTGAAAATCCGATCTGGCATGAGCCACTCGAAGACTGGAGTCGTTGAGTGAACGTAGCGAATCGCTGCCCAGTGCGGGAAATCCGCACACTGGGTACGATGTGGCGCCGGCTCGAAACGGATTCTCGGTTTGGCTACTGAGGCACTCCCAGAGGAATCGGAGAGAGGCGGCTAGGCTGAATCTTAGGAGCACCACGCCAGTCCTCGAAGCGGGTCCTCTTCGTGCTGCGGTGTGCCGATCGTACGGCGGATTCCTTTGAGAGTCTCGCCGTCCACGAAGTGACGGGTTGTGGCCGGAGAGTCGCTGAATCCCGCGGCCTGGTGCGCCTTGGAGATCGAGGTAAGGCGACGTGTGATGGTGCCCGACGCCAATGTGGAGGCGCCGGTCGGCGATGTAGAGGGCAACGGTCTCCGGCGTTGAGGGAAGCTACGGTAACTGATGAGCGCGGCACCAGGACTCGAAGTCGCGCCAGTCGTTTCTATAAGCCTTCAGTGTGGTGGGGGCCTTGGCTACGGTAACGTAGGTCTTCGCCTTCTGAATCAGTTCCTCGATGCTCGGCACTTGAGGGACTAGAGACCCATCCGAGTTCAGTGAGTGTCTCGACGATTTTGCGATCTTCTAAGATGCGATCCTCTGAGAATTGATGGACAAAGCTGCTCGACGCCGATCAACGCGACCCATGGAGTAAAGACGAAAACCATCGCCGTCCGAGCTTTTCCCTAAGTGTATTCAGTTTTCGATTGTGGCATCGTCCCACACGCATGCCCGTACCGCACGGGCAAGGCAGCTTGTTGGCTTTACGTTTCTTCATGGCGAGTAGACGCACAAAACCGAGTAAGACGAGATCATCGTCCATGCTGATCATTGAGGCTAGATCTTCGCGTAGACCACGCGCCCCATGCGACAACTCCCCAAAGGGAAGTATTCCGCCACTCTCGAGGATCGAGTAACCATAAAGGTAAGGAATGACACATCGCTCAACAAAGGAGATAAGCGTGGAGGTTTCGGCCAGAATCAGTCGCAGTCGAGTTGGCGAGCCCAAACACAGATGGCCGGAGTCCAACTTATGGAAGGCTCGCGGGATGCGCATTGCCGTCTCTCGTACTAACGGAATGACTCTCGGATAATCGGGAGGAACGGAAATACTGATTTCATATCGATCAGAGATCAGCTCCTGACCGCGCGTCTGCGCGGAAAACTCAAGACTTCCCGCGATGATCATCTCGTGGCCCTTGGCGGGTTGGAGACGGAGGTCAGGATATTTCCGTAGCAGCTCTTCGATGCCCCACTTCTGCAACGCGGATGCACGCATTCATTCATTTCCCCAAGGCTTTGGCGCGTTGGTGATGGCGATCGCCGGCGCGGCGTGGGAGACACTGCGCATGGAAATGGACGCAAATTGGAATTGCCGCAACTGCTCTTGTGTCAGATCGAGCCGGAACATCTGGCGCACGCTGGCAGAGAGCCGGTCGCCGCGAAGAAGATCGGGCAGACGAGCCAGATCGGCTTTCGCCTGCATGTGCCAAGACCAAAAATTCTGTTCTAGCTGTGGATACTTGCTCCACTTGTCGGCGTAGTCTTCCGCGGGATCGGCCGGATTGGGAACTCGCGGTAGTCCGGCGCGAATGAACGACGGCATCCGGTCGACGATTCCAGTTACGGCCGTGAAGATATCCGATTCCCCGTTGTACGAATGGGTCGCAAGATTGGTGAGAATCATCGAAATCGGCGCAAGCTCGGGGTTCTCTTGGAACATGACATCGCGGTGGCGCTTCAGCAGTTGGATACTCCGCTGAAGCGGCGTCTTCCACTCGTATGCAGGAACATCTTCGACCGAGCTGAACAATCTCGCCTCTACCAGTCGCCGCAAGCGCGGGAGAGCGTAGCTCCGTGTGCGCTCCTCAAACCATCGTGCAAACCCGCGAGGGTTACTACTCAGCCAATTCGCGCTGATCAAAGCGTAGTGCGGGTGGCGCTTGTCCGTGATCGCCACGGTGCGCCTAGCCAGTTCGCGAGGAACCCCCAATCCAATAATGGCCGCAATGACGCCTTCCTCCTCGGCAACGCACGGCAGAGTATCTAGATGGAACGTGATTTCGTCTGAGTAGTGCAGGCGCCAGCAGCGATTCATCTCTTCGAGTGGGGACAGCATCTGGTGCGCTTCAGCGTAAGCGCGAATCTCTTCTCCAAAGAGCGTCTTCAGGTCCTTCTGTGTCATATGCGTCTTCGGCAGCGTGAGAGTGACCACATTGTCGAGATCGTATTCCCCCTCGGCGTTCAAGGGCCGGGTGACAGTGCCGTACCGGAAGGAACCCTGCGGCGTTACATGGGGCTGGAATACTGCGACCTTGGACTCACTGCGGCAAAGCCACTCTCCGAGTGACCGGTGTCGGTCCGCCGCTCGCCGGTAGTAAGACTCCGGGATATCGAGCGAGTCAATGATGCTGTCCAACAACTTTACAACGAGTTCATTCGCCATCTAACGGGCCTCCTAAAAGATTGATAAAGCAGGCACAAAGCCCCCGAGGGGATTGACCTGATCGTAGAGTTGCCAAGGCATGTCAGCCTTCGGCATGCGCACTCTGCCTATTTCCAGACAGGCAGAGACAGGGGCTGCGGGGAATATGTGAAGAATCGCGGATTGGCCGTGCGCAAACTTGATCTGGTCGAACGTGCGCCGTAATACAGATCTCAGGCCTGCGAGCTGTTCGCGACTCTTCATCACATCGTTGTGCGGCGTCTGCACAGTGATGGTCCAGATGCTGGCATCCTCGCCGATTACCGAAGTGACCCTTTTAAGATTGATGGTCGCGCTCAGGGACAGAACCAGCGCTGCCTTTCCAGTCTTCGATTCCGGTTCACGTATCAAGTATCCGGGAGTCTCCACTTCCGAGGGCCATTCCCAAGTCTGCGGTTCGCGATGAAGTTGGAAAACGTCGCAAGAGATGATGTCGCCCAGCAGCGATCCCAGGTGGATCAGGAGCGGCTGAGGTGCTAACGAAAATACTGAAAGATGAGCAATTTCGCCGTCTGAAATCCGATCTCGTACACGCCGCGCGAACTGCTTCTCGAGGTTTTCTCTCTCAGAGAGCCAGAACTGCTCATCGCGGTCGGAAACCGCGCTATTCTTGAGCCCAAGACTGATTGCATGATCGGAGGCCGGGTAACGGTGCGGGAACATGGCCGTCGCTGCACCTGCGAAGTTCAATGGCGCAGAATGTTCGCCGATGTTGGCCCCATACAGAAGAATGTGACTCTTCCTGGTCGGATCGATGCCAGTTACGAGTTCAATGCGTCGCTCGTGTTCGTGTTTCATCTGTTGGAGCAGTGACGCCGTGTAGCAGCCTCCATCCACCGCCGCGTCGATCTTCTGGTGGCACTCATGGCACACCAGAATCAGATTGTCGATCAAGTTCAGGTCTTCACGCGGAACCCCGTCGTTGCCACGTGGCCCCCCTTCACTGAAGGAGTAGATATGGGCCTTCTGCGCGATGTTCACGCGCTCGCTCGTGACTGAAGACTTCCAGAGCGGTCTGTTGCAGCCCGCAAACTCGCAACGGCCAGCAGCCCGACCCCAAAGGAAATTCTGAGTAGCGATAGAAATCGAGCGCGAGAGGTCCTTCACTTCTTTAACTGAGAAGATCTTTGGACTTGGCGCCGCTGTTCTTTCGAGTGCGAGTGCGGGGTCTGTCATGTTTGCGATCGCTCCTTGCTACGGACATTCCGGCAGGCTCAGAAGGTTATCGGGGTGCACGCCGTCGGCGGTAGTTTTTAGATATTTGTTGCCAAAGCGGCTCACCGCTACAATCACCCAAACCGTGCTGCCGTTGACCGATACGTAGAATTGCCATCGGTCACTCTCAGTCCCCGCGATGGCATCTTGTTGCGATAGTTTCCAGCGTGTCCCGTCGGCATTTACGCCGCCGACGTAGAGGATTCTCTCGTGGGGGTTGGTCCGGTCACTTTTGTTGATGCAACGGATCTGAACCTGTTGTGGCATTGCATTTTCCTCTCTTTAGAAATCTCCGGCGGGTCTGTATCCAGTCTAACACAAGTGCGAACAAAAAGTTCGCTGCCAGCGAACACAAAAGTTTATCGTTGCATATCTTGTTGAAAAGGCTCAAGATGAGGTGGGTGACATATGGAAACAACTGGCCAGAGAATTCGTAAACTAAGGGAAGATAAAGGGCTTACGCTCGACCAGCTGTCGGAACGTGCGGGCATAAGCAAAGGGTTCCTCAGCGATGCCGAGAACGGGAACCGGAACATGAGTTCACAAAACATACTAAAGATTGCGAACGAACTCAATGCCTCGCTGGATTACCTGCTCCGCGGCGCAGACATGCCGCCGAATCCTGAACCGGTTACGATCCCGGCCGAGTTGACCCAACTCGCCCGCGATATGAACCTTTCATTTACTCAAACCGAGGCACTCTTGGCAGCGCATCGGTCAGTAATAGCGCGGCGTTCAAACGAGGAACGGAAAACTCCCACCGCGGAGGACTGGAAGGAGATGTACGAGACGCTGAAGAAATTCCTCGTCTAGGCCGCTATGGACCGTCTACACAGCCAGAAGATATGGGATATCGCGTCCGCGTTGCGGTTGACATCGAACGGCTCACCCGCAGATGCCATCCTCGCGTTCTGCGAGGCAAGAGCTGCGGCGATGCTGACCGATTTCCCCGATTGTGTAACTCCTTCGGAGATGCTCAACCTAATGGAGGCGACCCTCGGAACCACGTTCGAGGTAGTTCGTTCCGATGATGAACTGGTAGCACTGCAGCGGCGATATGTCCAAGCAGGCGAATGGGGCTTCGCCGCGTTAGACAAGGAGCTCCAAGGTGACGTTTACGGCGTTACTTACCGCAGAATGACGGCTCGGACAGGTGAAAGATCCTTCGTTTCCGTGATCGACTGCCGAGGCGACAAAGGGCTACGGTCGTACTTTACAAAATGGCACGAGATCGGCCATTTACTAATTCTCACGGATCAGCAGAGGGGCAGCTATAAACGGACTCATGGGCGTGCAAGCAGTAAGGACCCAGAGGAAACTCTCGTCGATCTGATAGCCGGTCACATGGGTTTCTTCCCGCAGTTCCTCGTACCGGAAATCGGTACTGAAGTGACGTTCGCCGATGTTGACCGCATCAGGGGTAAGCTCTGCCCCGAGGCCAGCTTTGTCTCATCCGCAATTGCCTACGCGAAAAACCACGGGCAGCCGTGCTTACTCATTGATGCGAAACTCGCACTCAAAAGGGAAGAGGAGGCCGGCCTTCTCCAAGGATCTTTCGGTTTCTATGATCCGCCGATCCCAAAGCTCCGCGTGCAGTCGGTGGTACCAAGCGATAATGCGCGGCAATACGGACTCTACATTCCGAAGAACTATCGCGTTCCGGAGTCTTCTGTTATCCATCTAGTGCACAATGGGCAACAGGATCCCGCAGCCGCCGTGGAGTGCCTTTCGCTTTGGGAGTCTTCGGACGGCAAGTGCCTCGGACCCAAGGCAATTCAAATCGAAGTGCGCAAGTCCTTCGATTCTGTTTTGGCGCTCATCTCTTTGCCGCGCGGAATTTGGAACGTAGCGTGAACATGAAACTCCATGCCGCTCATGCCCTCGATTCTGGCTCGTGTCGCTTCGTGCTGGAGGTGAACCATGGCCCGAAAAGCGATCCAGATTATTACGAATGGACGGACTCGCAGACGCTAGGGAGTTTCCTTGGGAGCGATCTTGCCTCATGCTCGTCGGTTCGGCCAAAATGTTGACCGATCCGATCCGCCTCGTCAATCAATAGCAGTAAAATGAATGTCTAGTTCCAACACGAAGCGATTTTTGTGATTCGCGAGTGCTCGCTCAGCAACTTCAAAGCGTTCGGTCAGCCAGCGTACCTGCCAACCAAGCCGATCACTCTCAATTCGGGGAGAATTCCTTTGGCAAAAGTTCGATCAAACAGTCCGTCTTGCTCCTCAAGCAGGGTTTTGAGGCGGGGGAATCGCGACATCCTACGGGCTACGGAGGGCAAATCTGGGGGCCTTTGTGGTTTCAGGGCATTCACCTTTGGGCATGGTCTGAGTCTGGTGTGTTCCGTTTCGTTCACTCGGTTCATATCGCAAGTGCAGGGAGATTCCAGTCCCCGCCGTGGCTCCGCGAACCGCTGCGAGCGATGGGGGAGGATGGGCTGAACAGCCGAGATTGATTAGCGGTCTCGAGCTGCAGCTTGGCTAGGGTCCGAACCATCTAATACTGGTCGTCGCAGATCTCCGCACAGAAATCAAACCGATTCATGGTCGATCTACCTTGCCAGAACTTAAACCGCATTGATTTCAGGGCCAAATGACCGAAGCCGCACTCCGTTACCGGGCTGACATCACCGCTGGAGCCTTAAAGCTTCCGGAGACCAGAGTCATCGCGGATTTGCTCCTGAGCCACACCGACCCTGAAGGCTGGAATGAAGCAATTGTGACAAAGAACGTGCTACAGGCACGTAACCCTGCCACAGCGCGACGCTTAACCCAACTCATCCGAGGGCGGCTGGAGCTTATGGGGCCAGATCTTTGGGCGCTGGTCCGCGATGCAAGCGGGGAAGTTGCGACCCAGGCGGTGTTTGCCTCCGCTGTAAAGCACAGTCGGCTTCTCGGTGACTTCCTGCAAATTGTGGTAGCCGAGCAGTACCGGCTGTTCAGCATCACTCTATCCGATAAGTCATGGGACGAGTATCTCCAAGGTTGCCGAGAACGGGACACCGAAATGCCACTCTGGAGCGAGACAACTGGCAAGCGGTTGCGATCCTCGGTGTTCCAGATGCTCGCCCAAGGGGGGTACATCGATAAGACTCGTAGCCGGAGGCTGCAAACTGTCCACATTGCCGATCAACTACTTCGCTGTCTAAAAGCCAACAACGAGACGTATGTATTGCGCTGCATGCAGGTAAAACCATGAGTGAATCCCTGAACGAACGCTTGAACAAGATTCTGCCCCGAGTTATTTCCGATGGGTTCCTAAGCGGTAGCGGTATTGGCAACGAAGTTGCCTTTTACATTTTTGACTATCCTCCGGAAGATGAGCTGAAGGTTCGAGATTATCTGCGAACCTTGGTTGAGCACATTCCAAAGCAAAGGCATGGAATGCGGGTCAAACATCTGAACCTTTTCGACTTGGTTTTGAAGTACCTCAAGGGCAGACACTTGCTCGATAAGGCAATCCAGGTGCAACGAGAGAAGGGGAACGAGGCGCTGAAGAGAGCTCTCGCCGGTCCGTTGCATGAAACTAAGATGAGCAGCATGTTCGCTGAGATCACCCAACCGGAGCAACATGATCTCGTAATCGTTTCGGGTGTGGGTAGCGTCTGGCCGTTGCTCCGTTCACACACACTGCTAAATAACCTCCAACCGGTCATGGGCAAGACGCCGCTGGTGATGTTCTACCCGGGCCGCTATGACGGTCAATCGCTTCGGCTGTTTGGGAAACTCAAGAACAATAACTACTACCGGGCCTTCAAACTGATTCCGTGAATCGAGACAGACATGCTTGTAAAGAACCTATTTGAGCGAGACATCTTCCGGCCAATAAACGGCGTGGTAAAGGCGGACCAGCTTGACGATTCCTCTGTTTGGCAAGAGTTGGATGAGTTTGTCATCACGCGAGAACTCGACCAGCATTTTCGAAAGTTTATCTCTTGGTATCTCGAAGCATTGGACCAGGAGAAGAAGCCAGACTCGACGGGCAAGATGGGCATCTGGATCTCGGGCTTCTTTGGCTCTGGCAAGTCGCACTTTCTGAAGGTCCTCTCGTATTTACTTCAGAACCGAACTCATGTGCATGACGGCGAGAGTAAACAGGCAGTCGAGTTTTTCGAGAGCAAGGTTAAAGACGCCATGCTGTTCGGGGACATCAAGAGAGCGGTCATTGGGGATACCGATGTCATCCTGTTTAACATCGACAGCAAGGCCGACCACGGCAGCGGATCGGGACGGGACCTCATTCTGCGCGTTTTCCTAAAAGTCTTGAACGAGTTGCAAGGTTATAGCGGCGATTACCCGCACATCGCCCACATGGAGCGCTACCTCGAATCCAAGGGAAAACTGAATGCATTTCAGGTCGCTTATGAAAAATACACAGGACTCAATTGGCTAAAGGAGCGCGACGCTTACCAGTTCAACCGAGATGAAGTGGTTAAGGCTCTTGCCGAAACTCTCGGCCAGAGCCAGTTAGCTGCCGAAAAGTGGATCGACGGGGCTGAAGACACTTTCTCGATCTCGGTTGAAAACTTCTGCAAGTGGGTCAAGGAATACCTGGATTCCAGAGGGCCTCATCACCGAATTATGTTTCTGGTTGATGAAGTAGGTCAGTTCATCGGGAATGACTCTCATTTGATGCTCAACCTGCAAACGATCACTGAGGACTTAGGAACGATTTGCTTGCGTCGGGCCTGGGTCGTGGTCACTTCTCAGGAAGACATGGACGCCGTGATCGGCGACATGGGCAAGACAAAGAAGCAGGATTTTTCCAAAATCCAGGGCCGTTTCTTCCCTCCGTTATCCCTTTCCAGCGCCAACGTCGATGAAGTGATCCAGTCTCGATTACTTGCAAAGCGACCCGATGTAATGGATGAGCTCGAAGACGCCTTTAAGCAGCGCGGTGACATCCTCAAGAGTCAGCTCACTTTTAAAAACTGTGGCATGACGTTCCGCCAGTTCAAGGATGCCGATGATTTCGTCAAGAACTATCCCTTCGCCCCTTATCAGTTCCAACTAATCCAAAAGATATTCGAGGCAATTCGAAAAGCCGGCGCCACAGGTATGCACCTGGCTCGGGGGGAACGGTCGATGCTCGACGCCTTTCAATCGGCTGCAAAGACTGTCTCAGTCCAGGAAGTTGGCATCTTAGTCCCACTGTACGATTTCTACCCTTCGATCGAGAGCTTCCTCGATACGGCAGTAAAGAAGACCATCGATCAGGCTGAAACCAACCCGAGCCTGCAACCCTTCGATATCAAATTGATTCAGGTTCTTTTCCTCATTCGGTACGTGGACGAAATGAAAGGAAATGTGGACAACCTCGTGACCCTCTGTCTCGATCAGATCGACGGCGATCGGCTGGGGTTGCGCCACCGGATCGAGGAAAGCCTGGGGCGGCTCGAGAGTGAGACTCTAATCAGCCGGAGCGGCGACAACTATTTCTTCCTGACCAATGAAGAACGTGACATCAATAAAGAGATCAAGCAAGTCGATCTATCGAGTGGTGATGAGGCCAGACTCCAGGGCGAGCTCATTTTCGATGATGTGCTGAAGGGACAACGCAAGCACCGATTCAGCACAAATAAGATGGACTTCGATTTCAACCGCCGCTGCGACCTGTTTCCCATTGGCAACCAGAAAGAAGGAGCTTTACTTGTATCGGTCATCTCACCTCTAGCGGACGACTACGAGAAATACGACAAGAGTAAAGCAATCCTTGAAAGCTCCGCTGAGGGCGGCCAAATCCTGATCAAGCTGGGAAACGACGAAGGTCTAGGGCGCGAACTCCGAACATACCTGCAAACGGAGAAATATCTATCTCGCAAGAACGACGGTACACTCTCTGAATCGACAAAACGCATCCTTCGCGACTGCGCTGATGACAATCGCCAGCGGCGCGAGCGTATTGCAACCCTACTCGGTGAATTGCTGACCGATGCCGAATACTTCGTAGCCGGACAGCTGCTCAAGCTAAAGGCATCCGCGCCAATGGCGGCATTGAATGAGGCAATGGAGTACCTCATCAAGAACACCTTCAGCAAAATGAGCTACCTGAAACACCTCTCCGCTGAGCCTCTCAAGGAAATTCAAGCCGTTCTTCGAAGCAACGATGTCGCTAAAGAACAATTGCTCTTTGAGAAGGGAGAGAACAACCCCGAGGCGATTGAAGACCTCCGCAATTACTTGCAACTCTGCTCGATGAAAAGCCAGCAAGTTGTACTGCATGACATGCTGGAAAAGCGGTATTTGTTGCGCCCGTACGGCTGGCCCGACGAGGAAGTCCTGCTGCTATTAGCCCGGCTAATTGTCCTGAGTGAGATCACGGTCATCATGGATTCCACATTGGTGCCCATTGACAAGGTGTATGAGGCAATCACGACGCCATCCAAGCGTCGCAAAGTTGTTATCCGCAAGCGCGAGACCTCTGATCCCAAGGCGATCCAGAACGCTCGCAGTCTAGGCAAGGAACTCTTTGCCGAGATGGGGCCGGACGGGGAGGATGGGCTCACTACATATCTGCAAATCAAGCTCAAGGATTGGCAAGCAGCTCTCCACGGTTTCAAACAGCTGGCCGATACGGGAAGCTATCCAGGCGCCGTCGAGATCACCGATGGTCTTTCCCTCATTGCTCCGCTCATTGCCGATAAAGAGAGCAAGAAATTCATCGAGCGATTCAATTCGCTCAAGGATGACCTGATTGATCTGGAAGATCAGTTCCAGGAACTTGAGCATTTTTACAGTCATCAGCGGCCGACATGGGAGAAGCTCCGTAAGGCCAACACTGCGTTCCAACTCAACCGGCTGGAACTTCAGAAAGACGCAGAGGCTGGGGCTGCACTCAATCGGATGCAGGAAATATTATCAGCCCCAAGTCCTTACGGACTGATCAGGGAGGCCGACAACCTCATCGGCACCGTCAGCACAGTGAACCAATCTCTGCTCAGCGACCGGCGGGCTGAAGTCGTTGCCAAAATCGACGCCCACATTGCGGCGCTAAATAAGGATCTCGAAACTACCCAAGGTGAAGCTGGCCTGCGGGCGGCTTGCCTGGCGCCGCTCACAGCCCTGAGAGAGCGGGCACAGAAACAAGAGAGCCTCGCTCACATCACCCAGGCCGAGAGCGAGGCATTGAAGGAATTTGACATTGCTGTCGGTCGCATCGAGAGCGCAGTGGCCGAGCAGAAGAAGCCCAAAAGCAACAGCTCGGAAGAGCCTACGAAACCGGTTGCGGTAGTGAGGAAGCAAAGAATCATTAAGCCAACGGAGATCATGAAAGCGGCGTATCTCGAAACTCCCGATGATGTGAACAATTTCCTGAATGCTCTTCGACAGGAGCTTGAGAACGCTTTGGCAAACAACGAACGCATTCAGATTCGGTAGGGTCGCTATGAATCGCACAGCACTGAAGAACTACGCACCGCAGGCTCGCCGGGCCTTCATACAAGCCGTCACGGATCGGGCAGCATACTACGGGCTAACGACGAACAAGATTGAACCCGTCATTCAGAAGGGCGACGTCGCCGTAATCGGAGGCCGGGAACATCCTCGTGGGGTCGCCGGAGCGCGTAAGCAGCTCGAAGAGCGCATCAAACGATATGGCTTTGAGCCAACGATGGAGGCAGTAGCCTACACATGGTTCAATCGGTTGCTCGCCATCCGATTCATGGAATTACATGGTTACCTGGAACATGGCTACCGGGTTTTGAGCCACCCCGAGGGTAAGGCGACGCCGGAAGTCCTGGAACAGGCCGAGCATGTTGCTCTGGCAGGCCTGAAGCACGACGTGGTCGTTGACCTCAAGCTGGCGGTCAACAAAGAGGATGAACTGTATCGGCTGCTGTTAACAGCGCAGTGCAATGCCCTTCACACCGCCATGCCGTTCCTATTCGAACGAATCGACGATGAAACTGAATTGCTGCTGCCCAGTAACTTGCTCAATTCTGATTCGCTCGTCCGGAAGCTTGTCGGCGAAATCGATGAGCAAGACTGGCAGCAGGTAGAGATTATTGGCTGGCTTTACCAGTTTTACATCTCGGAGAAGAAAGACGAAGTCATCGGCAAGGTTGTCGCCAGTGAAGACATCCCTGCGGCTACACAGCTCTTCACTCCGAATTGGATCGTCAAGTACCTCGTTCAGAACACACTCGGTCGTCAATGGCTGGCGACCTACCCCCAGTCGACGCTGCGACAGCGGATGGAATTTTATATTGAGCCTGGTGAGCAGACACCAGAAGTACTGGAGCAACTGAAGACAATCACGCCGACCAGCCTGAACCCCGAGGAGCTGACTCTGCTCGATCCGGCGTGTGGCTCCGGTCATATCTTGGTCGAGGCCTACGAATTATTCAAAGCGATTTACCAGGAACGAGGTTACAGGGCGAATGACATACCGAGGCTGATCCTGCAAAAGAACTTGTTCGGTCTAGAAATTGATGATCGAGCGGCGCAGCTCGCCGCCTTTGCTCTGATGATGAAGGCCCGTTCTGACGACCGCCGCATTTTTGAAAGCGGTGCGAAGCCGAACATCCTCGCTTTTGCAAGCAGCCAGGGCATGAACGCCGTCGAAATCACCCAAGCGCTGAACTCACCAATTACCGACCAAGATCCTCCCAGCCAGTTTTTATTCGAGGAGATTCAGTCCGAAAAAGACGGTCTGTTCAGCAAAGAGGCAATGGCGGTGAAAGGTCAGATTTCTCGGAGCGCCATCGGCGCACTGCTGGAAATCTTTGAGAATGCCAACGCGTTCGGTTCATTGATTGAGATTCCGTCGAAGCTCGCGGCACAGTTGCCCGAGATTAAAGATAGACTCGCTCAAGTGCTTAAACGCGGGAACCTGACGCATACACCTGCCCGAGTCATCGAGCCGTTATTACGGCAATCAGACATTCTGACAAGGCAGTTCAACATGGTTGTCGCAAACCCGCCTTATATGGGGAGCCGTTATTACAACCCCGTTATCAAGCATTTTGTAAAGGCCGCGTTTCCCGATGGGATGGGCGACCTTTGCACCGCATTTTTGCTAAGGAACGGTAAATTTGCGGTTGCTGGCGGCTTTGTTGCAATGATTACTTTACCGAACTGGATGTTCCTGCCAACATTCGAACTCGTACGCCGTAGTCTTGTTCACTCGTCAACGATTGAGAGTTTGACTCATAACGGCCGCGGAGTCTTTGGCGCCGACTTTGGAAGCTGCGCTTTCGTTATCCGCAATTCTTCTGTCCCCACATTTCGCGCCTCCTACCGTCGTCTATTCGATGTTCCCAGTCTTGTTCTAGATAACATAGAGCTCGCCAGTCGTTTCCTTTCACGGTCGTCGCTGTATTCCTCCATGGAGCGGCTTGGTCGCCTTCCAAGAACGCCAATTGCCTACTGGGTTGACGACAACTTCCTTCGTGTTTTTAAAGAAGGAACGTCCTTTGAGCAACTCGCCAAGCCAAGGCAAGGCTTGGCAACGGGTGATAATGATCGATTCCTTCGAGTGTGGACCGAGGTTGACCGATCCAACGTAGGATGGGGATACAGAAGTAGAAGTGCTGCTCACACGAGTCAGAAAAAGTGGTTTCCATATAGTAAGGGTGGGCCTTTTCGTCGCTGGTATGGCAACAACTACCTACTTGTCAACTGGGAAGACGATGGCAAGGAGATTCGCACTTTTTGTGATGACGAAGGGATGCTGCGATCTCGCCCGCAAAATATGGATTATTTCTTTCTCCCCGCATTGACATGGAGCCTGACGTCTGTGTCTCAGCTCGGATTTGCGGCTCGCTTTCGGCCGGCTGGGTGCATCTTTGACATAAACGGTATGTCCGCGTTTGCTGACACCTCACAATTTGTGGTGCTCGGTCTCCTCAATTCTGTGGTGGCCTTCGAAGCGCTCAAGATTATTAATCCCACATTTTCCTTTCAGGCGGGTGACATTGCGAACATCCCAGTATGTATGCCTCAATCGGAAGCGCTTATTTCCGAAAAAGTGCAGGAGTGCATTCATATTTCAAAGCATGATTGGGATTCAGTGGAAACGTCATGGGACTTTACCGTCTTTCCATGGCTAAACATCGATGGATCATCCGGATATATAACTCATTCGTATGACCAGTGGACCGAGTTGTGTCGTACTTATCGAGAACGCATGCTCACGCTGGAGACCGAAATCGATAAGCGGTTCATAGACGAATACCGATTATCTTTCGAAATTAGTGCTGCTCAGCGCCACGAGCAAATCACGACCCATGTAATTGAACGTAAGGAAGATACCAGGCGGCTTCTTTCATACGCGGTTGGCTGTATGATGGGCCGCTACAGCCTCGACAATCCAGGGCTAATTTACGCACAAAGCGGGAACCAAGGGTTTGATTCCAACCGATTCAAGACGTTCAGAGTGGATGACGATGGAATCATCCCCATGTTGGAAATTGATTGGGGAGTTCGGGATGATGCAACTGCACGTGTCATAGAGTTCATTGGCATAGCCTGGCCGACCGAAAACGTGGAGCAGAATCTAAAATTCATCGCCGAAGGACTCGGGCAAGCGAGTAACGAGCAGCCAACTGATACGATCCGCCAATACATGGCCAACGGTTTCTATAGACATCATTTGCTGTTGTATAGAAAGAGACCGATCTACTGGTTGTTCTCCAGCGGTAAACAGCGGGCATTTCAATGCCTAGTCTATCTGCACCGCTACCACGAAGGTACGCTTGCTCGGATGCGCACCGAATATGTGATTCCGCTCCAGGGCCAGATCGCCGCGCGGATCGATCAACTCGAAGGCGACAAAGCCAAGGCAACCAGCACCAGTCACCGCAACAAGCTTCAGAAAGAACAGACAGACCTCAAAAAGCAGCAGGCCGAACTTCGCATTTTCGAAGAGAAACTGAGACACCTAGCCGACGAAAAGATCACGCTCGATCTCGATGACGGCGTGAAGGTGAACTATGCCAAGTTCGGTGACCTCCTGGCCGATTCAAAAGTAATCACGGGTGGGAAGGACGACGAATGAGCGACCTCGACCAGATCAGCGCCGCCTTGGAACGTCTTTTCAACGAGGAAGGACAGCGCATTGTCTTTTGGAACGATCCGGACCGGGAATTTCAAAGTATTCTGCCATTCATCATGGTCGAAGGTGTGACCACGCTGCGGCTGGATGAGGTTGGGGCGCTCGACGCCAAGATACGTATCGAGCGGACCGACCCCGACGGCAGATTCCTGCTGTATGCCCCCACTGAGGAACCTGATTACGAAGACGATTGGCTGCTGGATATCCGGCTCTACAGCCGCAGCTTCCGGGCGGACCGGGCAAGCATTCTGTTGCAAGAATTAGGACTAGTGAACCAACATCTGCGCACGCATGTTGCCGAACGCCGCAAGTTCTTTGATTCGAAAGAGCGGCTTCAGAAAATCAAGAATTTGGTTCTTCCTGATGATGGCGTCGCCGCGCTTGACCGTAACATGATCGCGGTCGTGGCAAAAGCCGATCAACCGGAGCTCTTCAACATTGTGCGGACGATCTTCCACGCATGGACGGATACCGAGAACGAAGTTGAACTAGATAATCCGCCAACTGTCTGGACCCAAATCGAGAAGTTTGATCTCGACGTCCCTCTTTGGCAGATGGTCAAAGCGGCTTTCGGATATGAGGAAGTTAATCCAACTCTAAAGAACCTCTTGCTCAGGCTCATGCTCACGGACTACGCCCATTATGTGAAGGCAGACGTGCCGCAGTCGATCCGCGGTCTGCTCTTGCCCAAAGCTTTTTGGTCGAACGTA
>Ga0182016_10004359_pt1 | contig 15688 bp, 13 predicted proteins | sample 712S2MmetaG_FD_120491 | JGI IMG/M metagenome (GOLD analysis project Ga0182016, IMG submission 120491) | Permafrost microbial communities from Stordalen Mire, Sweden - 712S2M metaG | ecosystem: Environmental > Terrestrial > Soil > Wetlands > Permafrost | place: Sweden: Stordalen | collected...
CGGTCATGGCCGGCCAGGTAAAGCACAAGCAAATTTTTTCGAGCATTCGCCCCGATTGGCGTCTGGCCAAGCTCTTGCTCAATCTGCGCACGCGGAACACGGATATGCTGCTCGGCGCAGTGGCCAAGGTGCTGGCCGACGAAGGCATCGAACTCATCAATTCCACGCAATTCCTCGAGCCGCTCCTCGCCCAGGAAGGAGTACTCACCGCGCGTGCCCCTTCCGACGAAGAGCGCAAGGACATCGAGTACGGCCTGGGCGTGGCCCGCGCCGTCGCCGGCTTCGACATCGGCCAGACCGTGGTGGTGGGCGCCCAGGCTTGTGTGGCCGTCGAGGCCATGGAAGGCACCGATGCCGCCATCGAGCGCGCCGGCCAGCTGATGCGCTCGCTTGAAGAGGACAATCCCAGCCCCGCCTCCACGCTCTCCCGCCGCCTCACCGTAGTCAAGGTCGCCAAGCCAAACCAGGACATGCGGTTCGACGTCCCCGTCATCGGCATGCGGACAATTGAAACGATGGTCGAGGCAGGCGCCAGCTGCCTCTCCGTCGAGGCTGGCCGCACCCTCCTCTTAGAACGCGAGTCCCTGCTCAACCGCGCCAATCAGGCAGGGATTGCCATTGTGGCTTCTCCGCGCTGATACTGGTTACGGCAAGGGATCAGGCGTCAGGCATCCCATGATCGGTCGCTTTACCGGTTCCCAGCAGGACTTCCCCATACCGTCTTCCCTCTTTTGCTGAACGCTGACAACTGACCACTGCCAACTGCCCTTAGGAGGCCCCCGAAAGATGACCAGAAAAACGATTCTCTTTGCCCTCGCCGCAGTCCTTGTGCTCGCGGTTGCACTCGTTTCCGTCCATGCGGACGATCAACAGACCATGCCCACCGTTGGACAGCTCGCGCCCACTTTCACCCTTCCCTCGCAGGATGGCTCGCAGATTTCGCTCGACAGCTTTCGCGGCAAATGGGTGGTCCTGTACTTTTACCCCAAGGACATGACCAAAGGCTGCACCATCGAGGCTCACAATTTCCAGCGGGATCAGGCGAAGTTCGACGCCGATAACGCGGTCATCCTCGGCGTGAGCGTCGACACTCCGGACAGCCACAAGGAGTTCTGCACCAAGGAAGGGCTAACCTTCCGGCTGCTTGCCGACCCCGAGCATAAGGTGGTCGACGCCTACGGTTCACTGGGACACTTTGGCCCCATGACCATCGCCAGCCGCAACACATTCCTCATCGATCCAAAGGGTAAAATCGTGAAGGAATGGACCAAGGTCGATCCGCAGGTTCACTCGGAAGAGGTCTTGGCCGCGCTCGCCGAACTGAAGAAATAAGCGGAACTTTGAAGCAAACCCGTGCGGTTCTATCACCGGGACCGCACGTTTAGTCTTCAGGCAGACCCACCGGGCATTCTGCAGCCGAGGACGAAATGGCCGCCAGACTTGCACATGACTTTCGCGTTGAATTAAGCGTGCTGCGGACTGCGCTGCTCGCCATCCCTCCTTCGCTTGCCGATACCCCTTGGCGCGAAGGAGGATGGACGCGCAAGCAGATCCTCGGCCATCTGCTGGATTCGGCGGCGAACAACCGCCAGCGGTTTGTCCGCGCTGCAACAGAGGGCAGCTACACCGGTCCCAAGTATGCGCAGGATGCGTGGGTGGCTGCGCATGGATACGCCGCCATGCCGTGGGATACGCTGGTGCGCTGGTGGCAGGCGGAGCATGAGATCCTGGCCGCGGTTGTGGATCGCATCCCCGAAGAACGCCTGGAGACAAGCTGCATGATTGGCGAGGACGCGCCGTTGACCCTCCGCTTTCTTATCGAAGACTACCTCGTGCATCAGCGCTGGCACTTCAAGCAACTGAAAGCGGGCATTCCGGCACAGAGATAAGTCCATACGCAGAAAAGCCCGGCACTGAGCCGGGCTCTTTTGCTTGCCTTACGTTGCCTGTTGTAGTTACTTCTTGGTTGCCTTCTTCGCAGCTGCCTTCTTTGCCACTGCCTTCTTTGCAGGGGCTTTCTTCGCCGCTGCCTTCTTCGCCGGAGCCTTCTTGGCAACTACTTTCTTCGCTGCTGCCTTCTTGGCTGGCGCCTTCTTTGCTGCTTTCTTAACTGCCAATGGTTTACCTCTTTTGGTGGGTTTGCTGGCGCGCTTGCCAACCGTAGCTTTCTTGGCTGCGGTCTTTCCGCCCTTTACGCCAGCGCTCTTCTTCTTTGCGGCGGACTTCTTTGCGGCCTTCTTTGCCACAACTTTTTTCGCGGCTGCCTTCTTGGCAGGAGCCTTCTTCGCAGGGGCCTTCTTTGCAGCGGCTTTCTTTGCAGGGGCTTTCTTCGCGGACTTTTTCTTGGCCGGCGCCTTCTCTGCATTGGAGGACGCTGGGGGGGGTGGCGGGGGCGGCGTTCCTGCGGTCTTGCCGCCTGTCGCGCCGGTAGTTTGTGGCTTCGCAGCCGCCTTCTTTTTCTTCGCGGCCTTCTTCTTAGCCGGCTTCTTTGTCGGCTCTTCCACGATTAGAATGATTGTCTCTTCAACCACTGGCTCGTCATCGTCTGAGGACGTCAGTATGCTGGAGGTTTCTACTTCTTCGTCTTCTTCCTCGTCGTGATCGGGGTCCAACTCCGCGGGCTCCCCATCGAGGTCGCCGTTACTCATCGCGTACATCTTGAATACTTCTTCCATCCTTTTGCCTCCAGCGGCTCACCGCTGCCATCGTGATTAGCTCGTCCTTCGCGCCGTAAGCATTTCTGCTCCGCTCGCGGAAATCATTGTAGCAATAGCTTGCACGCAAACGCTATCAAAACACAAGTATGTAATAAGGTCCCTGCCCGTTTTAGCTGCTGCGGACGCCCATTTTCGTATGTTTCCATCACGATTGTTTCTTCTTCCTGGCTTTCTTTGTCGTCGAAGTGCCATTCGTAGATGGATGATTGGATGCCTTTGTTCTTGCGCCAGTCTTCGCACTCGGCGTGGCATTCTTGTTTGCAGCCGAATGGGTCGCAGACCCTTGTACAGAGCGCCTTGCGGCATCGTTCGCCTTCTCCGGCGAATGAGCTTTTCCATTCGCGGATATTGACCGGCCTTCGCTCGAGCCCTCATGACTCGCGACCGCGCCAACGCGTCGATGCGGTGTGGAAGCGCGCCCAACAATGGAAGGTTCGGCAACGTGAAGACGCCGTCCCGCCTCAACTTTCACACCGGTCGTTTTGTTCCATCTGCGCAGTTGATCGAGCGAAACGCCAAAACGATCTGCGATGGTCACCAGCGTATCGCCCTTGCGCGCAGTGTAGAGCGCCGTCCGCGTGGACAGCGCAATCGCGGGCGCTACCGGCACCGCAAGCGCTTCAACTCCCTGGATGCTGTCGCTCTCGCGCAGCTGATTTGCCGCGGCGAGTTCTCCTTCACCCACATGGTACTCACGTGCAACGCTTGCAAGCGTGTCTTCCGCGACAACGCGGTGATAACGCCATGTGTTGCGCTTGGCCTCTGGGATGGTCTCAATCCGCTGCTCAAAGAGGGTAGCCGTACCCGCCGGCAGATGCAGGTCGAACGAAGTATCAGGCGGCGTCACTTGCCGAAGCAGACTCGGGTTCAGCGCCATCACTTCATCAAGCGGCGCTCCCACTAAATCGGCCACCAGCTTCAGATCCGCAGAGTAATTTATCGTCACCGTGTCGGTGAGCACCGGCGGATCGAGAGTGAAATCATCGAATCCATACTGCGTGGGATGATTGGCAATGATGATGGCCGCGAGGATTTCCGGAACGTAGTTCTTCGTTTCTCCGGGAAGATTATTGCGCTTGTAGAGCTCCCAGAAGTCCGCGTATCCGGTCTTCTGCACCGCGTGCTGCACGTTGCCGGCGCCCCAGTCATAGGCGGCCATGGACAGGTACCAGTCGCCAAGCTGGTTGTAGATAAACTTCATGTAGCGTGCGTACGCGCGTGTCGATTTCTCCGGGTCAAAGCGCTCGTCGACATACGCGTTCCGCACAAGTCCGTAGTTGCCATGCGGCATGAATTGCCACATGCCGCCGGCGCCGGACTTGCCATTCAGCGCGCGCGGCTGAAAGCCCGACTCCGCGACCGCAAGATAGATCAGGTCCTGCGGCACTCCCTCTTCCGCCATCACCCGCTGGATCATCGCCTTGTACCGCCCCGATCGCTGAAACGAGTGCAGCAGCGTGTTATGCCCACGCTGGCTGTTGGCAAAGAAGTTGATGTAGGTTGCCACATAGTCATTCACCATCAGCGGAAGATCGGACTTGGTGGTTGCAAGTTCCGTCTTGGCCTTGGCTACAATGTTCGGATCCACTTCAAAGGTCACATCGCTGGCCACATCGGCAGGCGTGGGCTCCACGTTGGGAACAAACCCGTTGCCCTGCTTCAGCGCCTCCATCTCCATCGCGTTTACGCCATCCACAACGCGATCGAACTCCTCCTGCAACTTCTCATTGCTCTTGATATCGATTCCGCTCGACAGCATCAGATCCACTGCGCGATCGAATTCCGCCTTGGCCTCCACCAGGTTGCCTTTCTTATAGGCCTGCTCTCCGAAGCTGTAGGCTTGCTCCACCTGCTGTATGAGAACGCGCACCCGCTGCTCTGCGGCGGTGAGAGGAAGAGGCGCAGGCGGAGCCGGCTGCGTTGGCGTTTGCGACTGCGCGGCAAGTTCCGGCGCGGTGGCCTGCGGCGGCTTATTCTCCGCGGCGCTCGTGGTCTGTGAGGGATCGCACCCTGCCAGAGAAAGTACCAGCACGGCAGAACCAGCCAATCGATAACAATTCCAGCGAGTGCGCATGAAGAGACGCGGCTTCAGCTCCTCAACGTGGGACCGCGGAAGACGCTACCCCAATGATAAGCTATGCCATGGAGGTTCGCCGCGGCGGACGCGCCTGAAAAGCGCATTAGCTCCCTTCGTGAACCCAGCATGGACGTACGCTTCCTTCGTAACTTCGCAATCATCGCCCACATCGACCACGGCAAGTCGACGCTGAGTGACCGTCTGCTCGAATTCACCGGCTCTGTCACCGGCCGCGAGATGCAGGCCCAGATACTGGACGACATGGACCTGGAGCGCGAGCGCGGCATCACCATCAAAGCCCACGCCGTTCGCATGATGTACAAGGCCAACGACGGCATCACCTATCAACTCAATCTCATTGACACACCCGGCCATGTGGACTTCAGCTACGAGGTATCGCGCTCGCTGGCTTCCTGCGAAGGCGCGCTGCTGGTTGTGGATGCCAGCCAGGGCGTGGAAGCGCAGACGTTGGCCAATGCCTACCTCGCCATCAACCACGGACTTGAAATCATTCCGGTCATCAACAAAATCGATCTGCCTTCGGCCGACATTGAGCGCACCCAGGAGGCGATTGAAAAGGCTGTAGGCCTGGACGCAACAGACGCCATTGCGTGCAGCGCCAAAACCGGTCAGGGCGTAGCCGAAATTCTTGAAGCCATCGTGCACCGGCTCCCTCCGCCCACCGGCGATCCCAATGCTCCACTGCAGGCGCTCATCTTCGACTCATGGTTCGATGCCTATCGCGGCGTCATCGTGCTGGTGCGTGTCATGCAAGGATCGATGCGCAAAGGCCAGCGCATTCGCCTGATGTCCAACTCGAAATCCTTCGAAGTGGAATCGATGGGCGTGCTGATGCCCAAGCCCGTGGAGATTGGCGAACTGACCGCCGGAGAAGTGGGCTTCTTCGCGGCCACCATCAAAAACGTCGGCGACACAAAAATCGGCGATACCGTTACGGACGACACGCGACCGGCCTCCGCGCCGCTGCCAGGTTTTGAAGACATCAAGCCGATGGTCTTCGCCGGCCTCTACACCGTGGACTCCCACGAGCACACGCTGCTGCGCGACGCTCTCGAGAAGCTTCGCCTCAACGACTCATCCTTCTTCTTTGAGCCGGAGAGTTCCGTAGCTCTGGGATTCGGCTTCCGTTGCGGCTTCCTCGGCCTCTTGCACATGGAGATCATTCAGGAGCGCCTCGAGCGCGAATACCAACTGGATTTGATTACTACCGCTCCCGGCGTTCGCTATCACATTACGCTTACCGACGGCTCCGTACTCGAGGTCGATAACCCTTCGCGCTGGCCTGAACCAACCAACATCGAGAGCATTCACGAGCCGGTGATTACCGCCAAGATTCTGACCAACGAGGAGTATGTTGGCGGCATTCTGAAGTTGGTCGAGGAGAAGCGCGGAAAGCAGTTGAACTTTGAATACGTAACGTCGACGCGGGTGTTGCTCACCTACGAACTCCCTCTCAATGAGATCGTCCTCGACTTCTACGATCGGCTGAAATCCATCTCCCGCGGTTACGCCTCGCTCGACTATCAACTTGCCGGAGAGTGGCAGTCACCGATGGTGAAGATGGACATCCTGGTCTCCGGCGAACCGGTGGACGCACTCTCCATCATCGTCCATCGCGATTTCGCATACGAGCGGGGCAAGCTCCTGGTTTCCAAGATGCGCGAATTGATTCCCCGGCAGCAGTTCGAAGTTGCAATCCAGGCCGCCATCGGTGCCAAAATCATTGCGCGGGAAACCGTGGTCGCCTTGCGCAAAAACGTCCTTGCCAAGTGCTACGGCGGCGACATCTCGCGCAAGCGCAAGCTGCTGGAAAAGCAAAAAGAAGGCAAGAAGCGCATGAAGCGGATCGGTAAGGTCGATATCCCGCAGGAAGCCTTCCTTGCCGTTTTACGCGTGGGAGAAGACCAGCAGAAATAGCCCCGATCCGGAAATTGCACCCGAATCAAGTTCATGTGACATTAATCACCAAATGTGGGAAACCGCTTAAACCCTGCGCCTACAAACCTTTGCGCACTTGCGCTCTCTCAGCAAGGCTGGGCTGCAAGATTTTGTTGATATATAAGGGCTTGCTGCCCCTATCAGAATTCAATAAGAGTTGGCAAGAGAAGATTTTGCGATGGATCCGAAATTTTCGCGAAATCTTTCCACAGAATTTTCCACAGGAGCCACACGGCTGCTCCCACCGCTGCCACACAAATTTGCACGCCGCAAGGGGCCCCGTGATTTGAGGCCCGGAAGCATGGCTGAGCGGAACTCAATGGGCAGGTTTGGCCTGGGCTCCTGGCGCGGCGGGCAGCCCCGGAGGCGGAGCCGGAACTCCCGACTTCGTGTTATACGCGTCAATCACCGCCTTGGTAATGTCGAGAGACGGCGCCGCATACAGAACCGGGGTCGTCTGCTGGCTCATATCCAGCACCATGGTATAGCCCTGTTGGGCCGCATAAGCCGACAGGACATCGAACACCTTGGAAGCCAGGGTGTTGTACATCTGCTGCACGTCCTGGTTACCGTCGGACTTCAGGTCCTCGGTCAGGCGATCGAGTTCCTTCTTCTTGTCGTCAATGGCCTTCAGACGGCTCGCGCGCTCGGCGTCTGCAAGATTCGCGCCCTGAGCCTGGAATTGCTTGGTCAGACTCTCGATCTCATCGTTGAGAGCCTTGGCCTTCTGTTCCCGGGGCGCGTACTTCTTCTCCAGGTCGGTATAGTTGCGCTGGCCTTCGTTGGTCTGCGCCACAGCAACCTGGAAAGCAATGACGGCAATCTTGGGCGGACCGGCAGGCGCGGCGGCAGCAGCGGGAGCGGGAGCGGGCAAACTCTGCGCGGCTGCGCACATCGCCATCCCCATGACGACTGGAACAACAAATGCAAAAGTATGCTTCATCTGAATCAAGAACTCCTTCGGAGATTTTCCGCTGCCATCTTGGTGAACCCGATCACGCCGCAAAAGCCCCCGATTTGTGAGGGGCCTTGCGGCGCATCGGAACTTTCAGCTAGTGGGCGGCGGCTGGCTTCGGAGCCGCGGGCTTGGGAGCCGAGGCTGCCGGCTGCGGCGGCGGCGCTGGAACGCCGGAACTTACGTTGTATGCGTCGATGATGGCCTTGGTAATGTCTGTCGACGGGCTCGCATACAGAACCACCGGGGCCTGCTGCTGGCTTCCGCTGCCGTCTACCACCAGCGTGTACCCCTGCTGTTGTGCGTACTTCGCCAGGGTGTCAAACACCTTTCCAGCTACCCCGTTGTAAACTTCCTGCAACTCACCCTGGAGATCGTTCCGAGCATCTTCCGCAAGACGCTGCGCGGATTTCTGCTTGTCGTCGATGACCTTGGCGCGACTCGCCCGCTCGGCGTCGCTCAGTTTGTCGCCCTGCGCCTGCAACTGCTTCTGCAAGCCATCGATCTCGTCCGCCATGGCCTTGATCTGGGTGCGCTTGGGGTCGTACTTCTTCTGAAGATCTGCGAAGTTGCGTTGGAATTCGTTTGTCTGGCCGACTGCCGCCTGAAAAGCGATGACAGCGATCTTGGTAGGACCTGCCGGTGCCACGGGTGCGGCCGGTGTTTGCGCGGCGGCGCTCAGAATTCCTGAGGCCAGCATGACAGCTATGGCTAACGAATGCTTCATTTGAATGTAAAACTCCTTCGAAAATCCTGTGTGGCTGTCCGCGTTTCAGCGCATGACCAAGCCTGCGCCTCCTGAGAAACCATATCGTCTACTTCCACCTCACCGACCAATACCTGTCGCTGGGGATCCCGAGGGAGTGTCTCCGCGCCGGTTTTAAGGGCAGAGACAGAACAGAAGACGCTAGCGGAGACGTCAAAAGGAACTCCTTGGATTATAGGAGTGCCGGGTAGGAGCGTCAAACCGCCGCACCGTGAAATTCTCTGCGCCGCGTACGTCGAACTCCGCACACACAGCACTCCAGGGCTTCCGCCGAAAATCGTTCTACAACCCATCTCATAAATAAGCTCACAGCCGAATCCGGTATTTTGAGACCCGCCCCAAAGCGGGTCGAATGCCAGACAGCAACTCGATGCCGTTGGCTTATGAGATGGGTTTAAAACGTTGTCGAAACCGTCAGACGGAAGGTCTTGCGAGGTTCGCGGAACTGGTACCTGGCTCCGTACGCCGCCATCGATTCCGCGTACGTGTAGTCTCCGGCGCCCCCCGGAGGGAACATGGACCGGGTAATCAACTCGGCCGAGCAGCTCTCCTTGTTTTCCCCCAGAATCACATCGTTGCAATACGGCCTCTCATACAACCGAAGCGGGTTGTAGGCGTAATAAAGCCGGAACGGCGCATTGATGACCGGCATGATGACCGAAATCTCAGCTCCAGTGGACATGCGCGGAACAAAGTTGGTGCCGGCGATTGGCCGGATGTTTGGCTGGAACCCGACCATGGATCCGGGGATACCGCCCTGGCAGGATCCATTGTTGTAGACTGGGCAGCCGTAAAGCGGAGCCGTCAGCGACGCGAATCCCTCCGGGCTCTGCTTCAATTGCCCGTGGTTCAGCGCTACATCGATGCCAAAGTCATTGAAGAACGCGAAGGTGACCGGCCCGGCAATTGGAATCTTGTATTCCAAATTTGTGGTCAGGCTGGTATCGCCTCCGATCGACGCAATGCCGTACACCGGTAGCGGCACCGAGATGCACTGGTTGTCTTCCGGATTGGTCGGATCGCGCGGAACGCAGGTTCCGTCTGGGTTCGTCAACTGCACATTGGTGCGGTTGGGAACATAACCGTAGGGTGTTGCCCCGCGGATATCGAATCCGCGCAGATCGGCTTCGCCGCCAGTATAGAAGCGGTTGTTTGGCGGAGCCACATCGCCGCCGAATCCCTGCACGTAGCCCAGCTGCGCTCGCAGGCCCAGAATATTCCGTCCGTTGGGCGAAAGGGTCAAATAATGGATGCGCATGAAGCGCTTGTAAGCCACCAGCGGCGAGATGTACCGCACGTTGCCGCCGATGCCGGCCACCGAGAATACGGCCGAATATTGCTTGCCGCTGGTCGGCCGCATTGGATTGTTGATGGTGTTGTAGATGTAGGTGAAAGTCGCTGAACTATTCACAATGCCCGCCAAAGCATTTGAACCCTGAATCCCCGAACGGAAGCTGATGGTCTGGAAGAAAGTCTGCGAGGCCGAGCTGAACGCCGTGATGGACGACTTGGTGAGTGAATAGGTCATGCCCACGCGCTGGAATGCATGCCGCTTCAGCGGGTAGCTGACACTGAGATTGGTGCCCGTGGAAGCCTGGTTGTAATTCTGCGTCAGCGATTGCTGCGCCTGGCTCAGGTTCACTGACGTCCCGGTCGACGTCTGGTAGTTCTTTGCCGCGTTGAAATCCTGCTTGGTGTTGAAAAGCTGGAAGCCGATATTAAATGGCCGATTGCGCAGGTAGGGTTGCGTGAAGCCGAACATGAACTGGCGGCTCACGTTGCCCAGGTTGCCCTGCAGGCTGAGGGTCTCGCCCAGTCCGAGAAAGTTGTTGGTCTGGTAGTTGACGCCCAGGAACGCGCCGGACAAGCCGCTGACGCCGCCGTTCAGGCCGATCGAGTTTTTGCCCTTTTCCTTCACCTTCAGCAGCAGATCCACGGTCCCCGCTTCAGCGTCCTGGTGAGCCTCCGAATCCTCATCCACCTTCAGCGGTTCAAAGTACTCAAGCTGGTTCAGGCGCAACAGGCTGTATTCCCACAACTGCGAGTTGTAGACCTGCCCTTCTTCCAGCATCAGCTCGCGCCGGATGACCTTGTCGCGGGTAATTGCGTTGCCCTGGAACTCGATGCGCGACACATAGAACGGCTTGCCTTCGTCAATGTCGATCACCAGGGATACGGTCTTCTTTTGTTCGTCGTATTCGGGCTTCGGAATCGCGCCGAAGTTGATATAACCGAGCTGCCCATACGACTTCTTCAGGTTCTCGAGGCCCTTGCTGATCAAGGTCGCATTGAACCAGTCCCCATCCTTCACCGCGAAAACGGACCGCAGGGCCTTCACATTGTTCACCGCCTTGTTGCCGGTAAACGTGATGCTGCCAAGCCGGTAACGGGCGCCTTCTTCAACCGGCATCAGGATATCGATGCGCTTGCCCCTGTTGGGGCGGAAGGTAAACCAGTTCAGGCCACCCTCGTCGCGAATCTGAGTCTTCGGCTCTTCAATCGCCGCGTTGTAATAGCCCTTGTCGCGATACGCCAGCCGCACTCTCTCGGTGTCCTCTTCCAGCTTGGATGAGTCGAAGGTCTGCGGAATAAGATTCTCAAAAAAGATGGAATAGGGAATGCCGATAGGGCGCAGGTTCTTCATCGCCCGGCGCAGCAAAAGGCTGTTGATGTGCTCGTTGCCGGTGAACTTGATCTCGCCCACCTTCACCGTGGGACCTTCCTTGATGTTGAAGTTCACCTGCACCGACGCCGGTGGAATCGTCTTGATCTCCGGCTTGATAACGGCGAACTGATGCCCGTGCTCCGCCAGAATATCCCTGAGTACGGTCACCGCCCGCATCACCTTGGTCGGGTCGTATTGGCTCTCCTGCGTCAGGCCGACTTTCTCTTTTTTGAAGCGGTCAAGAACGTCGGACACCGAGACGGCGTTCAGGCCCTTGTAGTTGATTTCCCGGATCGTCGGCTTCTCACGCACAAAAACGTTCAGAATAATGCCCTGTTCCGTGTCTTCACGCTCAATGCGGAGGTCTTCAAAGTAGCCCGTATTCCATAGGGAGTTGAAGTCGCGCTCCACTGAAAGCGGATCGTACGTGTCGCCCTGGTGCGTAAACAGACGCGCCAGCACCGTCTCCTTGGGAATGCGCCGATTGCCGATGACCCGAATCGAAAAGACGGTTTGCGACTGCTGAGCCAGCACCGAAGCGGCGGCCAGCACCAACAAAAGCAGTACAGCCGCCACCCGGCGGATGCCCGGCTTGTGGCTCTCGGTCCGCAAAACGCGGCTCATGCAAATCTCTTTCGCCTTCACCGGGCAAAGGCCCTGCGACGAGCAAAAATACTGGTGCGGTCCATAGTTCGTCTTCAGGTTCGGCTTCACGGGAAAAATATCGACACCCTCACTGCTGAAAATCTGGTCCTGCCTCGAGGAAAGATTGATTATATTGGACCGTACCCACCCCGCCCAAACCGGCGCGCAGTCATCGGCTCCGTTTCCATCTCTTCCCCAGAACTTCTCTTCCGCGCTTGGTCCTGCGGACTCCGATGGGTTCATAGCCTTCCCAGCGACCAGCGTCGCGCTGCGAAAAGGATTTGGGACTCATCCCACAGTCTACCGGAACCAGACGGGTTGGGCCCGGTACAGGCAGCGTTTACCCTGCTCTGCGCCATGGCGTTGCTTCGCTGCATCCCTCTTAGACGCAGGTCAGCCGCACATGACATCCTGTCTGCGTTGAGGTTTTCTCATGAAAGAGCAATCAGTTTATGATTTCTCGGCGCCGCTCCTGGACGACGCCCCGATAAGCCTCGAATCCATGCGCGGCCAGGTGCTCCTTGTAGCGAATACGGCCAGCCAGTGCGGATTTACACCCCAATATGCCGGTCTCGAACGGCTTTTTCAGACGTATAAGGGGCGCGGCTTTCAGGTCCTCGCGTTCCCTTGCAACCAATTCGGCGCCCAGGAGCCCGGCTCTGCCGCCCAGATCGGTTCCTTCTGCCAGAAAAATTATGGGGTCAGCTTTCCCGTTTTTTCAAAAATCGATGTCAACGGCCCTGACACCCACCCCATCTTTCGCTTTCTTAAGGAAAAGAAGCCGGGGCTGTTCGGTACCACGCGCATCAAGTGGAACTTCACCAAGTTCCTCGTCGACCGCGAAGGCCGGGTTGTGAAACGCTTTGCCCCTTCGAAGCCGCCAGAAAGCCTGGCTCCAGACATCGAACAGTTGCTTGATCGAACCTAGAAGTGTTCTCACATGCCTGTTTTGATGGGGCACGGCGTCACAATTCGGTGAAAGCTCCATCGTTGGCCGTTTTGAAAGGGCACGATTTTAATCGTGCCGTAAACGCTCTTACGTGAGCGTCGGCTTCAGCCGCCGAGGGATGCTTTCCGGGACTTCCGCTTGAACCCAGGCTTTTTTCCGCAGCCTGTCACAGCCCGTCTTCGGAAATCACAAATCCCGGCGTAGCCCTAATCAAAGCGGTAAGCGGAGATCGCAGCGCCCATCGGCTCATCGGTAAATATGCGGGACCCCGACGCTTCGCCGCCAGCCCCGGACGCCACCATCAACGGAATCAGGTGCTCCTCGCGCGGATGAGCGTAGGCGGCAAAGGGACCATTGCGCCAAGCCCTCAAAAGGGCATCGCGCTCCGCCGAGGGCGACTCCACCGCGTCCGTCAGCCAGGCATCGAAGGCGCGAGCCCGCTCCGGCGTTTCAGGCCGCAAGTATCCACGCAGGTTGTGGAAGCTCATGCCGCTGCCCACAATCAACACGCCCTCATCCCGCAACGGAGCCAGAGCGCGCCCCGCGGCCAGGTGCAGTGCCGGGTCCAGACTGGCAGCAAGCGATAGCGTGACCACCGGGATCTGCGCCTCTGGGAATACCACCTTCAGCGGCACAAAAACACCATGATCGAAGCCGCGACTGGCGCTGAGCCCGGCCGGAAGCCCGGCCTGAGTCAAAAGGTCTCTCACGCGCGTCGCCAGTTCCGGGTCGCCCGGCGCGGGCCAAGTGAGGCGGTAGGTGTACTCGGGAAATCCCGAGTAGTCGAAGATGAGCTGAGGGGCCGGCGCGGAACTTGCGGTGAACGCAGGTTCCTCCCAGTGGCCGCTGATCACCAGGATCGCTTTGGGAGCTTCCGGCAGCGTCGCAGCCAGCCCTTCAAGAAAGTGCCTGGTCGCGTCCCATGTGTCCGCCGGTCCCCATGTCCATTCCATGAAGAAACACGGTCCTCCGCCGTGGGGCAGGAAGAGCGTGGGTTGTCGCTGGTTGTGTGCTGGCACTTGTTCATCCTCCTGACGTTTCCCGGCAATCGTGCATCCCGGGAATTTGTTGTTCAAACAACTACCAATTGGATGTTTCGGCGCTTCGCCAGATTCATGACTTGCAACAAGTCTTCAATCGCTGCCGGGCGCTATTGATGCGCAATGGCCGGTAGAAAGCTAATTCGGAATGCGAGGACCTGCAGAACTCCGAACAGTGCAATCGGTACGCAGCCGGCAAACGACCATCGAGCCCGCCAAACACTCAGCCCGAAGCCAACGGCGCTGGCCGCGCCAACAACAATCGTCATCGCGATTTCAATCGGCGCGAAATGCCCGGAGATGAGGTGGGACCACCCAAGAAGAAACAACCAGATCAGCGACATCATGGCAAACCAGAAGAACATACATGGCAGAGCGCACCAGCGGGCGAATTCGCGGCGGTTGAAGCCGGCAATGATCGGGATCCACAGCGGCAACGTCTGCACCTCGTGCCGCAGCGATCCGTGGCTGACCGCGCCCACAATGTAAAGCGCGACAAGGACCGCCAGGCAGCAACCGCCGATTGTCTTCAGGCTATTGGTCATCAGAATGTCCCCCGTTCTTTCTTTCTGCCCATGCTGCACACGACCCCCTATTTCAGCGGCGGCGCCAGAAGGTAGACATAAGCCAGCAACGCCGCTCCGACAAGGCCGGGAATCAGGCCAACCAGATACACCGAGCCCGCTTCCCGTTCCGCTCCGAGTAGTGCGTGCAGAAAGATCATCAGCCCAATACCCACAGCAACGTTGATTAACCCGGCGATCTTCAGGCCCTCCCGGGTTTTGCTCGCTTTGATCCGCTCATCCTCTCGCAGCAGCTCAACAGCCGCACTGGCGCCTTCTCCTGACGCCTCGGTAATCCGCCGCAGCGTCTCTGTCTTGTAGTAGGCCTCGCGCTCTTTGCGTTGGCTGTCGACCCAATGGACAACGGCGGTGAACGTGAACACGATCACAATGATCACCAGCGGAAACAAGAAAAGAATCTCAGTGTGCATCTCATCCTCCTTGCCGGGGATTCTCCCCATGCGTCTGGTGGGACAGACAGCCCGCTCATTCGGTTGCATAATCTTCAACAGGCAAATCCCAGGCATAAAATGCAACCGGAACAGCCGAGGACTGGTCCCACCCATTTGAGAGGCGCCAACTCCAGCATGACCACCTCGACCAACGCCGCGAAAGACCTGGCCGATCCCGACCTTGCGGACATAGCTCGCGTGCTGGCCGGCGATTCGCAGGCCTTCGAGGGCATCGTCCGCCGTTGGCAGGGGCCGCTCGTCAACATGGCCTGGCGCTATTGCCGGGACCGCAGCCGTGCCGAGGAGTTGGCCCAGGAAGCCTTCCTCCGCGCCTGGCGTGGCCTCGCCGGCTGGCGTCGCGATTCCGGCTTCTCCACCTGGCTGTTTGCCCTCGCCGCCAACGTCTACCGCTCCGATCTCAAGCGGTTTCCTACCGTCACCGTGCCTATTGACGAGGCGCCTGAACCTTCGCGCTCAGCCACGCAACATCAGGCGCTGGCCGTGCAGCAAAGCTCTGACTTAGTGCGCCGCGCCGTGCTTGCCTTGCCTGTACGCTATCGCGAACCGGTTATTTTGTTCTATTTTCATGAGATGGATGTAGCTGCCGCGGCGCGCACCATGGGCCTACCCGAGGGAACGCTCAAAGCGCGGCTTTCGCGAGCACGGGCGCTGTTGCGAAGTCGATTTCCGCACCTTGAAGACGAGCACGCAGCAATGGAATTCGCGGATTTGAGCAGAGGAAAGGAGGCAGGACGATGATGAAGACCGGGACAACACACAGCGACGCTCAACACCGTGAGATCGACCGCATTCTGGCCACCGAAGATGCGCTGGTTCCGTCCTCCGGTTTCCTGGCGTCCGTAATGGAGCGCGTTCGCGAAGAAGCAGCCGCGCCGGCTC
>Ga0182016_10004360_pt1 | contig 15682 bp, 12 predicted proteins | sample 712S2MmetaG_FD_120491 | JGI IMG/M metagenome (GOLD analysis project Ga0182016, IMG submission 120491) | Permafrost microbial communities from Stordalen Mire, Sweden - 712S2M metaG | ecosystem: Environmental > Terrestrial > Soil > Wetlands > Permafrost | place: Sweden: Stordalen | collected...
AGTGCATCGGCTGGGTCGGCTTGCAGGACCAGACGCGTTCGGAAGCGGCGGAAGCGCTCGCTGAATTGAAGACCGCCGGCGTGCGCCGCATCGCGATGATTTCCGGTGACCGCCAGGCCGTAGCCACACGCGTCGCCGCCGAGATCGGCTGCGAAGAAGCGCAGGGCGATTGCCTGCCGCAGAACAAGGTGGAATTCGTTCGCGCCATGAAGGTCAAAGGCTACAAGGTCGCGGTCATCGGTGACGGCGTGAATGACGCGCCGGCGCTCGCGGCCGGCGACATCGGTATCGCGATGGGCGCGGCGGGCAGCGAAGTCGCCATCCATAGCGCGACGATTGCGCTGATGAACAATGATCTTCGGCGCTTGCCGTTTCTGGTGAAGCTTTCGCGCAGCACGCGCACGGTCATCAACCAGAATTTTGCGTTCGGCGTCTGCTTCATTCTCGTTGGCTGGACCACAACGACGACTGGCATCATCGGCCCGATTGTCGCCGCCATGCTGCACGTCGCCGGCTCGCTCGTGGTGATCTTCAACAGCGCGCGCCTCGTGCGCAAAGGCGAGGAGCTGGAACATTTCCATCCCGAAGCCGTCGCCGACAAGCACAACCACGGCTCGCCGCGCAAGCCTGCGGGCGAATTGACGCCGAAGATGGCGTGAATGACGCCTGTCTGATTTATGCCCGTCACTGAATCGAATCCGCAGCCCGCAATTCGCAATCCGCAATCGAACGGCGAAATTGTCGTCTCGGTTCGCGGGCTGACGAAAGTGTTCAAAGATTTCTGGAACCGACCCAAGGCGCACGCGGTGGACAATGTGGATTTTGAAGTCCGCAAGGGCGAGGTTTTTGGTTTGCTCGGACCGAACGGTTCCGGCAAATCCACCACGGTCAAGCTGCTGCTCGGTCTGCTGAATCCGACGAAGGGTTACATCGAGGTCTTCGGCCATTCACCGCGACACGTCCAGACGAAATCGCGCATCGGCTATCTGCCGGAGGAATCGTATCTCTACCGCTACCTCAACTCGCGCGAGACGCTGGATTTTTTCGGGAATCTGTTTCATCTCTCGAAAAGCGAACGCGACAGTCGTGCGGAGCAACTTTTGGAAATGGTCGGCCTTGGCAAAACGCAGACGCGCGCCGTGGGTGAATTTTCCAAGGGCATGCAGCGCCGCATCGGCCTGGCGCAGGCGCTCATCAACGATCCCGATTTGGTGATTCTCGACGAGCCGACTGCCGGTCTGGATCCGATTGGCTGTCGCGAGGTGAAGGATTTGATCGTCGCGCTTGCGCGGCGTGGCAAGACGGTGATCTTGAGCAGTCACCTGCTTTCCGACGTCGAGGATGTCTGCGACCGCGTGGTGATTTATTACGGCGGAAAAATCCAGGCTGCCGGCACGTTGAAGGAACTGCTGGCCGAGCCGGACACGTTGCGCATCACGACGCCGGTGCTGCCGCGCGAAACTCTGGAAAAAGTCTTGGAACTCATCCGCAAGGATGTTTCGACCGGCGAGGTGCACGTGGACAATCCGACACAGAATCTGGAAAGCTATTTTCTCGACGTGGTAAACAAGGCGCGCGCGGCAAACGAAACCAGCGGCGCGCAGTCCGGCGCACGCGTGGCGGAGTATTTGCGCGGGGGCGTGGCGGCCAAGCCGGAAGCGGAAAAGGTTCTGGAAAAACTGTCGTTGCCCCAGGCTGCGCCGGTGGCCATTGAAGTCAAGTCTGCGGCGCAACCAGCCGTGCCGAAGGTGGACGACAAAAAACTCGAATCGCTGGCGCAAGCCAGCCAGCCGACGCCGCTGCCGGCCAAACCCGCGCCGGAAGCGAAGCCGGTGGATTTGTCCAAGGCAGACGAGAAACTTTCATCGCTGCTCGGTGGAAAGAAATGATTTTTAACCACGGATGGACACAGATGGACACGGATAAACTTCAACGTATGACCACCACCACATTCTAAATCCGTGTTCATCTGTGGTTGATTTAATTTGAAATGCAAAGAATTCTCGCCATCGCCTGGTTGACGTGGAAGGCCGCACTGCGGTTCCGGCTGTTCCTCGTCATTGCGGTGCTGCTGATCCTGGCGGTTGTCGGCCTGCCACTGGTCATCCAGGACGACGGCACGGCACAGGGTTTCACGCAGATCATCCTGACCTACACGCTGAGCGCCATCACGGCGCTGCTCGGCATTTCGACGCTCTGGCTGGCGTGCGGCACGCTGGCGCGCGACATCGAGGAATGCCAGATCCAGGTCGTCGCAACGAAGCCGATCGCGCGCTGGCAGATCTGGCTGGGCAAATGGCTCGGCATCGTGTCGCTGAACGCGGCGCTGCTGGCGATTTCCGGCTCGTGCGTATTTGGATTGTTGCAATGGCGCGCGACGAAGCTGTCGGCGGCGGAACAGGAAAAATTGCACGAGCAGGTGCTGGTGGCGCGCGGCTCGGCAAAGGAACCGGATCACACCGCGGAAATTAATGCCGAGGCGAAGCAGGTTTTGCAGGAGCGGTTGAAAAGCAGTCCGGTGACAACGGCGGATTTGCCGGAAGTGGAAAGGCAGATTCGCGAGCAGGTCAAGGCCGAGTGGCAAGTGGTGCCGCCCAGCTACCAGCACGCGTGGCAGATTGACCTGGGCTTCGCCAAAAATTATCTGAAAGACAAACCGCTGCAACTGCGCGTGAAATTCAACGCGGCGCAGAAAACCGCGTCAGGCACCTATCTCGCCTTGTGGCAGGTCGGCGTGCCGGAGAGCGCGAAGCTGTGGCAGACGGAAACGCCGATGAGCCTTGCGTCGGACACGTTCCACGAATTTGCCATTCCGCCGAATCTGTTCGACACCAACGGCGTGCTGACCGTCCTGTTTGTGAACCCGAACGAAACGGCGCTGCTCTTCCCGCTCGAGGACGGCATGGAGGTGTTGTATCCCGCCGGCGGCTTCGCGCTGAATTTTGCGCGCGGGCTGGCCATCATTTTCTGCTGGATGGCGCTGCTGGCGGCGCTGGGGCTGGCGGCGGCGAGCTTCCTTTCCTTTCCGGTGGCGGCGTTTTTTTCGCTGGCGATGCTGGTGGTGATTCTGTCGAGCGGTACGCTGGCGGACGCCGTCGAGTCCGGCACCGTCGTGGGCGGCAACGAGGAGACCGGCGTGACGGGTCATTCGGGCGCGGATGCGGTGCTGATCCCAATGTTCAAGGGCATTCTGGCCGTCACGCGGCTGGTGGAAAATTTTTCGCCGATTGACGCGCTGAGCACCGGCCGCGCCATCACCTGGACCGAGCTCGGACTGGCGGTCGGCCAGATTGTTGTGCTGCTCGGCGGCCTTGTCGCGCTGGCCGGCATCGTGTTGTTTCATCGTCGCGAACTGGCGACGGCGCAAGGAACCCAATGAACCCGCGCGCCAAAAAAATTCTTCTGCTCCTGCTTGCGGCGGCCCTGCTGGCGGGATCCGGCCAGATGCAAAAGACCTTGAACCGCGACCGCGAGCAATTGGGACTGACGCGTCTGAACGCGCTGGAAAACGCGCCGCCGATGCTGGCGTTCACCACGGTCGCGCTGGGCGGTTTTCGCGGACTGATTGCCAACGCGCTCTGGATTCGCGCCAACGATCTCCAACAGGACGACAAATTTTTCGAGGCGGCGCAGCTTGCCTCATGGATCACGGACCTGGAGCCGAGCTTCACGCAGGTCTGGTTGTTTCAGGGCTGGAACATGGCCTACAACATTTCCGTCAAGTTCAAGGATTTTCCCGATCGCTGGCGCTGGGTTGAGCGCGGCATCGAACTCCTGCGCGATGAAGGACTGCGCTACAACCCGAATGACTTGGACATCTATCGCGAACTTTCGTGGTTTTTTCAGCACAAGATGGGGCAGAACCTCGACGACGCAAACATGTATTACAAGCGGCAGTGGGCGATGGAAATGACGCCGCTGTTCGGCCCGCACGGAACGAATTTTTCCGAGTTGATCAATCCGCCGACCGCCGCAGCCCGGACGAATGCGCAGGTGCTCCGTGAAAAATACAAGCTGGATCCGGTCTTCGCGCAAACAGTGGATGCGCAGTATGGCCCGCTGGACTGGCGGCTGCCCGAGGCGCACGCGATTTATTGGGCGGCTTACGGTCTCGACGCGGCAAAAAAGAATCCCGAAAAGGTTAAGGCCGATGATTTGATCAAACTTCGTCGCAGCATCTACCAGGACATGCTCCAGGCGTTTCATCACGGACGCATCATTGACGATCCGTTCGCCCAAACCTCCTCGCTGGAGCCGAACTTGGATTTGGTCGCCAAGGTCAACGACGCCTATGTGGCCTCGATGAATGAGGATCAACAAAACAGCAACCACATCAGCAACGCGCACCGGAATTTTCTGAAGGACGCGGTCTATTTTCTCTACGAAAACAACCGCGTGGCCGACGCCGCCAAGTGGTATAAAGTCCTCGGTGAAAAATATCCGGACAAATTCATTCTGGAAAACGACCCGAATTCATTCCCGCGCAATCTCACGCTGGATGAATACGCTGTGGCGCGCGTGCAATCGGAACTCGGCGACACCTCGCAGGAGCGCACCACCGGTGTCGTCGAAGGCCTGATTGCCCGGTCGTATCACGAGCTGGCCAGGGGGCAGGACGACCGGTCTGCCGGCTTCCGGCTGCTCGCGCGGAAAGTTTATGACAATTACACGAAGAAAATTTCCTCGATGAAAAGCAACCTTGATCGTGTCGGCCTGCCGCCATTCGAGGTCATGAACCGCACCGTGCTGAACCGGCTGCTCGACACGCAACAACCGGTCATGCCTTATGCCGCGCGGGCCGTTTTGTTGACCCAGCTTGGCATGCCGGCTGAAACCGCTGCCGCGCCCGCCGGAACAGGTGCCACCAACGCGCCGGCGGAGACCGTGACGAACTTCGTGGAAACGGCCCAGACTAATTCTGTCGCACAATAATTGATTTGGCGGCGAGCCGTTCCGCAAGATTGCTTCACATCAAAACTCTGATAACCTCCGCCGACTGTGACGAAGAAAAATTCCAATGTCCGCCCGCTGCGCGTCGGCTTGATTTCGCTCGGCTGCGCCAAAAATCTGGTGGACGCCGAGATCATGCTCGGTTCGCTGATGAAAAGCGGCGTGGAGATCACCAACGATGCCGCGCAGGCTGACGCCGTCATCGTCAACACATGTTCGTTCATTGACTCCGCGCAGGAGGAGAGCGTGGACACGATTCTCGAATCCGTCGGGCTGCGTGACGCCAGCCAGCGCGGCCAGGCCGTCATTGTTTCCGGCTGTCTCTCGCAGCGGTTCCGCGAGGAACTGCCCAAGCTCATGCCTGAAGTGGACGCCTTCATGGGCATTGACCAGGTCGCGCAGGTCGGCGACATCGTGGGCAGGGCCATCGCCAATCGGGCAGGGAAAGTTGGAGGCCAGCAGTCAGAAATCGGTAGTCGGAAGCAAAAAGTTGTCGGACGTTTGAATGAACTGGAAAAGAACCGCGACCATTCCAGCCATGAAAAAGAAGAATCCCTGCGTGGCACGGATAAATTCGGCAAAACCAAAACCGTCGTTTCAGCCGCTGAACTTAAAACTCAAAATTCAAAACTCAAAACTGATTCAGCGCCGTTGCTGGACGTGACCGCGCGGCCGGTGTTCATTCCTGATTTCGGCACGCCGCGCTTCCGGCTCACGCCGAAACATTTTGCGTATCTGAAAATCGCCGAGGGCTGCAACCATCCGTGCAGTTTCTGCATCATTCCGCGAATGCGCGGTTCGCACCGCAGCCGCACGCAGAGCGACATCGTCAAGGAAGCGAAGGTGCTCATTGCCGACGGCGTGAAGGAAATCAATTTGATTTCGCAGGACTCGACTTACTACGGCTTGGATTTGCGCGCGAACCACAGCCGCGCGATCTCGTCGCCGGAGAAGTTTTCCGCCGCCACCAAATCACTCGCTGCCGACGCCACGACCATCTGCACGCTGCTGCGCGAATTAAATGCGCTTAAGGGCGATTTCTGGATCCGCCTGCTTTACACGCATCCAGCGCATTGGACGGACGAGCTCATCCAAACGATTGCCGAATGCAAGAAAGTCGCGCGCTATGTGGACATCCCGCTCCAGCACATCCACGAAAACATGCTCGAACGGATGCGGCGTGAAACCACACAGCAATACATCGTTGATTTGATCAAACGCATCCGCGCGGGCATTCCCGGTATTGCGCTGCGAACGACGTTCATTGTCGGCTTTCCGGGCGAAACCGAGGCGAGCTTCCAGGCGCTGCTTGATTTCATCCGCGAGACGAAATTCGAGCGGCTCGGCGTGTTCACCTATTCGCAGGAAGACGGCACGCTCGCGGGCAAGATGGCCGCACAAATCTCCGACAAGGTTCGCCAGAAACGCCGCGAACTTGTCATGGCTGCGCAACACAAGATTGCCAGACAGGTTTCGGAATCCTTCGTGGGCCGCGAGGTCAAGGTTCTCATTGAAGGCGAGGCGAACGCGAAACAATTGCAGAGTGCGAATGTCAGTTCCTGGGAACACGGTCTCATCCGCGAGACCGACCGGCACACGGCGCAGATGAAAGGCGTTTACCTCGTCGCGCGCGGCGAAGCGGATGCGCCGGACATTGACGGACGCGTTTATGTGCGCGGAAAACTGACGGTCGGAAATTTCGCCCGGGTCAAAGTCGTCGGCCACACGGACTATGATTTGATTGCCGAGCCGGTTTCTTGATAAAACCAATAAAATCAAGTGGTGTTTCAAGTATTTGAATACATTACCCCCAAAGTCAGTCAAAGCTGGTGAAACAGTTCACTATTTCGGGAACAACGGCTCATTCATTTATGAAAACTTTGACACCTAAACATTTTCTTTGCGCCGCGGTGATCGCGTTTGCATTGGCTGCCGGCGGCTGGTTGCAAAACCTCAACGCCCAGACGCCGCCTGCGCCGGCGGCAACGGATGCTTCGGTGGTGCCCGCCACGCCAGTTGTGCCGCCGCCAAACATCGTTCCCGGCAGCCCGTATGCGGAAGTGGTGCGGCTCACGCAGGCGGGCGTGGACGAGGGCATCATCACCACTTACGTCCAGAATTCCACCAGCCTGTTCAATTTGGATTCGGACAGGATCATTTATCTCACCAACCTGGGCGCGCCGAATACTTTGGTGACGGCAATGATGCAGCGCGACCAGCAGTTGCAGCAGCAATTTGCCGCCAATCAAGCCGCTCAACAGGCACAGCAGACGCCGCTACCCGCGCAAGCCGTCCCGGCTCCCGAAACTACGCCGTCAAATACGACGGACGTGACACCGGCGCCCGCACCGGATCAGCCGGTCACGGTGAATTATTTTTACGACAACCTGGCGCCTTACGGCAGTTGGGTGATGGTGGGCGGATACGGCCGTTGCTGGCGGCCGACCGTCTGCGTTTATAACTCCGGGTGGCAGCCGTATTGCGACAATGGGCATTGGGTTTACACCGACTGCGGCTGGTATTGGGCTTCCAGTTACGCGTGGGGCGCGACGTTCCATTATGGCCGCTGGTTCCGCGATGCGAGCTTTGGCTGGTGCTGGTATCCGGACACGGTTTGGGCACCGTCGTGGGTGACATGGCGCTATTCAAACAATTATTGCGGCTGGGCGCCGTTGCCGCCGCACACGGCTTATCAGGCGGGCGTGGGCATCGTCTATAACGGTGGCAATGTGAGCGTGGGCTTCAGCTTCGGGCTGGGGGCCAGTTGTTTTACATTCGTGCCGACGGCATATTTTTGCAATCCGCATCCGCGCAACTATTGCGTTGCCCCGGCGCAGGTGACACAGGTTTACAATAACACGACCGTCATCAACAATTACAACATCAACAACCGCACCATCGTCAACCACGGCATCGCGGTGGAAAACATCGCCACCGCCAGCCACTCGACGATTCATCCGGTGCCGGTTCATCAGGTGAACAATACAATCGTTCAGCACGGACAAAGCCAGCAGTTCAATCGTCCTGCCAATGTGTCAGGTGCAAATCATCAGGGTTACAACCGTGATTTTGGTTCGCCTTTGCGGACGCCGGGTTCGTCGCAAAGCTATCCTCATCAGCCAAATCAAAATGCCACGACATCCCAAGCCGTGCCGCCGCACGCCATCAGCATTGCCAATCAGGTTCCGCCGCAGCACAAGTATAGCCCCCCAACGCCGCCGCAACCTTCAGCGCCGGTGGCCGGCTACCATTCGCAGTCGGCGCCGGCGCGGACGGAAACAGTGCCGGTCAACGGCTCAAGCCCGCAAACCACGGCGGCGCACCAGCAGCCGACGGGAACACCGCGATACCAGTCGCAGCAAAATTATTATCATGCGGCGCCGCAACCATCGGCACCGGCTTACACGCCCGCACCCGCGCAGTCGCAGCAGGGTGGCTACCAACACCAACCGGGCGGTTATCAGCAGGGAAGTTATCAACAACAAGGTGGCGGCCATTATGGAAATGGCGGAAATCAAAACTGGTCCGGGCATTGATTTAACCGAAGATTTCAGCGTTTATACGCCGCGCGGCAATTTTCCATGCGGCGTTTTTGCTTTTGCAGCTTCGCCGCCGCTGGCAAAGTCTCGGCGTGGGAATTTCCCTGCAGCAATTTGAGCAGATGAAGAAACGCCTCGGCGGCAAGCCGTCGCGCGAAGCTTTTCCACATGTCCTCCGCCACGCGTCACTTGTCACCAGCAAAATCATTCTGGGCGTGGATCCGTCCTTGCGCGGCACCGGCTACGGCGTCATCCGCTTTGAGAAATCCAGTCCGGTCGCGCTCGCGCACGGAACGATTTCTTGCCCGAAAGACTGGGCACGCTCGCGCTGCCTCGCCAAAATTTCGCAAATGCTCCGCGACGTTGTGCTTGAATTCAGACCGGACGTCTGCGTGGTCGAAGGTCTGTTCTTCGCGCAAAATTTGAAGACGGCCATCATCATGGGCGAAGCGCGCGGTGCGGCGATGGCGGCCATCGCCGAGGCCGGATTAGACATTTATGAAATCGCCACGCGCAAGGTGAAGCAGGCCATCGTCGGCTATGGTGCGGCGCAAAAAATCGCCGTCGCCAAAATGGTGCAGCGGATGCTGAACCTCGCCGAGCAGCCCGCGCCCGACGCGGCGGACGCGCTGGCGCTGGCGCTGGTTCATGCACAGGAAAACTCGCGGCACGGTTTGAATGCACCAAAGAAACTATGATTTCTTCATTCTTCATTCTTCATTCTTCATTCGCATGATCACTTTTCTCCAAGGCAAACTCGTCGAGGCACTGCCCACGCAGGTCGTCGTGGACGTGAATGGCGTCGGCTACGAGGTGTTGATTCCGCTGTCGTCATTCGACAAGATACCCGCGCCCGGTCAGCCGGTGAAACTGTTAACGCAACTCATCGTCCGCGAAGACGCGCACATTCTTTACGGCTTCGCGACGGCGGTGGAACGCGACTTGTTCCGTCTGCTTATATACAACGTCAGCGGCATCGGCCCGAAAACGGCGCTGAACATTTTGAGCGGCATGAACGCGGTGGCGTTTCGCGGCGCGGTGGCCAACGGCGACGTGAAATCACTGTCGCAGATTTCCGGTGTCGGCAAAAAAACCGCCGAGCGCATCGTGGTCGAGTTGCGCGACAAAATCGGCGCGGCCGGCGCGCTGGAAGCCGCGAGTGCGAAACATTCACTGTCGCCGGACGACCAGAAAACCAATGATGCCACGCTCGCGCTCATGGCGCTGGGTTTCAAACAGGTTGACGCGCACGACGCCGTCCGCGCCGCGCAGGCGATGCTCGGCGCTTCCGCCTCGGTTGAACAACTCGTCCGCGCGTGCCTGAAAAAAGGATCGTGATGTCAGGCAACAAATCCCATACGCAGATGCCCGCTGCCAAACCCAAGCCCCGCAAATCCGGCGGGGTGGTCATGGCGCACAAGCCCAAATGGCATCAACGCGTGGCGGCGTGGCTGGTATTCGCCATGATCCGGACGGTGTCGGCCACCTTGCGCTGCCGGCGAGATGATCGTTCCAACTTTATCCAGGTCGCAACGCCCGGCCCGGCAATTTATTGCGTGTGGCACAACCGGCTGGCGCTTTGCATGCCGGCGTATTGGGACTATGTTAAAAAGCGCAATAAGACACCTGGAATGGCGGCAATGGTCAGCGCGAGCCGGGACGGAGGATTTCTCACCGGCATCCTCGAATGTTTCAACGTGCAGCCCGTGCGCGGTTCATCCAGCCGGCGCGGGCCGCAGGCGTTGCTCGAATTGACGACCTGGGCCGAACGCGGTTACGACCTCGCCATCACGCCGGACGGACCGCGCGGGCCGCAGTATGTCGTGCAGGAAGGCGTGATGTCGCTCGCGCAGCTCACCGGGTTGCCGATTGTGCCGGTCTCCTATTATCTGAACTGGAAGATCCAGGTAAAAAGCTGGGATCGTTTTCAAATCCCGCTGCCCTTCTCGCATTGCGAGGTGATTTATGAAAAGCCAATTTTCGTCCCGCGCGAGGCGACGGATGCCGAGCGCGAACAATTGCGGCTGCAACTGGAGACGAAATTGCGCGCCATCACGCGCGATTGAAAAATGATCGCCCGCGTCAGCCTCGAAATCGCGCTGCGCAAGGAATTTGATTATTCGATTCCGGCGGAACTGGCCGGCCAGATTGACGTCGGCAGCCGGGTGCAGGTGCCGTTCGGGCCGCGCAAAATTTTGGGCGTGGTCACCGCCGTCGCCGAGGAATCCGGCCAGGTTAATCTCAAGCCGATTATCAAGGTCATCGGCGCGCAAACGCTCGTTACCCCGAAGGTTTTGAAGCTTGCGCGCTGGATTGGCGAATACTACTGCTGCGCGCCGGAGATCGCGCTGAAATCGGTTTTGCCCGAAGCTGTGCGCAAGGAAGACGCGGGCTGGCGCGAAAGGTTGTTGGTGCGCGCGCTGCCGGTGAGCGGCGAATTTCCGAAATTGCCGAAGCGCCAGCAGGACGTTTGGAACCTCGTCGAGAAGCGCCGGGAAATTTTGTTATCGGAACTCGTCGAACTGGCCGAAACAACCGCCGCCACCGTGCGCAAGCTCGAAGACCGCAGCCTGGTTTCCATCACGAATGAAATTTCCGAACGCGATCCGTATGCGCGTGAAACGATTTTGCCAACGCAGAATATCGTCCTAAATCCTGCTCAGGCCGCCGCGCTGGAGAAAATCAAGCTGGCGATGGATGGTAGCACCCGCGTCTCGCGGGTGGAGGCGGGCGTCGCGCCCGCCTCACGCGAGCCGGCGGTTCCGGCAATCGCCGAACCCGCCGCGCGCCGACGCAATCTGCCGCACTTCGAGATTCCCGGTTTCACATATCACATTACCTGGCACACGCACGACAAGCTGGTGCTGTCGCCCGAAGCTCGGGTGAGAACCTTGGCGGCCTGCCATTTTTGGCAAGGCAACAAAATAAAGTGTTACGCGGCGTGCGTGATGCCGGATCACGTTCATCTGCTGATCCAGCCGCTGCCGATTCAGGAGGCGGGCAAGGAAGGGGTGCATTCGCTTTCGGAAATTTTGCACAGCATCAAGTCGTTTTTGGCGCATGAGGTGAACCAGACGATGAAGCGCAATGGGCCGGTCTGGATGGATGAGTCGTTTTACCGGCTGATCCGTTCGGAAGCCGACCTGCACAAGACTTGGAATTACATTTGTAACAATCCGCGAAAAATCGGGCTGGTTGGGCCGATGGAGGAATATCCTTATATTTGGACGCCCTCGGCGGCGGCTGTGCCGCCGGATGTTCGGCGGGACGCCGAACATAACCCGCGAGACGCGGGCGCTACACGAAGCGATGCGGATGCGCTCGTAAAACCTTCAACCTTCAACCTTAAACCTTCAACCTTTCTTCTGCACGGCGTCACCGGCTCCGGCAAAACGGAAATTTATTTGCAAGCGCTCGCGCACGCGCTGGAGCAGGGGAAAGGCGCAATCGTGCTGGTGCCGGAAATTTCGCTGACGCCGCAGACCGTCGAGCGCTTCAAGGCGCGGTTCAGTTCGGGGAAGTTGCAGACGCTCGTCGCGGTGCTTCACTCGCATTTGAGCGCGGGCGAACGGCACGACGAGTGGCACAAGATCCGGCAGGGTCGCGCACGCATCGTCATTGGCGCGCGGTCGGCGATTTTTGCGCCGGTCGAACCGCTTGGCCTCATCATCGTGGATGAGGAGCACGAGACGAGTTACAAACAGGAGGAAGCACCGCGTTATCACGCCCGCGACGTGGCCATCATGCGCGGGCAGATGGAAAACGCCGTCGTCGTGCTCGGCTCGGCCACGCCGTCCATGGAAAGTTTTTACAACTGCAAAAAGGGAAAGTTCACGCTGCTGGAATTGCCCGAGCGCGTGGACGACCAAAAAATGCCGCGCGTCCGCGTTGTGGACATGCGGCAGGCCATGTTCAAGGAAAAGGGGCCGCCGCTGTTTTCGCCACAGCTCAAGGAGGCCATCACGCAGCGGTTGGAACGCGGCGAGCAGACGATTTTGTTTTTGAACCGGCGCGGCTACTCGACTTCGCTGTTGTGTCCGAAGTGTGGTTATGTCGCGAACTGCCCCAATTGCAGCGTGTCGCTGACATATCATCGCATTGACCAGCGGCTGGCCTGCCACATCTGCGGCCACAATGAAAAAGTCCCGCTCGTTTGCCCGGAACCGAAGTGCAAAAATCCGGCAATCCGTTTCGCCGGCACCGGCACGCAAAAGGTTGAGGAGGTGCTGGCAAAACTATTTCCGAAGGCGCGCGTCAAGCGCATGGACGCCGACACGATGAAGCGCAAGGACGATTACCGGCACGTCCTCGGTGATTTTCGCGCCGGAAAAATTGACATCCTCGTCGGCACGCAGATGATCGCGAAGGGTCTGCATTTTCCGAACGTCACGCTCGTCGGCATCATTTACGCGGACTCCGCGCTGCACCAGCCGGATTTCCGCGCGGGTGAACGGACGTTCCAACTGCTCACGCAGGTTGCCGGACGTGCCGGGCGCGGCGATGTGGAGGGCGAGGTGTTTGTGCAGGCGTTCACGCCGTTTCATCCGGCGATTCAATATGCGCGCCGGCACGACTTTGTGGGTTTTTACGAACAGGAAATTGAATTTCGCGAACAACTGAAATATCCGCCCGTCAGCCGCGTCGCACTGCTCACGCTGAAAGGACGCAATGAGGAAAAGGTAAAATTCTCCGCCGAGCATCTGAAGCGCGAACTGGAGAAAAAATTAACAGCGCTGAAAGATTTGGTCATCGCCGGTCCCGCGCCGGCGCCGCTGCTGCGCGCAGAAAACTTTTACCGCTACCAGATCATGCTGCGGACGCGGGCGATGAGCGCGTTGAGCCGTGAACTCGCCATCATCGTCCAATCGCTGACGTTGCCCGATGACGTGACGCTGGCGGTGGACATTGATCCGGTGAGTTTGAGTTAAGGCGACGTTTCACGCGCGTTCATTGCCTTTTGATTTTATCAGCGCAATGCGCCGCGCATATTCTTCCTCGCTGATTTCGCGCGGGATGGCGTGGCAGGTCTGCTCAAAGCCGGGGAAATTCCAGAGGTTTGGAAAATCACGGCATTGCTGCGGCTTGACGGCTTGCACGGCGCAGTCGTCGCCGTCGAGAAAAATGCAGCCGCCGTCCGGCTTTTCCTGCAAGGCCAGTCCGCCGCGATCCCAGCGCAGCCGGGTGAACTGCTGGATGAAATCAGCTTCGCTCAAGTTCTTGAACGCGGCAAGCCGGGTGATTTCCGCGTCCGTCAAACGCACCTGACCCGGCCAGCGGCAGCAGGCCGTGCAACGTTGACATTCATAAAAAATCGGCACGGACGGAGATTAGCCAGGGCAAAGCATCGGCCAACATAATTTTACGGGCAGGATGCGCTCATTTTCCCGCCACGCCTTTGAGATACGCGAAAATCAGTTCCGGCAAATCGTCGCTATAACCGCCTTCGAGCACGCTAAAGAACGGAATTTTCAACGCGCTCAACTCCCGGCCAAGCCAGTGGAAATCCCCGGCCAGCAGCGCGCCCTTCGCCAGCGGGTCGTGCGCATAGGCGTCAAACCCGGCGGACACGGCCACGAGGTCGGGCCGGAAATGTTTCAGGTCGTCGAGCGCGTGCGTGAGCGTGGCCCGCCAGGTCGCATGCGGCGCGTGCGGCGCGACGGGATAATTGAAACAGTTACGCCCGCGATTTTGCGCGCCGGTGTCCGGATATTCCGGATGCTGGTGGACGGAAAAAAATTCAATGCCGGGCTGGTTCAGCAGAATGTCCTCCGTGCCGTTGCCGTGATGCACGTCGAAATCCAAAACGGCGATGCGCCGGGCACCGGTCGCGGCCGCTTCGAGCGTGGCGATGGCGATGTTGTTCAAATAGCAAAAGCCCATGGACTGCTCGCGCGTCGCATGATGGCCGGGCGGGCGCATGAGGCTGAAGACATTTTCGCCGTGGCGCGCGATTTTCAAAGCCTCAAGCGCGGCGGCGGCGGAAGCCCGCGCGAATCCGGAAATGTTTTCAAAGAACGGCGTGTCGGCGTCGAAGTCCTGTGGAACTTCCAGGCGCGCGAGCATTGCGGGTGTGTGGGCGCGGAGAATTTGTTCGTCGGAAATGTTTGCCGGAGCCAGCCATTCCACCGGCAAATCGTTTTGATTGCACAACCGTTCGGCGGTGGCTGTGATTCGGGCCGGCCGTTCCGGATGTCCGTGGCGCGAGTAGCCGGCGCATTGTTCGTCGGTGATGATTTTCATTGCGACACCACGATGGTTAGCAAAAACTCCGGCGAGGACAAATGCTGAATCAAAAAAACTTCAAACTGAAACTAAAAATATGACTGACACCTTGCGCACGCGAATCGCCGCCGGTGCCGGCTTTCTCGCCGTGGCGCTCGGTGCGTTTGGCGCGCATGGCTTGCGGGATATTCTCGCGCAAAACGGAACGACGGCGATTTGGGAGAAGGCCGTGTTTTACCATTTCATCCACGTCGTCATGCTGTTTGTGGTGGCGGAACGAAAGCCGTTTGCGGCCGGTGTCTGGTGGAGTTTTCTGGCCGGCATCATGATTTTTTCCGGGTCGTTGTATCTGCTGGCCGTCACGAACATGAAATGGCTCGGTGCGATCACGCCGGTTGGCGGCACCAGTCTGCTCGTTGGCTGGGCATGGTTATTGTGGTCGGCGGGAAAAAATCGACTGGAAAATAGTGGTGGGCCCGCCCGGATTTGAACCGGGGACCAAGCGATTATGAGTTTGGGCTCCGGCTGTTTTGCTCAGTTGCGTCAAATTGCGATTTGTTGCATAACTGCAATGAATTCAATGTTTTATGAATGAAATTGTAAAACTCGTCGCGACCCATTGCAACCGTCCAGAACCGAAAAATTGGCCAAGAATTGGCCAAGCATTTTGGTTTTGAAATTATTTTCAGACCTAAATTAGACCCCATGTGAAATTCCCCCAGTGCCAGTTTTTATTTTTCGGGCAAATTTTGAAGAGATAGTTTTTCGTTGGTTATATTGTTCGATGACTTTTGAAAATACGTTGGCAACAGGCAGTGCTGCTCGTTGGCGCGGATCAGCGTAATGGCTCAGGATGGCCACGGGACGAAATACCCTCGGAAGAAGAGTGTGCAGAAGCTGCGCGACACGCTGCGCAAGAAATTGCAACGCGGGCGCAGTGGCAGTCTGCCCGAAATCTTCCGGGAGATCAA
>Ga0182016_10004362_pt1 | contig 15679 bp, 12 predicted proteins | sample 712S2MmetaG_FD_120491 | JGI IMG/M metagenome (GOLD analysis project Ga0182016, IMG submission 120491) | Permafrost microbial communities from Stordalen Mire, Sweden - 712S2M metaG | ecosystem: Environmental > Terrestrial > Soil > Wetlands > Permafrost | place: Sweden: Stordalen | collected...
CCGGATCAAAGAACGCCTTGGCATCGATCTCCGCTGGCCCACCACCTACGCCCGCTTTCTCCAATGGCGTCGGCAACAGCGCATCCAAAACGGCCTCGCCGCCCGCCTCGACAAATTCCGCCAATTCGAAAAGAAATGCGACCTGCCCGCCAGCCTTGCCGCCCTCGAAGCCACCGCCGCCGCCCTTTTCCTCGAACAAGCCATCCTCCAACAAGACGCCGCCCTGTTCCTCTCCCTTCTCCGCCTGCGCCTTCGTGAGCGAACCCTGGCCCTGCAGGAAAAGAAACTCGCCCTCGAACAAGCCCGCCTCCAGTTGGAAGCTGCCCAACCGCCGCCGCAGTCCGTCCTGGCGCCGCCGCCCGCGAAACCGCCGCAAGAACCAGCTCAAGTTGAAAGCTCCCAATTAATGCAGGCAAAACCACACCCAAAAACACACCGCCCCGGTACTGAATCCAAAGCTAAAAACACAACTTTACGCCGAAAAACACCATTTCCTTCATCTCCTGACAGCCGCAAAAATCCCGGCCCCACGTGCCTTGGAAACTCATTGATTTGACTAGGGCGCTGCTCGCATAAATCCATGGCCCAGGTCATCAGAAGAAGCGTCAACCTCGGCTGCTGGAAGAAGGTATGCTAAGCCAAAACATCCTCAATAACTTTGCCCGCGATGCTGGTCAGGCGGACGTCCAGGCCCTGAAATTTCACCGTCAGCTTGGTGTGTTCGATCCCGAGGAGGCGCAACATGGTGGCGTGGAGATCATGCACATCGACGGGGTTTTCGATGGCCGAATAGCCCAATTCATCCGTGGCGCCATAAACCAGGCCGGGTTTGACGCCGCCACCGCACATCCAAATGCTAAACCCGGCGTTGTGATGATCGCGTCCATCGCCGCCCTGGCTCATCGGGGTGCGGCCAAATTCCCCGGCCCAGACGATCAACGTGTCTTGCAAAAGGCCTCGCTGCTTGAGGTCGGTGATCAGCGCCATGCAAGCGCGGTCAATTTCCTGGGCCTTGTAGGCCATCCCTTCCTTTAAACCGCCATGATGGTCCCAATCCTTGTGGTAAAGCTGGATAAAGCGCACACCGCGTTCGGCCAGACGGCGGGCGAGCAGGCAATTAGAGGCAAACGATCCATCCCCAGGCTGGCAGCCGTAGAGATCGAGCGTCTTGGTCCCCTCCCCCTTAATATCCATCAATTCCGGCACACTCGTCTGCATTTTGAAGGCCATTTCGTATTGCACGATGCGAGTCGAAATCTCCGGATCATCGACTATCGTGTCGTGCTTCGCGTTAAGGGCGTTGACCGTATCGACGATGTCCTTCTGCTGCTCATGGGTGACGCCCGCGGGATTGCCCAGATAAAGGACGGGGTCGCCTTTGCCCCGCAAATTGACACCTTGAAACCGGCTGGGCAAAAAGCCCGCGGCCCATTGCCGGGCGGCGATGGGCTGGTTCTGGCCACCCTTGCCCAAGGATGTCAAAACGACAAATCCCGGCAATTCTTCCGCCTCGGAACCCAGCCCATAGGTAATCCAGGCACCCATGCTGGGCCGGCCGGCGATCTGCGATCCCGTGTTCATGAACATGTGCGCCGGATCGTGGTTGATCGCTTCCGTCGTCATGGAACGAACCAGGCAAATCTCGTCAATGATCGAGCCAATTTGCGGGAAAAGTTCGCAAACATCGGTGCCGTTCCGGCCAAATTTTTTGAACCCGTACTGCGGGCCAAAGCAGAGGAGTTTCTGCCCCTGCAATTGCGCGATCTGCTTTCCAGCAGTGAACGATTCGGGCATCGGCTGGCCGTCCATTTGGGCCAGCTTGGGCTTGGGATCAAACGTTTCCAGATGCGACGGGCCGCCGGCCATAGTCAACCAAATCACGCGTTTGGCCCTGGGTGGAAAATCCAAGGGATAAGCGGCCCCTTTCCATTTTTGCGCGGCTGCGGCCAGAAGCGATGGGCGGAGCAAGGAAGCCAGGGCCAGCGTTCCGACACCTTGCGCGGCTCGGCCCAAGAATACTCGGCGGGTTTGGCGCTGGGCAAGAAACTGTTGCAGTTCAGGATGCGGCTTAGGACCGGGTAATAGCTTCATGCAAATTCAAAAGGACGCGCGCAAGGTTGGTCCAGGCGGCCAATTCCGCTGGGTCGGCGTTGGGCGGCAGCGGCATCTGGCCAACTTTAAGCAGAGCTTGGGCGGCAGCGGGGGCAGCTTGGTATTGAGCCAGTTGCTTGGAAAGCAGATCTCGCAAGGTTAGCATTTCATCGGCAGTGGGGTAGCGGGAAAGGACTTCGCGCCAGCCCCAGATCAGGCAAGCAGTGGCATCATCGCCGCCTTCTTGCAACATGCGCAGAGCCAGAGCGCGCGAAGCCTCCACATAGGTCGGGTCGTTCAAGAGGACGAGGGCTTGTTAGGGAATGTTGGAGCGGTTTCGTTCCGGGACACATTCCTCCCGCGTGGGCGCGTCGAAAGCCTGCAAACTGGGGTGTAAATAAGAACGTTGCCACCAGACATAAAGACCGCGCCGGTATTGATCCGAGCCGGCGCTGGCCTCGTACGTGCGCGTTGGGAAATTCAAATTTTCCCAATAGCCGTCGGGCTGATAAGGCTTGACGCTGGGGCCGCCAATTTTTTCCAAGAGCAGCCCGGAAACAGCCAGCGCGTTGTCCCGCACCAACTCCGCATCCAAACGCCAACGGCCTTGCGCGGCCCATTCGCGATTGAGAGGATCGCGCGCGCGCAACTGCGGAGAAGGGATGGAGGTTTGTCGGTAGGTCTGGCTATTCACCATCAGCCGGATCATATGCTTCATGTCCCAACCGCTGTCCATGAATTCGCAGGCCAGCCAATCCAACAGCGGTTGGTTGAGCGGCATTTCGCCCTGGGAGCCGAGGTCATCCACGACGCGCGAAAGGCCCGCGCCAAAAAACTGTTTCCACAGCCTGTTCATGACCACACGCGCCGTCAGGGGATTCTGGCGGGAAACGAGCCAATTGGCCAGGTTAAGCCGAGTCAACCGCCCCGGCGTTTTCGACTCCGCCGCCACGAGGTAGGCCGGCAAGGCAGGCTGAACAATCGGGCCGGTCTCATTCAGAAAATTGCCGCGCGGCAAGATGCGAACGACGCGGGGTTCGGTGTTGGTGACGGAGACCAGGCAGCGCGGAATGGGCTCCTCGAAATCCTCCTTGGCTTTGCGGGCCTCGGCCAATCGTTTTCTGGCCTCGGCGGTTTCAGGGGCAACGCTCTTGAAATGGGCGAAAAGTTTTTCCTTCGCCTTGTCATCGCGCTTGTCGGGAGCGGCCGCCAAAATGTCGGAAATGTCCGTTGGCGGAGGAAACGTCAACGGTCCTCCCAGCGCTTCCGCATTTGTCGTTGCGCCAAGACGAAAATGCCCCAAGGGCTGGCCTGGACTGTTTTGCCGAAGCTCCAGGATAAGCATTTCGCCAGGTTGCAGCGTAAGGGGCGCCGCCAGGGCGAGCACCATTTGGTGCGGCTGATTGGTCTGCGGCAAAATGGCCCAGCCAGGCTTGACGTGGGCTTCAGGTCCAGCGATAACCGACGAGGCGCTCCATGTTAGACCATTGCTGCCGGTTTGCTCAAAATCCGCGCGTGCGGAAGCAAACGAGATTTGTTTGGTTGTATGGTCGAGGCGCTCAATCTTGGCCTTCACCTCATTCAAGACGAAATTCCCGTCGTCGCCGCGACCGGGGCCATTTCCCGGCAAGGAATCATGCGGCAAAGCCTCCAGGCGAAAACCAACGACCCCGCTCGGCACATTGGTGAACGTAAGCGTGTAGAGGTTGGTGTCGGCCCTTTTTCCCTTCGCCAGCACAGAGTCATTCTTCTCGATCTTGAGTTCGTTCCCGCTCTCGGCAAGCGCTGTTTGCGGTTTGAGCGCGGCCCAACGGCGTTCCTGCATGACCAGTTCGGTCTGGACCTTTTGCCAGAGGACGAAAGCGCGGTCCCACTCCGCGTGGGGGGCCTCAAAATCTTTCTGGGCCTCGGCCAACGGTTTCTCCAAAACCTTCAAAGTGGCGGCCTGTTTTTCGTCCGGCAGCAACATGCCCGGTTCACGGCGGCCAATGATGGTCTCGTCAATGTCAGCGAAAAATGCGCCGAGCGAATAAAAGTCGCTCTGTTTGATCGGATCGAACTTGTGATCGTGACATTGGGCGCAGCCCACCGTCTGCCCCAGCCACACGGAACTGACGGCGCGCACGCGATCCGTCAACATGCGGGCTTCGTAGTCCTTGGGCTGGGCGCCGCCCTCTTCGGTGGTCAGCAGCAAACGATTGAAGGCGGAGGCGATTTTTTGTTCGCGCGTGCTCCCGGGCAAAAGGTCTCCCGCCAGTTGCTCGCGCGTGAAACGGTCGAAGGGCATGTTCTCGTTGAACGCTTTGATCACGTAATCGCGATACGGCCAAACATTCCGCGGAGTGTCCGAGTGGTAACCGATCGTATCGGCAAAACGGACATCATCGAGCCAGCCCATCGCCATGCGCTCGCCAAACTCCGGCGCGGCGAGAAGTTTTTCGACCAGATTGGAAACGGCGTCCGGCGACTTATCGTGGACAAAAGAAACCACCTCCTCCGGCTTTGGGGGCAACCCAATGAGATCAAAGTAAAGTCGGCGGACGAGCGTAGCCCGGTCCGCGGGTGGCGAAGGCTTGAGGCCCACGACCCGCAGGCGCTGGCGGACGAGCGCGTCAATGGGATTCTTCAACGCGGGCGTCACCGGCTTGACCGGCGGCACATAAGCCCAATGCTTTTCATACTTGGCCCCGGCAGCGATCCAGTGGCGCAACAGTTCCTTCTGCGCCGTCGTCAGGGTTTTGTGCGCTGAAATGGGAGGCATCAAGTCGTCGGTGTTCGTCGCGTAAATGCGGTCAAGCATGACGCTTTCCGCTGGTTTGCCGGGAACAATGGCGCCCTTGGCCACCGCCTCTTCACGAACATCGAGGCGGAATTTGCCTTTGCGGGTTTTCTGGTCCGGCCCGTGGCAATGAAAGCAGTCGTCGGAGAGAATCGGCCGGATGTCCCGGTTATAGGAAATCTTCTCAGTGGGCGCTCCCTGCCCCGAAAAGGCCCCGCGCAGACACAGCAGCGCAAGAACCAAAGCAAGCGGCCCTAATGGCCTTCTCGGCAAGAAAGACAACATCGTTTAATTCCATAACAGGTACTTGAAGCCCGCCGCTTAGTCAATTGGCGGCGCGCGCCAAATGCGATCGATTCCGTCGTCTCCTGTCAACTTTACCTTGATGCCTCGCCCTCTAATCTCTACGCTACGGGCCAATGAATAAGTCCGTTCGTTGGAAACTCTTCGCGATGATGGTGCTGGAGTTCGTTATTTGGGGAGCCTGGCTGCCTCTGATCTACAGCTATCTTCCCGCGCTCAAATTCACTCCTCTGCAACAATCCGCAATTTTGAACGCCTTTCCCGTGGCCACGCTGGTGGCGATCTTTTTCAGCAACCAGTTTGCGGACCGCAATTTCGCGGCGGAGAAGTTTCTCGCCTTCAGCCAATTGGTCGGAGGCGCCGCCATCCTGGGGCTGGCCTTCACCCACGATTTTTGGACGTTCTTCATTCTCATGCTGGTCCACTGCCTCTTGTATGTGCCGACGCTTTCCATCGTCAACTCCATCGCCTTTGCGAATTTGAAGGATTCAAAGGAGTTCGGTTTGATCCGCATGGGCGGGTCGATTGGGTGGATTCTGGCCGCCTGGCCGCTGGCGTTCATCAAAATGGAGGTGAGCGACATCCGTTGGACCTACGTCATCGCGGGAGTAGCCTCGTTTATTCTGGCCGGGTTTAGCCTGACCTTGCCGCACACACCGCCGAAAAAAGCCGGAGAAGTGCAGGACAAGCTGGCCTGGGTGGAGGCGATGCGGTTGCTCGCACAGCCCTTTGTCCTGGTCTTGTGGATTCTGACCTTTGCGGACGCGTTTGTTATTTACGCGTATTTCAATTGGGCCGGAACCTTTCTAGGCAGCCCGCAAGTGGGCATTCCGACCCAATGGATCATGCCGGTCATGAGCATCGGACAGGTGGCGGAAATTCTGACAATGGCGATTTTAGGGATGACCCTCAAAAAGCTTGGCTGGCGGTGGACCATGATCATTGGGATTATGGGGCACGTCATTCGCTTCGCCGTCTTCGCCTTTTTCCCGCAAGTCACCTGGCTGATCATCGCGGTCTTTTTGCTGCACGGCATCTGTTACGCGTTTTTCTTTGCGACAGTCTATATTTTCGTCGATGAGTATTTTCCAAAGGACGTGCGTTCCAGCGCGCAGGGCCTGTTCAATGTCATGATTCTCGGCTTGGGCGCCATTGCGGCCAATACAATTTGCCCGCGCATGACGGTCTATTACACGGCGCACGACCTCATTAATTTCCAGGCCTTATTTGTCATTGCCGGCGGAGTGGCCTTGGCCGCGGCCATCATCCTGGCTTTGTTCTTCCATCCCCCGGTTCGCGGCACGGCGGCAGAGCGGAAATAGTTTATGGACTCATTCGAAAATCTTCAGGTTCAGTTAGATACTTACTTGCGCAAGCAACCGGTGCTTGGCCAGGGCGTCTATATTGCCACCGGCGCGATCGTGGTCGGTGATGTAACCCTGGGCGATGGGGCCAGTGTCTGGTATAACGCCGTTTTGCGGGGCGACATCAATCGCATCGTAGTGGGAACCGCCACCAATATTCAGGACAACTCCGTCTTGCATTTGGCGGACGATTATCCGTGCCTTTTGGGCAGTTACGTCACGGTCGGGCATTCGGCGATCGTCCACGCTTGTACCGTCGGAGACGAATGCCTCATTGGCATGGGGGCGGTCGTGCTCGATGGCGTGGAACTAGGACCGCAATGCCTGGTCGGGGCGCGCGCCTTGATCACCCAGCACACGAAAATCCCGGAAGGTTCGCTCGTGCTCGGTTCGCCCGCAAAAGTGATCCGCCCTCTCTCGCAGGACGAACGAAGCAAATTGAAGTACTGGGCGCGGAAATACGCCGCGAACGCGGCTTATTGCCTGGAAAATAAGATCAACGTCAGCGCGACGACGCGCAGTTGACCGGACATTAGAGGATAGCGCTGGTCGGGGGCTGCGAGAATTGCAGACTATACCTGCCTTGCTTGCGGCGCAGGCGCATTGGCTCGGCAAAGGCCTCGGAGAGTGTTCTCCCGGTCAGTGTGCTCTCGCGCGGGCCAAAGGCCAGAACCTTCCCCTTTTTCAACACCAAGACGTGCGAAAAAACAGGCATGATTTCTTCGACATGGTGTGTCACCAAGACCAAGGCCGGCGGCCGAATGCCGCGGCCCAGACGTTCGAGGAATTGCAAAAAGCGCTCCCGCGCCGCCGGGTCCAAACCCGCACAAGGCTCATCCAAAATCAGCAACGGCGGACGGGCCATAAGCGCACGGCCAATCAGCACCCGTTGTCGTTCCCCCTGCGAGAGGTACAACCAGGGCCGCGCGGCCAAGGCGGAGCATTCAATCTGCCGCAGAACCGTCAAGCCGCGGCGGCGGTCGGCGGGGGTCATTTTCCCCCAAAAATCGATCATGGCGAATTTACCGCTGACGATGGTTTCAAGGGCCGTTTCGTCGTTGGGAATGCGCTGGCGGATGGCGGAACTGACGACGCCGACGCGCTTGCGCAACTCGCGCCAATCGGCCCGCCCGTAACGCTCGGAAAAAAGTTCCACTTCCCCAGACGTGGGGGTGAGATAACCGGTCAACGCGCTGAGCAGGGAGGTTTTCCCGGAACCGTTCGCGCCCAAGATGACCCAGTGTTCGCCCGGATGAAGGCGCCACGAAATGGAATCGAGAATGACGGCGTCGCCCCGGCGCACGGTCAATCCCGTGACCGCGAGGATGGGTTGAGCCTGGGCGCTAACCATTCAGCACGTAAAAGATGCCGGCGAACAAAGCGCACGTGATCAGACCCACGATAAAGGCGATGACCAAATTGCGAAAAAAGCGCTGACGCGCCCCCCGTCCTTGACCGGGGAGCAGATAATAAAATCCTTTAGGCTTCTTGGGCATTTATGAAAACGTTCCAAGGAATTTGCCCAAAAAAAGGTTCATTTGTCAATCTATCCGAAATTGAGGTAGCCTTTGGTCTTGAACTATGAAACTGATCCTCGCGGTCGTCGGATTGAGCGGAGGCGAAATCACCTTGCTCTTAATCATTTTGCTTGCGGCCATGACGATGCGGCAAACATTCAAGAAAAAGGATTGATTTCACCTTAATCGTCATCGGTTATGGTCATTATATCGCGCAAGATGCGGATGGCTTTATTTCTGTGCCTGCTGCCCCTTTGTCTGAGGGCCCAACCGCGGGAGCCGGTCGAAGGATATTTGGCCCTGTCGCGGCAGGTAGTAGTCGTCACGGCCGCCGACTGGACGGCTACGAAGGGTTCGCTGCAGCGCTTCGAATTCGAGCGTGGGCACTGGCAACCCGTCGGCCCCGTCCTGCCAGTGGTGCTGGGAAGCAATGGTTTGGGTTGGGGCGCGGGATTGCATACGAATAATGTCCGCGACCCGCAAAAACGCGATGGCGACGGACGCAGCCCGGCGGGCGTTTTTCGGCTGCCTTATTGTTTCGGTTACGCGCCGCCCGATGAAGTGCGAATCATTCGGATGCCTTATATCCAATGCACCGGGAGGGTGGATTGCGTAGAGGACACGAATTCCACCTATTACAACATTGTGAAAGACCGGTTGACGGCGGAAGTGATCGATTGGAAAAAAGCGGAGCCGATGCGGCTGGCGGATGAGCAATATCGGCTCGGAGTGTTTGTGGAAAACAACTGCAACCCGTCTCTCCCCGGCTTCGGCGCGTGCATTTTTCTTCACATTTGGAAGGGGCCGGGTGAAACCACCAAAGGCGGCACGGGGATGAAATTGGGCGCAATGGAAAGCCTCGTCGGCTGGCTGGATCCTCGCTCCAATCCCCTGCTGGTCCAGCTTCCGCTGGCGGAATACCGGCGTTACGAAGCGGCCTGGCACCTGCCACCTTTGCCTGTCTTCAAGAATCCGTAACGGCCCCAAAATCCATGCTGAACTGTATCTGGCTGGCTTTAGTGATTGCGGCAGTGGTCATCGGGGGATGCAACAACCGCCTCGATGAAGTGGTCAAGGGCGCCTTCGACATGGCGAGGTCCGCGGTCATGGAAATCGCGTTGCCGTTATCGGCGATCATCACGATTTGGCTGGGAGTCATGCGCTTGGCGGAAAAATCTGGCTTGGTCCTTTTTCTGGCGCGCGGATTACGACCGGTCTTGCGGCGTCTTTTCCCCGAAGTTCCCGCCGATCATCCGGCCATGGGGGCCATTGTGATGAACGTTGCCGCCAATATGCTGGGGCTGAGCAACGCGGCCACCCCGCTGGGCTTGCGGGCCATGACGGAATTGCAGGCGCTGAACCCTCATCCCGCGACCGCTAGCAACGCCATGTGTACTTTTCTCACCATCAACACCGCTTCCGTCCAACTGATTCCGGCCACGGCTGTGGCCATCCTCGCGGCGGCGGGCGCGAAAAATCCGACCGCCATTGTGGGCACGGCGCTGATGGCGACGGTGGTTTCGCAAGCGGTTGGATTGACGGCTGTCAAGACGCTGGAAAAATTGCCGATGTTTCGGGTGCATCCGAATTTGGGTGAACCAACGCCGCCAGCGCCTGCCAGCGCCGCGCGGTCTGGGGCGGACGAAACCACCGCGGCGGCCCCGCTCACTCGGTGGGGCAAAATCCTCCTGCTGCTGTTTGGGGCGTTTTTCGTCTGGCTGTTCGCGCGATTACTCTTGGGCGGCGATAGCGCGGCACCCGGGCTTTTCCCCCGCGTGGTCCGCGCCGTGTCCCTCTTGGCGATTCCTTTTTTCCTGTCGTTCTTCCCTCTTTACGCGGCTCTGCGGCGCATCAAAGTTTATGAGGAATTTGTAGAAGGGGCCAAGGAAGGTTTTGCGGTCGCCATCCGCATTATTCCCTATTTGGTCACGATTCTGGCGGCCGTCGGGATGTTTCGCGGGGCGCACGGCATTGAATTGGCGGCCAGGGTGCTCAAGCCGGTGCTGGATTTGCTTCATTTTCCCCCGGAACTGCTCTCGCTGGCGCTGATGCGCCCCCTCAGCGGCAGCGGCAGCATTGCCCTGGTCACGGACGTGGTTAAAAACTATGGGCCTAATTCAATTTACAGTATGATGGCAGGCACCATCCTTGGCAGCACGGAAACAACTTTTTATGTGATCGCCGTTTATTTTGGTTCCGTCGGCATCCGCCGGACGCGCCACGCGGTTCCGGCGGGCCTGCTGGCCGACTGCGCCGGAGTCATTGCCTCGGTGATCGTGTGCCGAATGGTCTTCCAACCCTAACCCGCATTGGCCAACGGCTGGGAAGAAATCTCAAGCATGCGCTCGATGGGATGGCGGGCGCGGGCCAGGATCTCCGGACTTAACTCGACGCGCGGGCCGAGGTTCGCCATGCAATCGTACAGTTTCTCCAGCGTATTCATCTTCATGAATTTGCATTCGTTGCAGCGGCAATTCTCGACGGGCACGGGAATGAAGCGTTTGCCCGGACACTCCTTGTTCAAGCGATGAATGATCCCGGCTTCGGTCGCGATCAGGATGGCCGGGGCGGGGCTGCGCCGGGCATAGTCAATCATTTTCTCGGTCGAACAAACCTCGTCCGCCAGCAACCGCACCGCCTGGACGCATTCCGGATGAGCCACCAGTGGAGCCCCGGGAAACTCGCGCCGAATCCGGCTGACGCTGGCGTGGGTGAATTCGACATGCGCGTAACAATGGCCGCGCCACAAAGTCATTTTCCGCCCCGTTTGTTCCATGACCCAGGCCCCCAGATTTTCGTCCGGCACAAACAGAAGGTCGCGGTCCTTGGGGGAAGCGTCAACAATCTTGACCGCGTTGCCGCTGGTGCAAATGACATCGCTCAATGCTTTGACTTCCGCGCTGCAATTAATGTACGTGACGGTGTAGAAATTTGGATTGGTTGCCTGCAAGGCCCGCAACTTCGGCGCGGGGCAGCTTTCCTCCAGCGAACAACCGGCGTCTTTATCCGGCAGGATGACCGTCTTTTGCGGGTTCAGAATCTTGGCCGTTTCCGCCATGAAATGGACGCCGCAAAAAACAATGACATCGGCCTTGGTCCGGGCCGCCTGCTGCGAAAGGCCGAGAGAATCACCCACAAAATCGGCCACGTCCTGGATTTCCGGCACCTGGTAATTGTGCGCGAGAATGACGGCGTTAAGCTGGCGTTTGAGCCGCAGAATGTCGCGCGAAAGTGTGTCAAGCCGATCGGGCGGGAGAGGAATCCTGGTCACAAAATCCTCCTCGCGGGGCGGCGGAATGGCAGCCATGTCAATCATCCATTGACAATGTAACGCTGGTGGCAGGCGCGTTCAAGCCTTTCAAATCTCGAGCAAAATGCGCGCCGGGTTTTCAATCATTTCTTTGACCCGAATGAGAAAGGTCACGGCTTCCCGGCCATCGACCAGGCGGTGATCATAGCTGAGGGCAACATACATCATCGGGCGAATGACCACGCTCCCGCCCCGGGCCACCGGACGCTCCTGGATGGTGTGCATTCCCAAAATACCGCTTTGCGGGGGGTTGATAATTGGAGTGGAGAGGAGCGAACCATAAACGCCCCCGTTGGTGATGGTAAACGTGCCGCTCTGCAATTCTTCGGGCGTGAGTTTGTTGGCCCGGGCCCGCGCGGCAAAATCGGCCACCGCCTTTTCGATTTCGGCAAAGCTCAAGTCCTGGGCGTTGCGCAGGGTGGGAACGACCAGGCCCTTGTCCGCGCCAATGGCCACGCCAATGTCAAAATAATTATAATAGACAATGTCTTCGCCCCGGACCGAGGCGTTAAGTTGCGGCACCGCCCGCAGGGCTTCGACGGCGGCTTTGACGAAGAAGGACATGAAACCGAGTTTGACGCCATGCTTTCGGGTAAATTGCTCCTGATACTCCTGGCGCAAAGCCATGACGGCGGAAAGATCGATCTCGTTAAAGGTGGTCAGCATGGCCATGGACTGGCTGGCTTCGACCAAACGGCGCGCCACGGCCCGGCGCAAGGGTGTCATGCGGATGACTTCCTCTTGTCTCCTCTCGCCTGACACTGGGGACGGTTTGGGTGCAGGGGTTTCCACTGGAGCGACCGCAGCTTTCGGCAACGGCGCGACCGGAGTGGGCGCTGGTTCGGGAGCAGGCAGCGGAGCAGGCGCCTTTTCTTTCGCGGGGGGAGGCGGAGGTTCCGCCGTCGTTTTTTGGGCCGCGGGAAGCGGCTTCTCTGGCGGGGTCGCCGGAGGGGCTTTTTCCGCAGACTTGGGCCCCGGTTCCAGGTAGCCGATAACCTCGCCGATAGCAGCCTTTTCTCCTTTGCGTTTGAGGATTTTGGAAAGAATGCCGGAAGCGGGCGCGGGCAATTCCACCGTGGCCTTTTCCGATTCGAGGGTGACGACGCTTTCGTCTTTGTTCAGAGCGCCGCCTTCAGCTTTAAGCCAGACGCCGATTTCAACTTCGGTGATGGATTCACCGACGGAAGGAATTTTCAGTTCGATTGCCATGGAAGTATAGTCCAGCGGTAAACGCGTTTTGCCAATGGCTGTTTTTAAACCTGGGCCAGGGCTTGGGCGAGCAGATATTTTTGGTCTTTCTTATGGATGCGGGCCGAGCCAGTGGCCGGACTGGCCGAGGCCGGACGGCGGATGCCGCCGAAGGGAAACTGCCCGAAAAGCGAATCGCCAAAATGTCCGCGAATGAAGCGCCATGCCCCCATATTCTCCGGTTCCTCCTGGACCCACAAAACGGGCGTGCCGGGTGGATAAGGCGCGAGAGCGTTTTGCAGGGTTTGGTCCGCGAGAGGATAGAGTTCCTCCACGCGAATCAGGGCTATATCCTGCCTCAACAACGCTTCCCGTTGCGCTTGCAATTCGTAAAAAATCTTGCCGCTGCAAAGCAGGATTCGGCGGACATTCTTGGGTTCAACCGATGGATCGGGGAGAATGCGCTGAAATGTTCCCTCCGCGCATTCCGCCAGACTGGAAACGGCGCGCGGTTCGCGCAGCAAGCTCTTTGGGGTCATGACGATGAGCGGCTTGCGCCACGGCCGCACGACTTGCCGGCGCAAGGCGTGAAAGTACTGGGCCGGGGTCGTGGGGTAAATGACCTGAATATTGTCTTGGGCGCCAAGGTTACAGAAGCGTTCCAGGCGGGCGCTGGAGTGTTCCGGCCCCTGCCCCTCAAAACCGTGCGGCAAGAGCAAGACCAGTCCGCTGAGGCGGTTCCATTTGTCCTCCGCGCTGGCGATGAACTGATCAATTATGACCTGGGCGCCGTTGACAAAATCCCCAAATTGCGCCTCCCAGCAAATCAATCCATCGGGACAGTCAAGGCTGTAGCCATAGTCGAAGCCCAGCACCCCTGCTTCGGAGAGCGGACTATTGATAATATCGACCGGAGCTTGGCCCGGCCCCAAATGCCGCAAGGGAATGAACCGCTCGCCCGATTCGTAATCGTAGAGAATGGCGTGGCGCTGGCTAAAAGTGCCGCGTCCGCTGTCCTGGCCGCTGAGGCGGACGCGAAAGCCTTCCGCGCTGAGGCTGGCAAAAGCCAGCGCCTCCGCGGCGGCCCAGTCCAAGGGCTGAGCGCCTTCGGCCATTTTGCGCCGGGCTTCGAGGAATTTTTTGATCTTGGGATGGGGACGAAAATTCTTGGGCAATTCCGTTTGGCGAAGGAGCAAATCAGAAAGGCGCTTGGCCTCAACCCCGGTGCCCACGTCCGCCACCTCGTTTTCGGGGCCGCCGCGATAATGTCCTCGAGCCCACACGCCTTGAATTTTTTCCGCCGGCGGCTTATAGGCTTCGTTTTGGGCCTGGGTCAGCTCCCGCTCCAGAGCTTCGTGGCGGCGCTGGGCGATTTCGTTGGCCTCTTCGCGAGTCAACCCGCCCAGGCTGAGCAAATGGTCAAGGTACCCTTCGCGCACGGGTTTGCGGCGCTCAATGGCTTTGTAGAGCACCGGTTGAGTGAACGATGGTTCGTCGCCCTCATTATGGCCGAGGCGGCGGTACCCGAACATGTCGATGACCACGTCGCGATGAAAGGTCTGGCGGAAATCCATCGCCAGACGCACAACTTGCGCGACCGCTTCCGGGTCTTCGCCGTTGACGTGAAAAATGGGGATTTGCAACATGCGGGCCACATCCGTGGCATAAACGCAGGAGCGCGCCTCGGACGGCGGCGTGGTAAAGCCGATCTGATTATTGACGACCACATGGACTGTGCCGCCCACGCTATAACCCGGGAGTTGGCTCAAATTCAGCGTTTCCTGCACAATCCCCTGGCCGGCAAAACTGGCATCCCCATGAATCAAGAGGGCCATGCAAGGACCGCTGTCGGCCCCGCCTTCGTTATCGGCTCGGGCGACGCCGTGGGCGGCCTGAAAACGGTCCTGCTTGACGCGGGTCCGGCCCAGCGCGACCGGGTTGACGAATTCGAGGTGGCTGGGGTTGAAGCAGAGGGCCAGATGGATGCGTTGGCCGGCGGCCGTGGTCCAATCATTGCTATAACCAAGGTGATACTTGACATCGCCGTGACCGCGAAAGAGCTTCTTGTCGTCGGCAAATTCGCGAAAAATTTGGCGGGGATTTTTGCCCAGGATATTGGCCAGAACATTGAGCCGGCCGCGGTGCGCCATACCCATGACAATTTCCTTCATCCCCTGCTCAGCCGCCTTTTCGATGGCCAAATCCAGCAGCGGAATCAGGCTCTCGCAACCTTCCAGCGAAAAACTCTTGGCACCGACAAATTTTTTGCGGATGAATTCCTCAAACGTGACCGCGTCGGTCAGGCGGGTAAAGATGCGAATTTGCTCGGCCCGGGTCAGTTCCAGCCGATTGCGCGTGCCTTCCATGCGTTTTTGCAACCAGAGACGAATTTCAAAATTATCGATGTGCATGAACTGCACGCCGATGGAGCGGCAGTACGTGTCCTGCAGCCGCTGGATGATCTCGCGCACCGTCAGGACGGCGTTGGCCCGGAGAATCTCGCAGTGGATGGGCCGGTCCATATCCTCGGCGGAGAAACCATAGAATGACGGCTCCAACTCCGAAGGAACAGGGCGTGGCAAGCCGAGAGGATCGACGGCGGCGATGTTATGTCCGCGCACCCGGTAATTGCGCACTAATTGGTTAACTCTATACTGGAGGATGGCAATCCGGGCCTCATCCGGCCCCGCGATGGGCGGGGGAATTTCCGCCTGGGCATGAAAAAGATGGCTGGGGGAAAAGGACGGGCCGAAGCGCGGCTGGACAGTGGGATCACCGTTTCTAAACCGTTCAAAATAACGGGCCCATTCCGGCGGCACGGACGCCGGCTCCCGGGCAAACTCCGCATAAATCTGCTCGATAAAAGGCAGATTGAGACTACTGGGACCATCAGGCATGTCGTTCATTTCGCGCCTGCCTATCATAACGCCCCCGGCCCATCTGTCAAAGGCTGCGCTGCGACCCAAATCCTCGCCTAATGTTCGCTCTGCACCTGCATGTTTCTATAGAAATCGTATAGGACTGGAAACATGTGGTCGGCGAGACGCCGACCACAGCGACCGAGACGGTCAATGCCACTAGTTTTTGGGGGCGCCTTTTTTGGCTCTTGAGGTCCCAGTTTTCAGCG
>Ga0182016_10004363_pt1 | contig 15675 bp, 15 predicted proteins | sample 712S2MmetaG_FD_120491 | JGI IMG/M metagenome (GOLD analysis project Ga0182016, IMG submission 120491) | Permafrost microbial communities from Stordalen Mire, Sweden - 712S2M metaG | ecosystem: Environmental > Terrestrial > Soil > Wetlands > Permafrost | place: Sweden: Stordalen | collected...
AAGACAATAAATTTCTTATCGGTTTTCTGACTAGTAACGTATATATACTCAGCAATTGTTTCGTCACTTAAATATTTATCACAATATGGAGAAATTATAAGACAAAAAGGAATAATGCCCTTGAATGTGAAAATATGATTACGTAACAGTACCAATCGTTCCACGAAATTATTATATGAATATATACCATCTGTGATCATATTAATAGTTTCTGTGACAAATGACCAATATCTCAAACTATTTTCCACACCGGAACCAGCATTTGTATGTAAATATTTGACAAGATCATCGACACTAACAAACTCATCACAATTCAATTTGGGAATTTTCTTCATTGATCGTTCTAATATCATTCGAAGTATATTATCTTGAATTCCATCGAATGAACATCCAATATTTATATTATCTGATTTAAGTTCTCCTTGAGATAAGAGGCCCATTAATAAAATATCCATATTCATTAGATTACTTTTATGTACAGTTTCGGGTGATTCAATCATTAAATTATACATCATCCAATAATATTCTGGAACATTTAAAGTAGACATAAATTTTTTGTATTCGACTGCGTCATATTCTGATTTATCACGATTAGAAATAAGTTTGTATAATTTATCCTTTTTTTCTAACAATTTATTTATATCAATATTATAGTCAAACTCAGCAAGTAATTTCCTCATGGACCACATAACTTTCCAACAATTTTCGGCATATTTTTTATCATTGGTCGAGTAAAATTTATTTAACGTTGCAATAAACATTGCAGAATATAACTCAAAACTATCCAATGAACTACATAATTTATTATCTGTTACTGAATAGCTGGGCAAAATAGTTTTGTTATCTTGGTCTAATTTAGGATAACGGCTAGATGAGAATAGCCAATTTTCAAATTTAGGTTTTGATTGTTCCCATGCAGAATTATTATGTAATACGTACAAAGGTACATAAAATTCGTTCGGTTTTCTTTTGTCCAAACCGACAATATCTTCAACGACCAAATATGGTGGTGTATCTGTTTCAACACAAACTTTATTAGAATCATATGGTACTGTTCGAAACGCAGTAAATACATCACGTTCTGTTCTATTATCATTAGTTTTAAATACGTTCAGAACATTTGTTTCCACATCTGATAATTTAATATTTTTTCTGATTTCTACACCTGCATATTCTGATGTTTGTTTTGTTGTATAAGATTTAATCGATGAAACTGCTTTTCTGCGATTATTAACAACTTTCGACATAAACTTTAAGATAATATATAAATAGTATAAATTACTGAAATAATTACTTATATCAATATTAATAAATGATTTTCAATAATCATATTGATATGTCAATAATATGTTTTTTCAATCTTTTTAATACAATAATATATAATTTTTTGAATATACTTTAAAAGTTAATTCTGAATATAATAAAATAAAAAATATATTATAGTTATATAATATCTACATAACATATTATAGTAAATGCAAGCTAATACAAATAATTACATTCACGTTATTGTGTATATTGTTATTGCACTAATCGTCATATTTGTTCTCTATAAATTATACCAAGCCGTTTATTCAGAACACTTCGGAAATGAAAATATGCCTTGCTCATTAAAGAGACCAAGAAGAAATTACACAGCTTACGGCGACAATAATGATCAGTTATTATTAAGTCCACAAGCTATGTACGATATGGGTACTGAGGAACAACCTTGCGATGATAACAGTGGTATTGTAAATGATTATTTTAATCGTTATCCAGAAGAAAGACCCGCAAGATTTGACAGAAATAGTTCCGAAAGTTTAGAAGAAGCTGGAAGTGTTAATGCATATGGTTACGGAGGCACTTATTTAGGTCTCGAAGATGTCGATAATGACCAAGATTATGACAAAACACGTCGTGTAAGAATGCCAGGTAAAGCTAATGGATGTAGTTTGAAATATCCAATTCGTGAATATATGGTAGATTCGGAGGGTACTCCTGTATCTTCTCCTATAACTGGGGACAATCTTATTTATAAAATGCCGACAGAAAATGAATTATATAACTCATGTGATGGATCACCTCTCGCATGGAATGATTGTGTCGAACAAGCCGGTCCTCAACAAGAATGGAGAAGTGATAATTTCTATCCCAAAAGAGCTATTGAACATCCTGAAAGAATAAATAAAAATTTATTCCCATTACATGCTCCCCTTTCACAAGGGCCACGTGGTATGTATGAAGATCAGATGATCGAAAATATGGATAATGTTTCACAAGAGACTATTTCCAGAATAACCAACCAACTTTTTTCTACCGGTCTTCCAGCCACAATGAATGCAAATGGAACAAATACTAATATGAATTCTGACAATTATGCACCATTGCCACTACCATGTGGATCTGCTGGTGGTGCTACAACAGAATTCGGATCAATGCCAATTTCTGAAATGGAAACCAATCCAATGGGTCCCGGAGGCTCTACAATGATAGTCCCGACTCCAATCATGGCCGAAGTAAGTGCAGAAAGTAATAATGAAATCCCACCATCCATGATGGCTGAAGCAAGAATGAAAATGAGAAGAAATAGATCAAGAGGAAGAGGTAATGGTAACTGTCAAATCTCAGAAAAATTAATTATAACTAAAACTTGTTAATTTAATTACTTAAATCTATTAATTTATTAAATTTAATAAATTAATTTTAAAACATTTTTTTCGATAATTTCCTGGATGGTTTCTTTGATGATTTTTTACACGAAGTATCACCATTAGAAGCAGTAATATACGGTTCTATTTTCTTTGAAAAAGATTCAGAAAATATTATAATATAATGATTGACATACCATTTCCAAGTAGTTTCGTTCAGCATTTTAATACTGAATTTGAGAACGTGATCTTTTTTATTATACTTAAAATAGGATTTCTCGCAATGACCATTTAACATAAATCTAAAATAACCATATTTTTCTGTTATCATCCATAATATGCAACCTTTTGTTATATCTTTTTTATTGTATGTTATATAATTCATTTTCTCATGTTTGGTACGTGTTTTCCATAAAAAATTAGTATATTTTCCATTTACTTTGAAATCTTCAATGTCATCCTCGTTAATATTAATTGTATTCTTATAAATTTCACCTATCGTTGGCATATTATGTAATATACTATATAAAAAAATAAACAACCCATTAAATATTAATAATTTTTGTTCCGTTTTTTGTATCTTGAAATGTCAAATTGAGTTGTGGTAATCTAACATCTCGAATCCAATCAGTTATTTCATATATCTCTTTTTTGGTTTGTTTATTTTCTTTCGGAATCGTATTTGTATAATTTCTTAGTTTTTCTCTTATATCAATAATAACTTGCTTTAATTCTTCATCAATATTGGATTCTTTTTTCTTTTTATAATCAAGTCCCAATTTATCAAGAAAGGTAAACATATCAATATATATATTTTCTAATAAATATTTTGATGGTTCTGGATTTGACATGTAAATATATATTTTATTAATGTATTCTCTCAATGATTTTATTATCAATGGTGTATTGAAATTGTCCTTTATTGCTATATTAATAAGTTCGGTAAATTCTGTTGTATCAATATTTAATTCGTTGTCTGCTTCGCTAAATTTACTAATTAATCTCGATCCCTTTGAAATCATAAATTCTACATGCGTGAAAAATTCTACTATTTTATTATCTAACTCCATCATTTCCTTTAGTGTATCATCATTCAAATCCAACGGACCATCCCATTTGTGTAACATAACTAAAAGTCTTGCTTGTCTAGATGTATATTTACTTAAAAATTGTTTTATTGTCGTGAAATTACCAAGTGATTGTGACATTTTTATACCGGCATTATTTAGATGACCACTGTGAAGAAAATAAGTTACCCAATCAGGATTTTCTGTATATGCAGTTGTTTGTATGTATTCATTATTATGATGTGGAAATTTTAAATCAATTCCTCCACCGTGTATATCTAAATGTCCGCCAAAAATTTTATTAATCATCACACTGCATTCTATATGCCAACCAGGACGCCCTTTGGTATCATCCCACACATTATTAAACGATATCTCATATTTTTTTGCTTTTTTCCACAATGCAAAATCTTTTTGATCTTTTTTTTCATTGCTATATTCATCTTTAGAACTGGCATTCCATATTTCGTTTGAGCCATCTGAATCGTGTGTAGCACATAAACAGTTTTTATCAAATTTTTCAAAATATTTTTTTGTGTCTAAATAAACAGATCCATTCGATACGTATGCAAACTGTTTTTTAATTAATTCATTAATATATGTTGTAATATCATCAATTACATCGCTAACTCTTATCGCAAATGTCGGTGATAAGTTATTTAGAGCATTCATATCATCCCAAAAACTTTTTTCTTGTTTTGTTATAAATTCCTTATAAATTTCATAGGATGGTGTCATTTCCTCTTCTGAAAAATTATTTTCTATTAAAAAAGTTTCTAATTGTTCTAAATTCATGTGTGTATTAGCATTAGTATTCGAAATTTTTGATGCCAATTTATTCCAATGTTGTAATTTAACTTTATTAAGAATCTTGTCGTCAATATCAGTAATGTTCATACCATAAAATACATCATAACCTGCCATATCTAAAATTCTTCTTATTATATCAAAAGTAATAAAAGTTCTTGCATGTCCAATATGTGAGTCATTATAAACTGTCGGTCCACATGTATAAAATGATAAACGACCATTTTTTTTTGTTTTATTTAATGTATCAAGTTCACCTGTTAAACTATTTTTAAGTATCAATTCCATATTGTAAGTTACTGTTGTAAATAATATGTATATTATTACTAATATACATATTTTTTATTAAATTATCAATTTTTTATCCACAAATAACTAAATAAATAAAATTATTTTTCATTTTTACTACTCTGACAAAAAATATAATGTTGTTCTTCAAATGCATTATCTTGACCAATTTTATAACCATACTTATAAGCTTCAATGTAGTCATCTGATGCATTAAATGGGTAACTTTCTTGACCATATACATTATACATTCCTTGTTCGAATCCGTCTTTTTTTCCATCTTCATAACCGGTTGAATAACTGTTAATATCTTTTGTTGGTGTTGTCATATTAAAATATTGCAATTAGTCAGAATTATAAGTATTAAATAATTAATTAATTAAGTTATAATGTTATTCAAAATATCATAATATTCAATTTTTAATTTAGGAATTTAAGAATAAATAAAAACTTCAATTTTTATACTTAAAATCATTTATGTTCAATTTTTGAAATATATTTAGAATCAATCACACCGTCAATTCCCTCGCTTAAAATAACACCATTTGATGATTCGTAAAACTTAATACCGTCTTTCATTGCTTGATCCATATCTATAAAAACCAATGATTGAGTATTTTGTCTTATTCCGCTTACAGCATCAAGTTTATTTGTCAAATGGATGTGTTTACGACTCATCCGATTGAGACCTGTTTTTTTGATATCCCCAACATACTTAGTAAATGTACCATGAAAACATACTGGATATGGTTCCGTTATTAATTTCAACAATTTATCATCTTCAATGAGAGAACCTGATTCTTCATTGTGTCCTTGTGCCGCTCGTATATATTCAATACCTTTTCTATCAATAATTACAAACCGTTTTTTATCATTATTTTCCACAACATTCATAATATCAGCGCGTGATGCATTGACTAATTTCATTAAATCAGCAACTCTAACACTTCCATCACTTTGACCATTTTCATCCTTGTACAATGCAATGCCTGATGCATGTAAATTATGTCTTAGTTCATATGATAATTGTTTGCTTAAATGTGTCAAATGTTTATTATTTTTTAAATTACTTGGGTGTGGCTTTTGTTGAACTTGCTGAACTTGCTGAACTTGCTGAACTGGCTGAACTTGCTGAACTTGCTGAACTGGCTGAAATTTTTGTTCTACCGACACATTTAATTCTCCTGAAAAATATTTTTTAACAATTTCATAACATTCACTGACAATCTCGCGTCTACGAGGTTTGAATTCAAAATCATTGAATGTTAAAACAATCTCTACATCATGCCATTTTGCTTCTGTTAGTTCTTCTGGATCACAACAGGTCGGAACAAATTTATCGTCACCAATAAAAATACCAAGATAATATATAATAGTATTTTCAATAAATTGATATTTATCCTGGTCAATCAATTTAATCATTTCTGGTTTAACACCAGTTTCTTCTTCAGTTTCACGATAGGCACATGCAAGATCTGTTTCCCACTTATTTGATTTTTTTTTTGAGTGGCGCTTACCTTTTGGCATACTATAATGACCAGCAGGAGTTTTAACTAATAGTGTTTCAAATTTATCATTTGTTTTGTTTTTCCTAAACAATGGAATGCCAGCACATAAATACGACATATTTAGAAATATTTTGTTGAGATTATTTACTTGTACTTTCTAACAAAAATTGATAAACATTTTCTTTATTAATCTTTATAATTCAATTTTATATTATATTGATTTATTTATATCATGTGAATGCTACAAACATTTGAAAAATTAACACATTTTATATCAAACTTACAAATCAATTTACTTAAACCATATAGTTTGCCTAATTCGCCATATTCGCTCAGTTTATCTAATTTATCCGGTTCATCAAGTTCGTCTGATTCGTCTGATTCGTCTGATTCGTCTGATTCGTCTGATTCGTCTGATTCACTCAGTTCAGATAATCAAAATGATAAAAATAATTCTGAGGGCAATTGTGTTATACTACTAGAAATGAAGTGTATGAAATGCATAAAATTAATGGAAAAATCCAGAGAATATTATGTTGATAAATGTTATATCGAAATAACAGAAAAAATTAATGATATCAATGATACTGAAATTCTGAGAATAATAACTATTATATCAAAATTGATGGATGATTATGAAATTGATATTATTAATATTATTTCAATTTGTATTCTTTTGGATCGCATTGATTATAATATCGCAAAATTAAATAATGAAAATTGTATAACATATATATCAATAATATTATGGTTAACACAGAAAATAATTCAAGATGAATGGTTCACAAACAAATCATTGTGTAAATCGATAAATAAAATACTCTTTACGGATCAAAAACTTACACTCCAATATATAAATACAATCGAACGCATAATATTAAGTGCACTTGATTTTAAACTCATCGTCACAACCGAAAATTTATTGGATAAATTAATATATTTGAGAATTAAATACTAATTATTTTATACTTAATTATATATAGCAACTGTATCATGAACTATGATATGAATCCAATAAATACAATAAATCCAATAAATTCCACAAGTCCAAGTTATTTGAACCAATTTGTTTGTTTTCTTTTTATAATGTTTCTCATAACTTTTTTCTTTATTGCATATAAATTAGGGCGACGAACTTATTATATACTACAATTAAATGATCACCCAAATAATGTTTCTGAACAAGAACATGCATTATCACCGACAACATCAACTGTCAACTATTTTGATGAACCAACTGATTTATTATATTCACCGGATTTTACAATAACTATGGGGTTCATAGCTGGATTAGTTTGGACATTACCAGGTATAGAAAAATTAATGACGCACCCACTCAGTTATCTATTTGTTGGATCAATAAATGGAATTATCGCAGCATGTGGAGCAAGTTGTATACTATTAATTATTCCTTACAGTTTGATTCCAATCATACCAGTTTTACTGTTTGTATCGATTGTTTATTATTTCTACTACGGGTCCTGGATGAAGTAATTAAAATATTAAAAATAAATAACAATAAAATAAAAATAAAAATAAAAATTCAAATAAAATTAGTGCCATTTATTCCAGGCAATATCAAGTATACAAGATGCTAAAATAGAAAATGTTGCAAATGTAGTGATATCTGCTTGGTTCTTGTAAACCGTATGAATTTCTTTCAAGACAACATATATATAAACCATTGGCACAACTTGTGCAATAAAGTTAATGAGTTGACGATATGAATAATTGTACCCAACGATACCGGACAATGACACATATAAAGCAATATACCCATGTGTCATCAGGCTCACACAAAGCAAAAAAAGTGGATTGGTGACAATATTGCAAATAATTAAAGCCAAAGACATTTATGTTCAAAAAATTATAAACTGTATAAATTATATAAATTATTTAAACAATAAATTAGCATGTATAATTACTTTTTTAAATGTAATATATAGGCATATTCAAGTATCAATTTTTTTACTATTAATAAATGCTAAAAGAGGATACATTATTTCAGTTGATGTAGATACATAATGACCACCATTATGTATCAAAAATAATGTTTTGTCTGGATCAAAATATTTTCTGAGTTCGTTCGTGATATCCAATGTAACTAATGTATCTCTCATCCCAGCAATGAACACCACCGGATATTTTAATGTATCCTTGTAATATTGTTTATATATTGTGTCAGATATTGGTGATGCACCTGCCAATATTATAAACTTCGGTTCATATGTATCAATGATTTTATTCTGTATTTGATATGCAAATATTTGTGTTAACACAGATCCTTGTGAAAATCCTAATATACCATCATATTGATCACTATTCCATTTAGCCAACACATTATTAATGCTTTGTTCTATTGTGTCATATTTTTCTAATGTCAACCCTGTCTCCCTTGTTCCAGACCACCACTGAAAATATTCATTTTCTGATTCTGCTAATTTATCTGTGAATTTAATCGGACTTGTGTAAAAATCAAATTCAATGTCTTTCTTTGCAAATTTTCTAATCAAGTCCTTCATTGATTTTTTCATCATATCACCACTATGTCTAAGACCATGCAAACATAATATTTTCATTTGTTTTAAGAATGCGGTGTTGTTATATTATGTTTATTTTATATATTATGTTTATTTTATATAATATATTTATTTCAATTATTTTACTTTAAAAAATTGATATATTTATTTATTTGTTTGTTCGTTTAATTTAGTTGAATTTGCCTAATAAATAATTCATTTTAAATGTCTCGTCTTAATTACGAGCTCGTCAGTTCTAATACCGAACTCCCAGAAATTATTCAAATGGAACCTATTTCTGATGACACAATTTTAATAAATAAATCTGAATTAGAACAAACAGTTCAACCAGAACAAACAGAACAAACAGAACAACCAATTCAAGCAGTTCAACCTGAATTAGAATTACCACAGGTTCAAATTAATATTGGAAATGTTCCGAACATAAACCAATTTATATACCAAATACTATTACAAGAAGGATTACGTACCCAACGAGTATTGGTAATAATTATACCATTATTCGTATTAATTGTAATATCTTATCTGTACATCTATATGACTCAATCTATTTTTAATTGGTTTGAGTACTTTGGTATGGCGAAACAACAAAATGAACAAAATGATCAAAATGATCAATCTGATCAAAATGATCAAAATAATCAAAAGTATTTAAACGATTCGTATACGTACATTAACACATGGATCGCAGTATATATATTTATATTATTTTTTATTGTTGCAAGTGCAAAGAGTTATTTAAAAAAAATAAACTTTCAATTACATGAATACGAATACGATTCTAATCAAGAAATTACTATCCCGGTAAATACATACGATAATTGTTTAACTATTTTTCATAATATTTGGGTATTGATGGGAATTGATCGAGTCTGCAAGTATATATTATTCAATGATAAATTATATATATTGCTATGTATAACTACATGCTGTGGATTTATATTGATGATTTATAAAATGTGCAATTTTTGTACACAATTTTACTGTACATATCGCGGTATGAACGTAAATGCAGCCAATATTTTATATAGGAATATACAAAATATTAGAACTGAATCACTATCTGACAACGAAATAGAGAGACTTGATATTATTCTGTATAGAAATCTCGATCAAACTGATCATCTCTATGACGAAAAATGCGCGTATTGTCTAGTTGAATTTAATGAATCAGACGATATACATAAATATAATTGTTCCCACATATTCCACGTCGAATGTTCAAAAATGTGGTTAAAAATTAAGGGAACTTGTCCGACTTGTAGAGCTCTTGTTATCCCTCCGCAATAATTATAAAATAATATTGATTCTCTAATCTATGTCAAATAATTGACAATGTAAATAGTTATAAAATTCTTCTTCTTCTGTCGTCTTGTTTTTTTTATTTGCATATTTAATCCATAATTTTGTCAATTCACTTGTATTTTTATTATATGCCATTTTTTTATCTTCTTCCAATTTATTGTAATTATTGTATGGAAATAAACATGAAATAATATTCCCCATTAAGTTATAAAATAAATGAATAAATTTACTTTATCCGAGAGAGATACATAATTATCTTAATAAATAAATTTAATCTAATAATTTTTGTGCATCTTCTTCTGTGTATTCCTGCCATGCTTTGATGTCGTCTACAGTGATCATGTTTCTATCCTCCGAATCTCTATTTACAATCGGTATAATGTGTATCTTTACAAATTGGGGAGACATTTTTTGATGCTTAAGAAGTGTTTCGATATCACAGTCTTGCAAAATTGACAAAATTGTATCTTCATCGAGAACTTCTTTTTGAATTAACTGATCGATTTTAAATCTTACAGTAAGTTGGTCAATATATTTATCCCAACCATCATGGCCATCCGATTTATTCATATACTTTGTTATTTTAGCTTTTTCTACTCTATATGTAATGTAAAATGAAGTTCTATAGATTCCAACACATTTGTATTAGACTTTGTATAAATTTATTAATTCAAATTTTTGTAATAAATTTAATAGTTAATCTTAGATAATCCCTCGACATTAAAATACGGAGAAACAATTTTACATTTTGCGAGATTAAGAGTTGATATACCATTCACATTTCCATTAAGTACTCCTATATTAAGACCATACAAGGACGCTTTCGAAATACCATTCAAAGAAAGCCTCATATTTTTAAAAAATATATTTTCTTGTGATCTGTTGATAACTAATTTGGAAACGCCAAATATATTAATAATGCAATTATTTTCATCGATTAAATCATCAGTTGTAACTAACTCAGATATCCCATTGATATCAATATTATTTAGTTTAATTTTTGTATTATCAAATTTATGTTGTTTAATATATTCTTCTCCGTCGATTTTGATATCCAATGATTTTTCAGAACCAAACACCGTATTTTTAAATAATTTCCAAAGTCCTATTCCATTATATACTGTTATGCTTGTCAATATTGTATCATTTTTTGTGTGGGTTTTATAATTGATACCATTTTCTGTAATTGATTCGGGTTTTGACTCGATATCAATTTTTGAACCATTGGCAACGACTTTGACACCGCAATCACATGATAACATATCTTTGAACAATGTACATGATGCCGCGCTATTCATTGTAACATTATTAATATTATTTACATTTGTTGGTTGCGTCATTTTAGAAAAATATTATAAAATATTTCACAATATTATGACAATACAATACAGCTAAATTTCAGTTTTTTAATGTCTATAAATTATTTAATTCTTTGTGTCTTTGTTCTATATATTCCTTACATTTCATTATGAATATGTAATCAGGATATTTTGGTATAAATTGTGAATAACAAACAGCATAAATATCATTTTTTGTCAATCTTGTTGACTCAACACATTTATTTCTCAAATGATCTAACGAATGAACTTCGTTTGTAGAAAAACTTATTACATCAAAAATTATACTCTGATTATTTATTCTAAAATTAACATAATGAGGAGAATTTATAACTATTTTAACTGTTATATTATATTTTAATGATGTATTAATCGGAGGAGTTGTTCCTCTAGAATCATATGGATCATTTTGATGTATAAACGGCACAGATTCGTCACCGGATGATGCTCCACCTGATATAATATGGTGTATATCATTATTATTATCGTATATATATTGAAAATTATGTTCGTCTGCACATAAATAAAATTTAATTTTGTGTTTGACTAATATATTATACAATGGATCCATATCAGTATTAACTATGAATGGTTTTTTAGTTTTGTGTCCGACAGCGAAAAAAGGATGATGTCCAACTACAAATATAGGAGAGGGATTTGAATTATTTACTTTCTCTTTTGTTATCGTTGTATCCAACCATTTAATTATGTCACTTTTGGCAAGTGTTCTTGCTGTAGCATCCAACCAAGTATATTCTTGCATAAACATATTAGTATCGACAAATATTACAGTACAATTACTTTTATTATTTTGTAATCTAATAACATAGTTTGTTGAAGGTAATATCCATTTATTAATCGTAATTTTATTTTGAGTAGAATTCATGCTAATCCCTGTGTAACATTTATATATTTCGTTAGCAAATACTTTCTTTAATTTAACATCATGGTTTCCAACCGACATAAAAAAAGGCATTGTAAGATTCTTAAACTCATCAAATCCGTTGTTCAAGTACTTTACCATTTGTTCATCTGTTGTATCGTCTTTTCCGTAATAATTATCACCCGAAGTAATACTACAAATTGGTTTGTATACATCATTATTTTTATTCATCATATCAACCATTATTTCGAGTGATTTTAATCCTTTGTATCCTGATAGACTGGAATCAGACAATGTATTTTTTTCCGTACCATTCCAACATCCAAAATAATTAAATGAAACACAATTATTGTTGTCTACTTTATACATAAACATTGGTCTCAATTCTAATAATTCATTTATAATACTATTATTATTTTCTAGATCCTTAGCATTATGAGAATTAATATATTTTATTATTTCATCCAGCTTTGGAATTGAATTAATTAATTCAAGTTCAATTTGAACTGGTTTATCCATTTATATATTATTATTATATATGAATATTATTAATAAACTAAAATATTACTATAATTATTCAATGCAAGCCAATCAAAATAAATTGTAATCTTCATCGTGTGAATAATATCATCATTACTCGGTTTGAAAACACCGCTAGAATATTTTGGAATATTATTATGAAATTCGGGGATTAGGGAAAATAATTTTCTTGTAGTGTCTTGTTTAGACATCTTTGAATAATCATCGAATCTGTTAATAGGATATGATGAAATAAATTTTTCAGTATATGAAAATTCTCCATTAATTACATCTTCATAAGTGAATTTTTTGCGAATTTCTGTATCATTCACATCATTTTTATCTGTAATAAGATGATCAATGGGTTCCATCTTAACATCCCAGTTTGAAGTAGTAAATGGTTTGAATATATAGAATTTGTCACTATTAATAATGCCAATTAATCCGTTTGAAAACTTAAACATGTTTGACGATTTAGAATTAAACCACTCAATGAACGGCTTAATTGTTTTAATTTTTACCATGTTTGTGTTCATTTTATGAATAAGTTTCATCAAAAATCTTGACCAGAATACTTCTGATTCGTCCTGTAGCATAAATATATTGTTAACAGCAAATCCTGTGCGTCCACCTCTGATACAATTATCGCCTATTGAATCGATTTTTTTATCAATGTAATTACTCAATTCCAGTGATTTTTGTCCTAAATTTATTATATTCATTGTATAATCACCAAATTGACTCTCAATCAATGGAAATACCTTTCTTCTCATTACTCCACGACATGACCAATCGGGTGTTGTGTCTTTAGTGTAAGGTATTTTGTGTGATTCTGCAAATAACAAAATGTCCTTTTTTGGGTGAGATAACATGGGACGCAAAATTGTTACATTATCAATAATGTTCATTTTAGACATAACATAAAGATCCAAAATGTCACGTCCTTTTAATATATTCATGAATACATTTTCAGCCAAATCGTCGCGGTGATGACCCAAACAAAATGAAACGGATCCAAACTGATCATTTACATATTTGTATGTATTGAATCTAATTTTTCTTGTTTCTTCTTCATAAAATGTTCTATCAATGGGCCATTTTGTATCTGAATTGTTATCATCGCAAATTAAATCATTAGAATCATTGGAATTAGTAGGTCTTTTCATATAATCAATAATTTTTATAATCAGTGGAACATTTTGTATTTTACACCAATCTCTAATAAAATTAGTTTCATCCATGCTGTCAGACCTGTTTCCGTAATAAATATGGACAGAAATAACTTGTTTAATAAACCCTTCTTTTTCAAGTTGTTTTAAAATATAAGTCAAAACCATACTGTCCACACCACCAGAGAGTGATGTGCCAATAATAATATTTTTGTGTTGACCGTTTGGATATAGTTTTTGTAGAACATTTTTGATTGTTGTAATAAGTTGTTTGTTTGATTTATCATTCATTCCACCGATTATGGTTTCCTCATAACAAACAGGATCCAAAATATTATGAGAATATTTATCTAACAAATTCATTTTATCAGTTTTAGAATCGTCAACATTATTTATATCCACAACTAATCCATATGTTACGACCTCTGTGTAATTTTTCAATGTTGCAATCATAAATCTATCTAAAATATCACAATTTCCGAAAGTATTTCTGTATTCATTGATTTTCTGTCTAACCAAGTCCAATTTATCGACATAATTCTGACTCGATCTATTATGTCGGAATGGTAGCAATGTAAATACAAATTTATTTGCTGAAAACTGAAAATTCCTCTTTTCGTTAGCAAGAAATTTAGCGATAGAAAGAGCAATCTTGTCATTTTTTTCAATCATTGCTGAATTCGTTTTTCTGTATATATTTCGCGTAAATTGATCAAAAATAATTAGCAATGCAAGAAGTTCATCATTTGTCATTGTTGAAAAATATTGTTGATCGACAACATCACCAAGATTGTCGACTAAATTCTTATAATTTTGCTTGATGTACTCATCGGGAGTACTATCAAACCAGAAAGCGTTGAATTTTTCATTGGGAAACCAGTAAGTCAAAATTGCGTGATTAGTTGCTTGATCCATTTAAAGTTACAACGCCTTTCAATTATCCAACAAATAGTCAAATAAATTATTAAATATTAATATTAAACATTGAAACATATGGAGATATCAAGAAATCTTTCATTTCAATTTTTTATTGAATTCAATAAAAAATTGAATAAATAAACATTATTCCTTTTCATTTAATTTAATCTGTTCAATCAATATTATTATTGTGTATAATTATATCAAATTATATCAAATTATTAACAGGATCTACCAGATCATTCAATAATTTAATATCATGACGACTCAAAATTCTATAGATGCTGGATTCAATGATATTGTTGTAAAACTAAATAGACTGAGTTCAACTATAAAGAAATACAATGGAAAAGATAAAAAAACTTATATGAATATGAAAAAATTACTTGATGAAATAAACAATGATGTCACACAATTGAAAACTCTGGTGAGTAAAGATAAAAGTAAAAATAATAAAATTTATGAACAAAAAATTTCGACAATTGAATCAACTTTAAAAACTCTTGATGAAATATTAAACACCAATGATAATCAAAATAAATATGATTATCAAAATAAATATGATTATCAAAATAAATATGATTATCAAAATAAATATGATAATCAAAATAAATATGATAATCAAAATAAATATGATAATAAAAATAAATATGATAATAAAAATAAATATGATAATAGTAATTATGGAAATGAAAAAGGATATG
>Ga0182016_10004364_pt1 | contig 15671 bp, 9 predicted proteins | sample 712S2MmetaG_FD_120491 | JGI IMG/M metagenome (GOLD analysis project Ga0182016, IMG submission 120491) | Permafrost microbial communities from Stordalen Mire, Sweden - 712S2M metaG | ecosystem: Environmental > Terrestrial > Soil > Wetlands > Permafrost | place: Sweden: Stordalen | collected...
CGAACTACCTGTTCAACACGAACTACCTGTTCAACACGAACTACCTGTTCAACACGAACTACCTGTTCAACACGAACTACCTGTTCAACACGAACTACCTGTTCAACACGAACTACCTGTTCAGCACGAACTACCTGTTCAGCACGAACTACCTGTTCAGCACGAACTACCTGTTCAGCACGAATACTGCGGCCAGCACGAACGCTCCGGTTAACACCAATGCTGTGGCCAGCACGAATGCTCCGGTCAACTCCAATGTTGTGGCCAGCACGAACGCTGCGGTCAACACCAATGCTGCTATTGTCGCCCCAATCACTGTTGGCCCCAATACTCCAGAAGTGACGGCATCAGAGAATTTCAGACTTGGCAATTTAGCCGCCGTCTTCATTCTCTTCTTAACCTTCCTGGCTCTAAAGCGTAAATAACCTTGCACACATGACCAGAGAATTGAAAAGCAGGGTTTTCAGCGGAATTGTTTCACCTAAAACAATTTTTGCGCAGACATGAACCGGCTGCAGTGGACGTAGATTTTGAAACGGTAATCCGCATCACAGGACCAGTTCAATCCATCTTATAATTCCGCAATCAAAATTCCGCATTCCGCATTTGAAATGAAACTCCTCACGTCGTCTCCTGCGATTGGGAGGGCGTCCGGCCCGGGCGCAGCCGACGTTCATAGGTATTCCCTTCAAAATCCAACCGTTTTATGCCGGCTGCAAGCGTCTCGAAGTGACGGAAAAAGAACGTTTGCGAGGCGGCTAATAACTGATACATTTGACAAGTTTCCATGCAAAGAAAATGATCAGAAAATATCTGATATTGACTGTCTTTTTGGGCGGCATCGTGTCGCTTTATGCGCAGGTGCAGGTCGGTGGCCGGGTGGTGACCAATTTCAACCAGTCATGGAAATTCCAGTTGGGCGATTACATTGGCGCGCAGTTGAACAGCTACAACGACACGCTTTGGAATTCGGTCGGTTTGCCCCATTCTTTCGACGCCCCCTATTTTGGCTGGAATCAGTTTTATACCGGCTACGGCTGGTATCGAAAACATTTGACCGTCCCGGCGGGATGGGCGGGCAAGCGCGTGTTTCTGGAGTTCGAGGCGGCGTTTGATGACGCGCAGGTTTTTGTCAATGGCCAGTTGGTCGGGGAGCATCTGGGCGGTTACACTGGATTTTCTTATGATGTCAGCACCAACCTTGTTGTTGGTGACAACGTCGTGGCGGTGCGGCTGAACAATAACTGGAATCCACAGGTTCCACCGCGCACTGGCGACCACACGTTTATCGGCGGCATCTACCGCAACGTCTGGCTCGTGGCGACCGATCCACTGCACGTCACCTGGTTTGGAACCTGGGTGACGACGCCAACGCTGGCCGCAAATTCAGGTGCATCGAGCACCGTGAACATCCAGACGGAAATCCTCAACAACTACAGCACGAATGTTTCCTGCACGGTGCAGACGGACATTCTGGATGCAAACAGCAACGTCGTCGCGACCGTCTCCACGACCAACACCATTTCGGCGGGAACGACCAATGTTTTCAACCAGACCACCCCGGCGGTTTCCAATCCAAACCTGTGGAGTCCGGCCACGCCGTATCTTTATCGCGCGCTGACGACGGTGTTCAACGGGACGAATGTGGTGGACAGTTACAGCACGAGTTTTGGTTTTCGCTGGATTCAGTGGACGGCGGCGAACGGATTTTTTCTCAACGGCGCGCATTTGTATTTTCACGGCGCGGATGTGCATCAAGACCACGCCGGCTGGTCGGATGGGATCGCGGACACCGGCGCGGCGCGGGACGTGGGGCTGATCAAGCAGGCGGGCTTGAACTTTATCCGTGGCTCGCATTATCCACACTCGGTGGCGTTCGCGAATGCCTGCGATACGAATGGCATCTGCCTGTGGTCGGAATTTCCATTTTGGGGAAATGGCGGCGGCTCCGGCGAAGTCGGCTGGAGCGCTTCCAGTGCCTATCCGACCGTTTCAACGGATCAGGCACCGTTCGAGGCGAACGTGCATCAGGGGTTGACGGAGGAAATTCGCGTCCTGCGCAATCATCCGTCCATCGTGGCTTGGAGCATGTGCAATGAGCCGTTTGATTCAGACTCGTCGGTGCTGAACCTGATGTCGAACCTGCTGGCGGAGGAGGTTTTCTGGACGCATCAATTGGACCCGAATCGTCCGGCGGCCCTGGGCGGTTGCCAGCGGCCCGACACCTCCAGCACGCGCATTGACAAAATCGGCGACGTGGCCGGTTACAACGGTGACGGCGCAACGATCGGGCTGTTTCAAAATCCGGGCGTGGCCAGCATGGTCACGGAATATGGCGTGGTCAAAGGAGTTCGTCCCGGTGCCACAAGTCCGGGCTGGGGCAACTTGGCTTCGCAGCTTAACACCGGTGTCACGCCCAACGTGCCCATCGAATATGCGTGGCGCAGCGGTCAGGCAGTGTGGTGTGGTTTTGATTATGGCACCCAGAACCCCGGTGGCACGCTGCCCAACGGTGCCGGAACAAAAGGACTCCTTGATTATTTCCGGTTGCCCAAGGCGATATGGTATTGGTATCGCAACGAATACGCGGGGGTGCCGCCACCCGCGTCGCCGGGCAACGGCACGCCGGCCCGGATCCAACTCACAACGGACGCGACCAATTTTACGGCAGTAGACGGCACGCAGGACGCGCAGTTGATCGTGACACTGCTCGATTCGTCCGGCAATCCCACCAGCAACAATGTGCCGGTGACACTGACGGTAATTTCCGGGCCGGGCCAGTTTCCGACAGGAACGAACATCACGTTCACGCCGTCCGGCAGCGGCCAGGCGTCGGACATCGTCATGCTGGCTGGCATGGCGGCGATTGAATTTCGCACTTACTACTCTGGCACATCAGTGATTCAGGCGACGTCGCCGGGATTGACCAGCGCCAGCGTCACCATTACTTCACAAGGCAGTCCGGCGTGGGTTCCCGGCGTCACGCCGTCCGCGCAATCCATGCCTTACTCGCGCTTTACTGGAACGGTCACACAACCGCCGGTTCACTCTTATCAACTGGCTCTGAACCAACCAACAAGTGCCAGCACCGCCGCCGGTTCTTCGTCGAGCGCAAATGACGGCGACACGAACACTCTCTGGCAAGCCGCAAGCACAGATACCAACGCTTGGTGGCTGGTCAACTTTCAACTTACTTTCCAAGTGGACAGCGTGCAGTTGATTTTTCCGACGACGGGAAATTATCATTATCAAATCCAGTTTTCCGCCGACAACGTCAATTGGACGACCGCGGTGGATCAAAGCCAGAACAACAGTTTCGAGCAGAGCCGCACCGCCGTCGGCAACTTTGGCGGCGGCATACAATACTTGCGCGTGCAGTTCACCAATATGCCCGCCGGCCTGACGCCCGCCTTGGCGGAAGTCGTCGTGGGCGGCGGCAGCGGGCTGACCTATCCCGCCGGACAATTGAGCGGAACCATCATCGGCACCGACGGTTCTTCCAACAACATCGCGGCCAACGTGAAGGAAGCCGCGATGGACTGGAACACGAATACTTTCTTCGACGCGCCGTCCGCCAACGGCGACTGGGTGGGTCTGGATCTCGGCAGCAACGTGAAGACAAACATTGTGCAGGTCGGTTATTGTCCGCGCGTTGACAGCGGCGGCTCAAGTTATTCGAGCCGGATGGTGGGCGGAATTTTTCAGGGCGCGAACCAGCCTGATTTTAGCGACGCGACAAACCTGTTCACGATCAGCAGCGCGCCGGCGCAAGGCGTGGTGATGTTGCAAAGCGTCACCAACACCACGGCCTTCCACTATGTGCGTTATATGTCCCCCGCCGGCGGATTTTGCAATGTCTCCGAGCTGGAATTTTTTCCTGGGGCGGCGGTGGTGACGAGCGCGACCAACACAATCTGGTCTGGGTCGGTGAACGGCACATGGGACACCACGACGGCGAATTGGGTGACGAACGGCGTGGCGACAACGTATCATGACGGGGTGACAGTTCAGTTTGACGATTCAGCTTCGGGCAATATAACGGTGAGCGCCTCCGCGACGAGAACGCCCGGGGCGATGGTGGTGAGCAACACGTTGAACAATTACAGCATTGGCGGCAGCGCCATCGCCGGGACGGGTGGCCTGACGAAATCCGGCACGGGCACGCTGACATTGACGGCGGCAAATACTTTCACCGGCAATATTGTGGTCAATAATGGAACTTTGGCGGATAGCTATGGGCTTTCCAGTCCGAATATCACCGCCAGCGGTTTGGGCAATCCCCAAACTGCCGGACGGACGGTTACGATTAATAACGGCGGCACGCTTGCCTTCAATGCCAATTCGGTGAGTGGAAATTTCCTTGGCAATTCAGTCAGCACCACGATTGCGATTGGATTCATCATCAATCAGGGTGGCACGCTGCAATTGAACTACGGCAATACACCCGTTGGCGCGATCACGCTCAACGGCGGCACGATGTCGGCGACCGCATCCTCCGGCGGCTCGCATATCTATTACGGAACCTATTACTTGAACGGAGATGTGACGGTCGGCGGCAGCAGCCATTCGACCATCATTTCGACCAGCACCAGCGCGACCGGCAACAACATCAACCTGACCATCAATGCCGTCGGCACCAGAACCTTCACCGTTGCGCAAACCGGTGATTCACCGGATTTGATCGTCTCGTCACCTTTGGGCGACGCGGCCAACTTGACCAGCGGCGGTTCGGATAATTTGCTCAAGGCCGGCGCTGGCACGATGCGGTTGAATTCTGTCAATCTCTACTCCGGCACCACGACGGTCAGCGCGGGAACCTTGGTGGCGGGCGCGGATGCCCCGAACAATGCGAACGGTGCTTTTGGCAAATCCACCACGGCCATCACGCTGGGCAATACCGCCACAACCTCCGGCAATGCCAGTCCGTCGCTGATGATTGGCGGCGCGTTCACCGTGAGTCGCCCGGTTACGGTTGCCGCCCAGGCGACTTCCGGCACTTACACGATTGGCGGCAGCACGGACAACAACGCAACGTTCGCCGGTGCCATAACGCTCAACGAACCCTTGACGGTTTCGCAGACGGCCAACACCGGTGGCAATGCGTTGACGATCAGCGGCGGCATCAATTCCGGCGGCGGCCCGCAAACGCTCACGTTTTCCGGTCCGGGAAATATGCAAGTGACCACCACGGCGCTCAGCGACGGCAGCGGCCAGTTGTCAGTCAACCTGACCGGCGGCATGCTCACTTTGAACACAGCGAATACCTACACCGGCGCGACCACCGTGACCAATGGATTTTTGCAGGTCAACGGTTCGTTGGCGGCGGGCAGCACAGTGTCCGTCGGTGCGGGCGGCCAACTTGGCGGCACCGGCGTGATCAACGGTGCGGCGACAATTCAGGCGGGCGGCACGCTGTCACCCGGCGGTTCGTTGAGCACGCTGACGTTTGGGGGTTCGCTCACGCTCGCGGCGGGCAGCACAAGTTTTTTTGAAATCAGCAAATCACCGACGACGAACGACGTGGCAAAAATTTTCGGCGCGCTAACCAATGGTGGAACCTTGATCGTGACGAACATCAGCGCCTCGGCACCGGCGTTCGGCGACAGATTTAAGCTGTTCAATGCTGGTAGCTATAGCGGCGCATTTTCAAGTGTGCAATTACCGCCATTGTCTGCGGGTCTGGCCTGGAACACGAGCGCGCTGAATACCAATGGCACCCTGTCCGTTGTGGTCACGCCGCATCCGGTGTTCGGATCGCCAATAATTTTCAACGGCGGCCTGATTTTCAACGGCAATTCCGGCGTGGGCTATGCCAACTATTATCTGCTGGGTTCAACCAACCTAGCCATCCCGATTTCCAACTGGACGCGGTTGCTGACCAATCAATTTGATGCGGGCGGTAATTTTAATTTCACCAATCCGATCAACCCAAGCTGGACGCAGGGATTTTACCTGCTGCAAATTCCATGAAATATATAAACGGCTGATTTTACCTGTTTCTCAGGTTGTTTTCGTCCAAATTTGCCACTTTTTCCGAATTAGGCCGGTTCAATGTGTCATTGAAGCGATCGCAAGACAATCCGGTTTGTCCGCATCCCCAGCTTCTTGCGGCATGCCAGTCTTTGTCGTCGGCCACCGGTTCATCCTTCGTCCCGTCGCGTTGCGACGGCCAAATGGTCTTGTAGGAAACAAATTGACGAGTCTCATTCTTTTAATTCCGCAATTAAAATTCCGCATTCCGCATTTGAAATGAAACGCCTCAAGTCGTTTCCTGCGATTCGTTGACACAGATCATCGGCGGCATCTGCGGATAAAGCAAAGACCAGGCTTGTGAGGTGCATGATTCCGGTTGAATCGCTTCCGATATGCGCTTAAAGTTCACTAATGACCCGGAACATTTATCGGCGCGTTCCCGCCCTGTATCGAATTTTTGCCGTTTGGCGGTCAAGTTTTGCCATGAAGATGAAAGCACAAAACTTGGTTGCGGCGGCGTTATTGTGGGCGTCGGCGGTTTTAGCCGCACCGGTCTCCGGGGCCGTGGCAACGCAGGTTCTCAGCGGCCATGTGCCCAAGATCACCAGGCAACTTACCGCGCTGGGCCGGCTCGACGCCAATTACCGTCTGCAAGTGGCCATTGGTCTGCCCTTGCGCAACCGTGAGCAGCTCACGAACCTTCTTGAGAACATTTATAATCCAGCCAGCCCAAACTTCCGCCATTTTTTAAAACCGGACGAGTTCACGGCTTCGTTCGCCCCGAGCGTGGAGGATTATCAAGCGGTGATGGATTTCGCCAATGCCCATCATTTGACGGTCATCCACACGCACTCGAACCGTACGCTGGTGCAGGTGAGCGGTTCGGTGAAGGACATCGAAAATGCATTTCACGTCCACCTGCAGACATTCCAGCATCCAAAAGAGAACCGTATTTTTTTTGCGCCGGATGTTGAGCCGACCTTGGACCTGAAGACACCGGTGCTGGCCATCAGCGGTCTGGATAATTATGTGAGGCCGCGTCCGCATATACACCCGGCAGACATATCCTCTTTGCCGAGGGTACGGCCATTGGGAGGCGGCGGGTCAGGCGGCGGCGGCGGTGGTGGCGGCGGAAACACCGGCCCATTCGAAGGCTATGATTTCCGCAACGCCTACGCCCCCGGCGTTTCGCTGGATGGCACCGGCCAGACAGTCGGGCTTTTTGAACTGTTTGGTTTCAACCCGCAGGACATCACGGATTACGAAGACGATGCCGGCATCCCCTACGTCACCGTGACACCTGTTCTGGTTGACGGCGGTCCAGGTGATAGTGCGGACGCCACTTACTTTGATGACTCGGGCAACCCTACTGGCTACTTGGATTATGGCGTGGAGGTTGCGGCGGATATAGAAATGGCCATTTCAATGGCACCGGGTTTGAGCAGCGTGCTGGTCTATGAAGGACCTACGCCGCAGGATTTGCCGCCCTTGGGGACAAATTATGTCCAGGATGCAACCACGACCGCCCAAATAAACGACGTGCTGAATCGAATGGCCACGGACAATCTGGCCAAGCAACTGAGCTGCTCCTACGGGTTCGACATTAATCTTTCGACGGTGCAGATATTCCAACAGTTTGCCGCTCAAGGTCAGAGTTTTTTCCTGTCCAGCGGCGACTTCGGGGCTTATTCGGGACCCGTTGACGAGCCGGCAGACGATCCCTACATCACGGTTGTGGGCGGCACAACGTTGACGACGTCCTCTGCTTCCGGCGCATGGATGGCGGAAACCGCCTGGCTGACGCCTGCCAGCAACGATGGGATGAGCGATATCACTCCTGAGTATGCGACCGGGGGCGGCGTGAGTCTTGCCTATCCAATTCCTTCGTGGCAGCAGGGCATCAGCATGACGGCCAACCAAGGCTCCACCACCATGCGCAACTCGCCAGACGTCTCCATTGTGGCCAATAACATAACTGTCTTCTGGGGCAACGATGCTATCGGACTCTCATTTCCCATGCCGGAGGTGGGCACCAGTCTGGCCGCCCCGCTCTGGGCGGGTTTGGTGGCGCTGGCGAACCAGCAGGCTGCCGCCAACGGCCAGCCTTCAGTCGGCTTCGCCAACCCGGCACTTTACGCCATTGCCAAAAGCGCCAATTACCTGTCCTGTTTTCAGGACATCACAACAGGCGGCAACACCAACAGCGCCAGTCCAACCAAATTCTGGGCGACGGCCGGCTATGACCTATGCACCGGCCTGGGCACGCCCAACGGCAACAATCTCATCCCGGCGCTACTGTCGCCACCGTTGGATAATCTGAGCATCACGCCGCCGCTGGGCTTCACTGCCTTCGGCCCTGGTGGCGGGCCATTCTCTGTGACTTCACAGACTTACACGCTGAAGAACGCCGGCTTAACGTCATTGAACTGGAGCCTCATCAACACTTCCAGTTGGCTCACGGTTTCTTCCGCCACCGGCAATTTGAATGCTGGCGCCAGCACCACTGTCACGATCAGCCTCAACCCGGCCGCAAATAACTTTTTGATCAACCATGCCAGTGGCAACATCGTCTTGAACAATCTCACCGCCGGGACGACCCAAAACCGCCAGTTTGACCTCTATGCGGGCAATGGCGGATTTGAAACCGGTGACCTTACCAATTGGATTTTGGCCGGCAGCAGTGAGCTTGTTTTTGCCTTGTCCGCCGATGATGTGGACGTGGCTGGAACTGAAGCATTGCCTGGACAGCCCGACGGGCAGTTTATTCGTTCGGGGCTTTATGGCGCCTACCTTGGGGAGTGGGCTTGGAATGGTTACCCGGCGGTCGGTTCACTCTCGCAGTCCATGGCCACCACAGCCAATCAAAAATACCTTGTGTCCTTCTCGTTGACCTGCGTTCCCGACATCACAGGCGTGACTACCAACAACCAGTTTATCGCGAAATGGAACAACTTGAAGATCTATGCCCGAACCAACCTGGCCGCTTTCGGCTGGACCAACCTGCAATACGTCGTTCCGGCCATCGCCGCCAGCACAAAGCTGGAATTTGATTTCAACAACGACCCGGGTGCGTTCGGCTTGGATGACGTGACCGTGCAGACCGTTCCCGGGCCGGTTCTAAATTCCGCCTCGGTTTCCGGTGGTGATTTCGCCTTCAGTTGGAGCGCATTCTTGAATGTCTCCTATCAAATCCAATCAACAACCAATCTCAGCAGTTCCGGGTGGACCAACCTGGGCAGTCCCATCCTCGCCACCAACAATGTCATCAACGTTTCCCTGCCGACGGGCAATGCTCCAAACCAATTTTATCGGGTTATCCTGTCGCCATAGAGGACGTCTGATTTTTTCTCGCTTTGCTGGCGGTGCGGCGGCAACGGTTACAGCGGCTGTCCGGGCCGGTCTTTGCAGGCAGCCACCTGTTCCCGATGTCTTGACAACTCTACAGCAGCGATGATTCCTACCAAACTTTAGTCCCGAAGGGACACCCGGCAATAGCCCGGCGACAGATTTGCGCTTATGATGATGTTCGTGTGGGTTTCAGTCGAGGTGACTACGGGTTTCACCCCATGTTTTTTCAATTCAATAACCGCTAGAGTAGCGTTGAAGTGCCCTAAACAACTATAGCCGCCGATACCGTGGATTCCCCTCACGGTTCGGCGGGTTCTTTTCTTTTCCACAACCGTGGGTTTTGCCGGTTCAGCGGGCAAAGTCATTCGCCGTCATGTTAATATTCTCAACGATATTCGTATGGATTTCAGTCGAGATGATTCCTTGGTATTGAAATCCAGTTTGTTTCAGTTGAGCAGCCATTTCAGGGTGGCCTTGCATGGCCTTTTCCATCATGGCTTTCATGGCTTCGGCACTTGTCACATTGCGAACCTGATGAATCAAAAAGTCCAGCTTGCCAATCCAAAATGTTTTTGTGCGGCCATTCAATTCAGTTGTAAAAACGTAACAGTCCACACCGCCCACTTTTTCGTCGGCCTGTTGCTTTTTGCCAACCTCCGAGAGGCCGAACTGGTCGTCCCAATGCATTTTGAAGAACTGCCACGGAATGGTCGTCGAAGCACTGGCGGAAACACCACCTGCACTGCCCAAAGCATCTCCCATATCGGGGAGTTTTTTAGAGCCGTTTCCCATGTCCATAAAATCACCATTGCCTGCCGACCAGACGATGCCATTGTCGGAGGAGCTTTGCGCCCATTTAATCCGGTAAAGATCCGGTCTGGCTAATTTGATTGTGAAAGTGGTCGTCAATGTGGTGCCGTTTATGATGGCAACGGTTTCCCCTTCATCGTTGTAGCTAGTCAAGGAGGCGTATTTCTCCTGCGAATTTTTGAAGATTGCACTCGTCGAAAGATTGTCGCCAACCCCGCTGCTCGAATGAACCTCATGCTTGCTGCAACCCGCCAGAATAATTACCACGCAGATTCCGAGTGTCTGTTTTAGTTTTGGGATGTACATAATTTTCGAGCTGTTTTCATTATGACCGCAGAACGAGAATTGGACAGGTATTTTGCGATTTGGTTTTTGTCAACGACCGGGGGCGGACTGGAAAAAGGACTTGAATTTATTGCTGAGAAAACCTGGCATTGAAATGCCGGGCTATTATCATTCCGTCGCGCTGCGACGGCCAATTGTTCGTTGTGTTCTTAACGGAGGCTGGTCTCAAGGATTCGCGAATGCGCCGGTGCGTTGGCCGTGGTAACGGCATTGTTGGTAAAGTAGTAGGCCGGGGTAAAAATCATTTTCTGGTCGCCCGCCATGAACCACAGGCTGACGGTGCCGTGATCGCGATCCTTCGGCGTGGCAATGATTTCAATGTGCCGGACGATGCCGTTCTTGGTAGATGTGGAGGTGCCGGTGAGGGACACGGTTCTGCCTTGATCGGCCGCCGCCAGCGCCTTGTCCGAGATGTTGATGGCCAGCCGCCCCATGTCGTTTTTGAAGAAATAGGGGAAGACCTTGATCTTGAAATCGCCTGCATAGACTCCGTTGATGCGCGTGAGGGGGCCGATGATGAGCGTGGCCTCGGCCGTCGTCAACGGCATGGTGCTGTCCTCAAGGATGAGCACCCGGTCGATGGCTGCAGAATTGGTTGCCGTCGGTGCCCCTTGAGCCAGGCAACAACCGGAGGCCATGAGCAGCAGAAACAAAACCGTTTTACGCACGAGGGCGAAAGATAGCGCCTTGTGGGATATTATCAAAGTAACATTTTGGTGGCGGGGTGCTTGCGACAGCCATCATAGCCCCCATTCACCGGCTCCTTGCGAGTGCCAACAATCGCCGTTTACTTTGCAATGATAAGGTTGAATGGGTTGTGGCGATGCAATTCGACGGCGTCCTTCCCGTTGTCGGCATGGAAAACTTCGTAGTCTTCATCGGCCAGCGTCAGCCCGAGCATTGTCCGCTGTTCAGGCGCATCGTCAACAAGAAGGATTCTGGGACGGGACTTCTGAAGCGTCATGGGACAGACCGTTTCCCGCCTCCGGCCAAATTTTTGTTCTCGATTTCCTGGGCCAAAATCCGGTTTGTGATTTCCTGCGCCAGCATCATGCGGAGCGCGACAAGGTTTTCCTTGGCGATGAGGCCGATGGCGCCGACCTCGCGAGAGAGCTGGCGGTAGTGCGGCTGGTTGTCGCTGGTGACAATCATCACTCGCGCCGAAGGAAACGTCTTGCGGAGGGACTTGGTGGCTTCAAATCCGTTGAGGCCTGGCATGTTCACGTCCATCGTGACCCATGTGGGCTTGAACTCATGCACACGTGCCACGGCTTCTGCGCCGCTGTCGCATTCAAAATAACTCATGCCGGGGAAATCCAGGAATTTGCGGATCATTCCTCGTGTGTGCGCATGGTCATCTACAATCATCAATCTCATCCTGCTGATTGTTCACCACAAATGCGCGGCGCGAAATTGTTGCCGCCACATATTTTTACGTAGGTAGACGCACATGTTTTTCTAGGTGGAACTACTTAGTGGATTTCGCAGAAACGGGGAAGCGCCTTAAATGGCCGAGCGGTTTTCGAGGGCAAACTGGAGGAGGCTGTGGCTGCCGGTCAACTCCAGTTTTGCGCAGATGTTCGCGCGGTGCGCCTCGACGGTACGCGGGCTGATGAAGAGTTCCGCGCCGATCTCGCGGCTGGTCTTTTTCTCGGCAATGAGCTTGAGGATGCGCCGCTCGGCCTTGGTTAGGTCGTCGAGGCCGGGCTTCTTTGCGGCGAGGGATTCGGCGCGGTTGCGGCGGCGGACGAGATAGCCCGAAATAGTGGAGCTTAAATAATGTTCGCCATCCGCAACGGCGACGATGGCCTTGAGGATTTCCTCGACGGCGTTTTCCTTGAGCACAAATCCCCGGGCGCCAATGTCCAGGGCGCGGTTGCAGGTCTCCTCGTCCTTGTGCATGGTGAGCATGATGACGCGCGTGGGCAGGTGCTGGACCTGAAGTTTGCGGGCCAGATCGAGGCCGGACAAGCCGGGCAGGTTCACGTCCAGCACGGCCACGTCCGGTTTTTTATCCTCGACGAGCTTCAACGCGGTTTCGCCGTCGCCGGTTTCGCCGACCAGCTGCAGGCGCGGATCATCGGCGATAACCTGCCGTAATCCGCTGCGGAAGAGCGGGTGGTCGTCAACAATCAGGACTTTGATGCGATTCGGCATGGATTGATAATTATAAAGGATGCGTGCAAACCGGTCAGTGTTTTAATCGTGTTCGGCGTAAATGGGAATTGTTATTTCGATGCATGTGCCTTTGTGAAGCTCAGACTCGAGTTTTATTTTTCCGCCAAGCATCCGCACACGCTCGGCGATGTTTTTCAAGCCGAGGCCCTTGCCGCCGCCGTTCCTGCCGGCTTTGAAACCGCAGCCGTCGTCTTCAATGCGCAACTGCACTTCATGCACATCGCGTTCGAGGGTGACGCGCGCCTTTTTGGCGTGCGAATGCTTGAGGACGTTGTTCAGGCTTTCCTGGACGACGCGGTAGACATTCGTCGCTGCCTCGCGCTGGAAGAGGTCGTCGGCGGAATCGAATTTCCCGGAAATGGCAATCTCGCTGGATTCATTTGTGTTTTCAATCAATGCCCGCAGCGCGCGGGTGAGACCAAGCAGGTCAAGCTGGTGCGGATGCAGGTCGCGTGAAATCTGGCGGACTTCGGCGATGGCCTGTGATGCGAGATTGCTGATGCTTTGCAATTCGTCGCGCACGGCATCCGGCAGTTTTGTACGGGATATTTCCAGTTGCGCGCGGTTCTTGATGAGCAACAGATTCTGGCTGAGTCCGTCGTGAAGCTCGCGCGCGATGCGCATCCGCTCTGCCTCCTGCGATGCGATTAGCTGGAAGGTGTATTCTGCGCGTGCCTGTGCCTCGCGTGCGATGGATTCGTCACGTTCGGCTTCGGTGCGTTTACGTTCGGTGATATCGTGGATAACCGTGACGATGCACGGATGGGTGCCGAGTTCAATGCATTCCGCGCTGACTTGGACGAGTATTTTTTTGCGGCCGCGCCCGTAGGTGGTCAGTTCCATGTCGCGGACGGAGCCGGTGTCGCGCACGGCCTGCACGAAGGGCGTGCGCGCTTTCGCATCTTCAAATATGCCCAACTCCGTACCAGAACGACCTAGCAATTCCTCGCGTGTATAGTTAAACAGCCGGCAATAGCCCTCGTTCACCTCCATGAAGCGTCCGGTTTCAAGCTCGGTGATGCAGATGCCGTCCGGGCTAGCCTGGAAGGCCTTGGAAAATTTTTCTTCAGACTCGCGCATGGCGTGTTCGGCGCGCTTGCGCTCGGTAATGTCCAGGGCGGTGACGAGGGCGCATTGTTCCCCGCCGATGGAGATCACATCAAACCACAGCACATGGCTCTGAAATTGCCCGGACTTGGTCCGGAACATCTGTTCGTGGCCGTGCAGGAGTCCGTGCAGGCGCAATTGATCCATGATGAACTCGCGCCGTGCCGGATCAGGATAGAACTTCAATTCCAGGGCGGTGTGTCCTATGGTCTCTTCGCGAGTGTAGCCGGCCATGCGCAAAAAACTTTCATTCACGTCAAGGAAGATGCCGTCGGCCAGCCTGATCAGTGTAACGGGGAGTGGACTGTTTTTGAACATCAGCGAGAATCGCTGTTCCGATTGCATCAATGACGATTCCGCACGCTTGCGCTCGGTGATGTCCATGACCATGCCGACAAAATAATCCGGCAATCCGTCGGGATGGCGGACGCAGCGGACGGAAAGCGTGACAAAAACTTCCTGACCGTCCTTGCGGATATAGCGCTTGTCCATCGTGTAGGAATCAATTTCCCCGGCGAGCACGCAGTTGAACTGCTCCAAATCGGCTTTGATGTCGTCCGGGTGGGTGAGCTGCGTCCATGTCATCTTTTGCAATTCCTCACGCGAGTAGCCGAGCAACCGGCAGAACTGGTCGTTGACGGCCATGATGCCTTTTTCCAGCGAAGAGATGGCGCAGCCGACCATCGCAAGTTCAAAGTAACTGCGGAACAACACCTCGCTGTTGCGTAACGCCTCCTCAGCCTGTTTGCGCTCGGTAACGTCGCGCAGGGCGGTCATGCGCAATGTCTGGTTTCCGATGTGAACCATTTTTGCCTGCGCCTCAGCAGAAAAGATGCTCCCGTCTTTGCGCAACAACTGGTGTCCATAAATCGTTTCCTGCCCGGCACGGATTCTCTCGGCTATGGAATTCCGCCATTCGGGCGCGACGAATTCTATGATTTGATGCTCGATGACTTCAGTGCGTTCGCAACCAAACATGACAAGGAACTGATTGTTCACGTCCAGAATTTTCCCGTTTTCGCTGATGCAAATCCCCTCAAACGCCGCAGCAGAAAGATTTTTTAACCGTTCCTCGCTCTCACGCAGTTCAGCCAATGTTCGTTCGCGCTCGCCGACGACGATCGCCGGGATTAACGCCATCAAGCTTGCCATCGCCAACGCCATTTGCATGACGAAGACATATTCGCCCGACGAAATTTGCGACGGTGTGAGCCCGAAGAAAAATTGTGCGGTGAAGAACGCCAACGTTATCGAAAGAAAAAGGCTTGCCGCCGCCGCCCCGCGCACGCCGAAGCGCAATCCCGCCCAGAGCAGAAGTGGAATCAGCACGGATTTGTTCGGCGACATGACCCCTTTGTCCGAGGCCAGCAAATACCACGCAAAAGTGATCAATCCCAGAAGCAGCAGGGCCGCCTCCGCGATTTTATTCGGCTGGTTAAAATAATTGCGCGGCCTGTTTGATTTTGAAGGCCACGTCAGGATGAATGGCGTCAATACAAGGAGAGCCATCGCGTTGCTGCCCCACCAGGTTTTCCATGATTGTTCAAACGAATGGCTCAAGCCAAAATGGAACAGCGTCGCCGCGCCGATGCACGCACCCAGCATCGGGCTGAATATCGCGGCAAAAAAAACCAAACCGAAAAACTCGTTGAGTGTCGCCATGGTTGGCCGCTCCGCCACGAATTTCCGCACCAGCCACGCGCCAGTCACCGCCTGAACCGTGTTCGCGCAATAAAAGAAAAGAATGACTTCAAACTTCGTCCCATACAAAAGGTCATAGGCGAGATTCGCGGGAAGCACGGTCAGCGCCAGCCACGGCCAGTCGCGGGTCGGGTTCGACAGAAGCACGGCAAGAAACAAGCCGGCTGGAAGCCAGAAGGTGACAAAAGGGCTGTTACGCGCGGACAAAA
>Ga0182016_10004368_pt1 | contig 15656 bp, 18 predicted proteins | sample 712S2MmetaG_FD_120491 | JGI IMG/M metagenome (GOLD analysis project Ga0182016, IMG submission 120491) | Permafrost microbial communities from Stordalen Mire, Sweden - 712S2M metaG | ecosystem: Environmental > Terrestrial > Soil > Wetlands > Permafrost | place: Sweden: Stordalen | collected...
CGTCGAGCAATCTCATGGATCAATGAAACGCGTTCGCAACTTCTCGAAGAGGCCAGAATAGAGACTCTGGATGCCGTTGACGCTCTCTCGAAGTGCAGGCTTCTCATCTATTGGCCGCTGGAAACCGTAGATGATGGTGCTTCGGAAGCAGGTTCAATGGGCTTCTACGATGTGCATGACGCGCCACCTTGGGATACTTGGTTTTTATCTGCTAACCATGCAATATTTTGCTGCGTTCCCGAGTTCGCAATCCCTCGTGCACAGGCCGGGATTGATGGAAATCCAGTCGCCTGTATCGAATGGGCCGACTGGTCCAGGTTAGCTCGTCTTGAGAATTAGCCGGTTAGCCAAACCGTCAGTAACGGAGGAGTAACTGCCGGTTGGCCGGTTACTCGACCGGAACGTCAAATACTGACGTTTTGATCAGGTACTGCCCACGCCAGATTTCTTTCAGCATTTCATGTCAGTTCCTTATTGATTAGCAGCCGCAGACCTTCCTCCGCTGACCCATCATTCGGCAGCATGATGTTTTTGATTGGCATAAAGACGGCGGCACAGTTCGGGTCCCCGAGTTGCAAAGCCAGTTTCGCAAGTGAAGCGTAAGCGTCTGCATCAGGGATTCTCGACTCGCTCGAAAAGTCGTTAAACAAATCAAGAAACGTGCAAGCATGATGATCAGTCCAAGCCTTTTTCTGTTCTGGCTTCGGCAGTTGAGACAGAGAATGTTCATCATCTTCGTTGTATCGCGAAGAGGCGCAAGTCACTCGGATAATATGAGGGCCAGCTTTTACGACAGTCAAAACAGAGTGATCGACTGAGACGAAATACATTGGATCTTCTTTTCCATCAAACTTCTTTCCCCACCCTCGCTCCCCGGCGGCGCGTAGCTCATCCTCGCCGAACTGGTGTGCTTTCCGCTGCATGATAACGATGGATCTCATCTCGGCGGTCTCGGCAGGCCGAACCTTCGCGAATAAGCTTTTGAGAATCTTCACAATCTTCATGTGTTTATTATCGGTTCCGGGAGGTTGGCCGGTTACACATCCAGAACGATCAAAACAACCGCCATTTCCACGTATGTCACTCCGTCGTCTGCTTCTTCGCGAACTCCTCCCAGTACGCCTCGCCCACCTCAACAAATTCCTGAGGCGCGAGGTGTCGTGCCCCAATCGAGAAGGTTATCTCTTCCCCTCGAATGAAAGCCTCCACGTAGGAGTTTCCCTCAACCAATAAACCAAGACGCAAGGTGACGCCGTGAGACCCCTGTCCAAGCGCGGCAGAAGACACCTCCAAGCCGTTATTGGTTAGTCGCTCGAAATCGGCCCACGACATAGACTCTTCGCGCCATTTGCTCTGATATTCAGCAACGATAGCCTGTTGTTGTTCGTAGGGTGTCTCGGGTGGAATTGAACAACCGCCTGGCCACGGAGCGGAGTTGAACGAGCGGACAGACTGCACTCCGCTGAGAATGACCACAAACCGGGTCTCCTCGGGAAGATTATGGAAGTCTCTAACGTAGCCGACATCGAATCGCAGCGTTAGAGTTCGCGCCAACAGGTCGGACTCGATTGCAGTCAGATCACCATCGTGGAGCGTGCTCCAGAGGCTCAACTCGGTCGCACCCTCTGGAAGGTTCACCCAATCCACACTTGGCCGTTCATCGGAGACCATAGAATCCCTCAGCAATTCCAACCAATTTCTCGATAAGCCGCGTAACTCATCATATTCTCTGCATTCCGCCTGGATCGTCGCCTATCCGTCAGTTACTGGTCAATCAACAGCAATTCCCAACGGTGCCATTCCGTTGTGACCGGCAACATTCCTACAACCGTGCCTCGTTTAAAGGGAAATGGTATCGCTGCGTCTGAAGGCGCGACTCGTCTGCTTATGCCGGTACCAAAGAGCCGTGAGCCTGATTCGCGTGGGTGCCGGACGCAATGCAATGGTGAACTTTCAGCGATTGCACCATCCCATCAAGTGCCTCTGCCTTCTCCGTCTCCGTCTGCGGCCCCCAGTAAAGGGCGAACCCCTGCCCACAATGGCTGCATCGAACCTCAACACTTTCGTCGTTGCTGAAACAGAGCACTTGCATCTCTTTGACCCCATCCCGTGAACGCTGGTTACTTCCTGCACTGAAGTAACATTACGACCAGTGTGCCGATTTCCGACATTCCTATAATGAGGGGTATTGCCGAGCCTATGAAGCACATCGGTATCCCACTTTAGTGGGAATATCCCGCAAAAAGTCTGACCCAAAAGAAAGATGCCGACAGCGATGACCTCGAAGGGTGTAGTCGCTGCCCGGCATCTGGAACCAAGACAATTTGTATGAGTCCGTCTGCGTGCTTGGGGGCTACGCTCAGGACTCCAGGTAATGCAAGCTCGTGTTCCAACTTGAGCCCATTTTTTTATGTCTCCCGGCCCTTCCAAACCTTCAGAGCTCAAGTCTGTTTCCCAGCAAAACCGCGTGCAAATTCAAATCAAAGCCCGTTGAGGGCAAGTCCTACAAAGCCCAGCTCGGTGCATGACCCAAAACCGATGCGCCGGATCTCGAATCGGAACTCTTGAAATCGGGGACCAGAAACCCGCCATTCGGATGCGCCTCCGGACCCCTCAGGCTGCGGTGCTGATGCCGCAATGTCATCTGGATCTCCTTGATGGCCTCGGCACGCTGGGAGCGCGATTCCCGTTCCCAGAACAAGACGAAACCCTGGCCGCACACACAGCAATGCGTTTCAGCATTCCCATTCGTACTCTTGCAGAGCACCTGCATACTCTTCTCGCCTCCTGGTAGCCGACCCCTCAGCCACGAGTGCACAATATTCCCGGCAAATCAACGCTGCCTATTCCCCCTATCGGCATCCAGCCGCTCTTTAGCAGCATTTCCGCCTCCCATTTTTGTGGGATGGGGGCTTCCGGAAGAAGACTTCGAACCATCAATTCGCTGCGGCGCTCGACTTCACACCCTTAATCCTTCTATCCTCAGAATGTTGGCTGCATCTTCTTTACCGCAGTCCCATTGGAATTGAACCCACTATGAGCACGCTGACCATTTCAGTACACCTTCCCGATGGATCCGTTCGCGAAGTGCCCGCCGGCACAACGCCGTTTGAGATTGCAAATGCCATATCGCCGCGCCTGGCCGCTGCTTCCGTCGTCGCCCGCATCACTCCGGTCGGCGTCTCTACGATTCAAACCGGCGCCAAGGACGGAGAGCCAACTGAAGCCGCGATGTATGCCGCCGAGAATTCTGCCGCTCCGCGCCTGGTGGATTTATCGGCGCCGCTTACCGCCGATACCCGGCTCGAGCTCCTCAAGGAGAATGACGCCGAAGCACTGAAAGTCGTGCGCCACTCCGCAGCACATGTGATGGCAACAGCCGTTCTGGAGTTGTTTCCGGAAACAAAGCTTGGCCACGGGCCCGCGACGGATGCAGGTTTCTTCTACGACTTCTACCGGCCGACTAACTTCACACCTGAGGATCTGGCCGCGATTGAAGCGAAGATGAAGGAAGTCGTCGCGCGCGATGAGAAGTTCGATCGCATCTACGAGCCTCGCGAGCAGGCTTTGGAAGAATTTGAGCGCGACGGGGACTTCATGAAGACTCACTTCGTGACCAAGTTCACCGAGCCGGGCTCCGAGGTCAGCTTCTATCGCAACGGCAGTTTCGTCGATTTTTGTCGCGGACCGCATGTTCCTTCAACCGGCCGGGTGAAGGCATTCAAGGTGCTATCGCTGGCCGGCGCGTATTGGCTTGGGGATGAGAAGAATCCCCAACTGCAGCGCATTTATGGCACAGCTTTCTTCTCGCAAAAGGAGCTGGACGCGCATTTCGCCCGCCTCGAAGAAGCGGCCAAGCGCGACCATCGTCTGCTGGGCAAGCAGCTTGACTTGTTCAGCATTCAGGAGATCGCCGGAGCCGGTCTTATCTTCTGGCACCCCAAGGGCGGCATCATCCGCAAGGTGATGGAAGACTGGATGCGCGATGAGTGCATCCGCCGCGGCTATTCGCTGGTCTTCACTCCTCACGTAATGCGCCGCGAACTGTGGAAGGTCAGCGGCCATGAGGGGTTCTATTCCGCAAACATGTATACGCCCATGGAGCTGGACGATGCGGAATATCGTCTGAAGCCGATGAACTGCCCAGGGCACATTCTTATCTACAAGAATTCGCCACGCAGTTATCGCGATCTGCCGCAGCGCTATGCGGAACTGGGCAACGTTTATCGCTATGAGCGCTCGGGAACCATGCATGGGCTGCTGCGCGTCCGCGGCTTTACGCAGGACGATGCGCATATCTTCTGCATGCCCAGCCAGATCGAAGATGAAGTAGTGGCCTGCATCGATTTCGCTGAGGCCGTGCTGAGAACTTTCGGCTTCGCCGAGTTCAAGGTCGAGCTTTCCACGTGGGATCCGAATGACCGGGCCCACTACACAGGCTCCGATGAAAACTGGGGACTCGCCATCGGCGGGCTTCAGCACGCGCTTGAACGCAAAGGCATCCCGTACACCACCATCCCCGGCGAAGCCGCCTTCTACGGCCCCAAAATCGACTTCAAGCTCATCGACGTACTCGGCCGTCTCTGGCAGCTCTGCACGGTGCAGGTCGACTTCAATCTGCCCGCCCGCTTCGAGCTCGAATATGTTGGCGAAGATGGCGAGCGCCATCAGCCGGTAATGATCCATCGCGCTCTTTTCGGCTCCGTCGAGCGCTTCTTCGGGGTGCTCATTGAGCACTACGCCGGAGCATTTCCGCTGTGGCTGGCTCCGGTGCAGGTCGGCCTGGTTCCCATCAGCGAACGGCATCACGAGTACGCGAAGAAGGTTGAAGCGGAACTTAAAGCCGCAGGCCTCCGCGTCGAAACCGACGACCGCAACGAGAAGATGAACGGCAAGATCCGCGACTTCGCCAACCAGAAGACGCCGTACATTCTTGTATTCGGCGACAAGGAAGAGGCTGCGGGAACTGTCAGCGTGCGCACCCGCGCCAAGGGCGACCAGGGTTCGATTCCGTTAGCCGAATTCGTCGCGAAGTCCAAGGAACTGGTAGCCAGCCAATCGATGGAACTCTAGCTGAAATGTGAAGACTCGATATCACTTATCCATGACGGATGGAAAGCAATGTAAATCTCTCTCGCAACACCCGGTCATTCTGGCGGACGCTCTTCACCAAAAAGCTTGCGATCGAGTCCTTGTCGGCAAATTCGTGGTTGATTTCAGAGATCTGACTGGCGTTCAAATCGGGTCCAACTGAGCCCTTGATGGTTGTTCGACCATCCGCCGGTCGGAATTCAAAGACACGCCAATCCCGCAGGGCACCCGAGAGTTGACCAGCCAGTTCGATTTCCCGCTCGTCAAGCGTAGTGATTTTTGCTCGCTCTGAGGCCCTCGCTATGGTTTGAGCGCGGAAGCTCTTGTCGTTGTTCCCCGAAACCAAGCGGAGAGTGGCTTTGTTCTCGTTCAGCAATCCGAAGAAATCTCTGATCGTGGCGAGAATCCTTCCATCGAGGTTCTCGACTTCGGATTCAAAGGCATCTTCGTCCTCAACGCCAAACTTTTCCATTAGCCGCGTGGCTTCGTCCACTGCATCCTTCAACGGGGATTCGAGGAGTGCACTCTGAGAAGCCATCTCTTCGAGTCGAAAACCGAATGACCCCCTTACAATGTTGGTGATGTGCAGCTTCGCCCCGTCCTTGCCGGGAATCGCCCCGCGCTGACCCAAGGTTCCTGTGTGTTGGACCGCAAATATTTTGGTGACAAGGTCTTGAAACTTCTCCATTGCCTGGGCGCCAAACGAAGCTTCGATCCCCCGATTTGCTAGGACAGGTTCACCCCCGAAGAAAAGCGAGGCAGAGGCAGAGACTTCCCGCGAATCTGCAAGCTCTGTAAGCGTTCGCTGAAGATCTTCACGACGTGACTGTAGGCTGAGCTTTGCAAAGACGTCCCGACTGGTTAAATTCCCAAGCAATTCGTCGACCGCCGCCAGATCAGCAGCCACGAAGTCTCTATCGAGTTTTGCGCTCATGCCTGACCTTCTCCAAATTCTATAATCGGCGCCAAAAGCAATAACTGCTCTCTCGCAAAAGCGTCGCTAGCAGCCTCCAAGGGAACCTGAATCATCCCCTTCCAAAGGAAAGTTCCTCGTTGATGCGAAAACAGTTGCAAGAAGTATCGAGATAATGACACAAGGCCTTCCGAACTCCCGTCGAGGGGTATGAAAAAACAATCCAACGAATAGGTCGCCCGCACAACTAAACGATCAAAAAGCGCAATATTAGTGTCCCAAAATGCAAGTTGCTCTTCCCCCGTGTAAACCCCCTGAGGGAAACGGAGAAAGGAAACGATATCGAGGTCGTTTGGCTCTTTCTCCTCAAGAAAGCTTCCGTCGAGCCATTGAAAGCCCTCTTCTATCCCAATCTCCCGGAGCGCCGCTCGATGGTCAAGCCAACCGCTTAGGATGCGCCGACGACCAAGGGTCGTGCCAAATCTCGCGGTGACTTCCGATACATCGACGGAGTACGGAGACATCAGGGAGGGATCGTCGCCTGGTCCCGTGCCCGTGAAGGGCGGAAGGATTCCGTCAATGGTGAACAGCGGGATACTCATGGCTCGTCGCACTTGGTTCACCATCATACCGCGTAGTATAGGTGCTGGGAACATTCAACACCGATGTATTGGATGCAGGGAACCCTGCTTGCACCCTGTTGACGAAACAGCGATGCCTATGCGTTGATCGCCATCCCCTCCACCGCTCCGTACGCATCCAGCAGGCTTTCAGAGAGCGTGGGATGGGCGTGGATGGTGAACATCATCTCCTCCACCGTTCCTTCCAGCTCAAGCACCGCAACCGCTTCTGCGACTAACTCGGTGGCCAGGGGACCGATGATGTGGACGCCCAGAATCTCTCCGTACTTTGCATCGGAGACGACCTTCACAAACCCATCGTGGCTGCCCAGGATCGTGGCCTTGGAGTTCCCACCGAAGGGGAATTTGCCTACCTTCACCTCATGCCCCTGTTCCTTCGCGTGCGTCTCCGTAAGACCGACGGAGCCGATCTGGGGTTCGCAATAGGTGCATGCCGGAATGCGGTCCTTGCGCACGGGCCGAAAGACGCGGCCGGCAATCTTTGCCACTGCGACCATGCCGCTCATGCCGCCCACATGTGCAAGCTGGGGCAATCCGGCCACAATGTCTCCGATGGCAAAGACGCCTGGCTCGGCCGTTTCCTGCGCGCCGTCTACCTTGACGAAACCGCGGTCGAGTTCGATCTTCGTCTTGTCCACGCCGATATCGGCGGTTCGCGGAGCGCGCCCCACAGCAACCAGCACCTTTTCAGCCTCCTTTACCTGGGATTTTCCGTTCGCATCGGTAAAGGTCACCTTGACGCCGGCTTCGGTTTTCTCGACGGTCTCAACCTTGGCGCCGGTATTCACGTCAATGCCGCGCTTTTTGAAGAGCCGTGCCAGCTCTTTTGAAATTTCCTCGTCCTCCGCCGGAACCATGCGCGGCAGAAACTCAACGATCGACACATCCGCCCCAAAAGTCTTGAACATGGATCCAAATTCCACGCCTACAGCGCCCGCCCCGATCACCACCAGCGACTTCGGCGCCTGCTGCAGCGACAGGATTTCGATGTTGGTTAGAATGCGATCGTCAGCCTTTAATCCGGGAAGCATTTTCGCCTCCGAGCCGGTCGCCAGAATCACGTTTTTCGCCTTCACCTGGCTGACTTCGCCGCTGGTTCCTGTCACATCCAGCGTATGCACACCGTCGACAGCCGGCCCGGTGAGACGTGCGTAACCCTCCAGCCGCGTAACCTTGTTCTTCCTGACCAGGAAGTCGAGGCCCTTGGTATGTTTCGTGACTATGGAGTCCTTCCTCTGCTGGACGGCTGTCCAGTCCAGTGTCGGCGTGGCGCCCTCGCCGAGGTTGATCCCGAATTCCGCCCCGTGCTGCAGGTGGTCCCAGATCTCCGCGTTGAAAAGCAGGGCCTTGGTCGGAACGCAGCCCACAAGCAGGCAGGTTCCCCCCAGCCTGTCGTTTTTTTCGATCAGTGCGACTTTCAGGCCGTACTGAGCGCCGCGAAACGCCGCCGTATACCCGCCAGGACCACCGCCTACAATCGCTACGTCATAAATCGTCTCTGCCACTTTCAGCTCCATTCCGCGCCACGATGTTCCTGGGGGACACCCCCACCGCTCAGTTTAAATCTCCACCTGACCAGGGCAATCCCATGAGAAACCTGCTCACAAAAATAATCTCCGATATCTTCCCGGATTTTGCAGTCCAATTCGTGAAAAGGAGAACAATCAACTCAATGGCCTCCAGAGCACCACAAAAACCGCAGCGCCCACAGACGGTGAACGGCCCGGGACGGCGATGATTTACCCCACCCCTCCCCCCTTTTCCCCCTACACGCATGAAAACAATAACTTTACGTCGAAAAAACGCAAAATGACCCCCGGAAACAAACAACTTACGCGACCGCCCCGGCAACCTAACCGGGATCACGCTGCGCAACCCAAGTATGTGGTACTCTTTCCCCGCAACGTTCGGGACGTAGGTAAGCGCACATGTCCAGAAAGATCCTCCAGTTCGCACCCCTCTTCGCCGCCCTCCTGCTCGCCTTTCCAACCCAGCAGCCCGCGCAGGACGTTCAACCTCAAGCGCGGGCGGCCACTGTCAACGGCATAACAATTCCAGCCATTCCGGACGCTCCCTTTTCCGCCACCGTGGTCATTGAGTTCGAGCGCTACTGGCCCGACGGCTCCACGCAAGTTCGCCGGACAATCAATTTGATTGCGCGCGACTCGCAGGGTCGCACGCACAACGAGACACGCCGACTGAAGCTGGAGTCTTTCCACGGATCACCCGAGCTGATGAGCGTTCGCCTCTTCGATCCGATCACCCGAATCCGCACCGTATGCGACTCCTCGCTTCACATCGCCCACCAGCAGTTCGTCCCCAAACAACCCAAAACCGCCAGCCCGCCGAACCCCCTGATGCATATTGAAGACCTCGGCACCGACACTCTCAACGGCCTCAAAGCGAAGGGGACTCGCCGCACCCTCACCGTCTACAGCGATCACCGTGGAAACGGAGGGCCGATCGAGGTCGTGGATGAAGAATGGTACTCCGAGGACCTCCACATCAACCTGCTCGTCCGTCACTTCGACCCGCGCGTTGGCGTGCAGACCGTAGGTGTTTCCGGCCTTAAACACGAGGAGCCACCTGCTTCGATGTTTCAGGTCCCCCTGGGTTACAAAATCGTCGATGAGACGCCAGTTTCGCCTCCGGAACCCACTGTTCCTCAGCCACCTGCTGCCGGCGCAGTCCCTAATCCCTAGTCCCTAGTTTTCTGCCAGTTCTACCGCTAATTGCAACGTCTCCGGTTCGTCGCCAAACCGTTCGAGCCAATTAACTTCCGGCTCGCGGCGAAACCAGGTTAGCTGCCGCTTTGCATAGTTCCTGTGACCCTGCTGCGCCGCCTCTACCGCCGCGGCCTCGCTCATGGTTCCGTCCAGCACGGCCAATGCCTGTCGATAGCCGAGCGAATCGAGAGCCTTTACCCGTCCGTACTGCTCGAGCAGCTGACGCGTCTCCTCCACCAGCCCGGAAGAAAACATGGCTGCTGCACGCTGATTCAGACGGTCGTAGAGCGCTCTCCGGGGCGGATTGAGCCCGATCTTCAGCAGACGAAATCCCCTCAGTGGATCGCGTGCTTTCGCTTCGTTCCCCAGCACTTCGGACATTGGCGCTCGGCTTGCCAGGCAAACCTCAATTGCCCGCATAAGCTTGGCCGCGTCGTTGGAGTGAATCCGCGCAGCCGACGCCGGGTCCAGCCGCCTGAGAATCCGATGCAGCCAACCTTCGCCGAGATTCTCGTTGCTCCTTGACAGCCGCGCCCGCAACCCCTCCTGGCGCGCGGGGCCAGCAAACAGCCCGTCGGTCAGCGCACGCAGGTAGAGACCGGTCCCGCCGGTCACGATCGGCAGCTTTCCCCGGCCGGCAATCTCCTTCAGGGCAGCGCGAGCCTGGCGGCTGTATTCGCCGGCGGTGAAGGGATGATCGGGATTCGTGACATCGATCAGGTGATGGCGAACTCGAATTCGCTCCTGGAGCGTCGGTTTGGCCGTGCCCAGCTCCATGCCGCGGTAGACAGCCACCGAGTCGCAACTGACGATCTCGCCATCAAACCGCTCCGCGAATTCGAGGGACAGCGCTGTCTTGCCGCTTCCGGTGGGGCCGAGGACAATGACCACGAGCGGGTCAGCCTTCGATGCAATCGCGTTCAAGGCCGCCACCATCCGACCGGAAAGATCCACAATGGATTGGTGCGGAACAGCCAGAAAATCAGAATCGCCGATGCTACCAGCACGAGCCCAATCGCCTGATTGCGGCGAGAGATACGTGATTGCTCGACCCGCCGCGCCTTCTCGGACTGTTCCTGCAAATACGGCTTGATGCGGCGCTCAACCATTGTGCGACCCCTGGCTCATTACGACTCAGTATAGGAGACCAGCGTTACTGCCATTTTCCGCCCGCGTTTGACTTCCCAAGCCAGCTTTGCTCAGATAACCTTTCAGGTTTGGGCAACATCGGCAGCGCAGCGAGAGTAGGGAAGTATTCATGAAAGTCTTGATCTTTGGTTCTGGAGGCCGCGAGCACGCGCTGGCCTGGGCGGTAAAACGCAGCGAAAAAGTCACGGAGCTCGTTTGCGCCCCTGGCAACGGTGGCATCGCGGAGATCGCCCGCTGCGTCCCCGTCGATCTGAAGGACCTCAGCGCGATGGTCCGCGTCGCGCTGGAAGAGCAGCCAGGGATTACCATCGTGGGGCCTGAGCTGCCACTCTCGCTCGGCGTCGTCGATGCGCTTCAGGAGCACGGCCTTAGGGTCTTCGGGCCAACGCGGGCGGCGGCCATGCTGGAGAGCAGCAAGGGCTTCGCCAAGCGCTTCCTCCAACGCCACAACATACCCACAGCGAATTACGCTGTCTGCAGCTCGGCCGCCGAGCTTGAGAAGGCGGTTGAGATCTTTCACCCGCCTATCGTGGTCAAGGCTGACGGGCTCGCCGCCGGCAAGGGTGTGCTGATCTGCCAGTCGCGGAACACCGCAATCGAAGCTGCGCAAGGCCTGTTCACCGGCGCGCTGCTCGGCGAGGCGGAGCGCCAGGTTGTGATCGAGGAGTTCCTGGTCGGCGACGAAGTCAGCTTTCTCTGCCTCTCTGACGGAACCCACGTGGCCCCGCTCGCGCCCGCGCAGGACCATAAGCGTATCGGCGACGGGGACACGGGACCAAACACGGGCGGCATGGGCGTCTATTCCACCGACACTCTCCTCGAACCAGGAATGACCGAGTGGATTCTGAATCACATCGCGCTCCCGACCATTCAAGGAATGACCGCGGAGGACACTCCTTTTATCGGCGTTCTCTATGTCGGATTGATGATGACCCCGCGCGGTCCGCAAGTGCTCGAGTTCAACGCGCGTTTTGGCGATCCCGAAACCCAGGCAATCCTGCTCCGCCTCGATTCCGACCTTGTTGAGGCGCTCGAAGCCTGTATCGACGGACGGCTGGCCGAGACCGAAATGCGGTGGTCCCAGGGTGCTTCCGCTTGCGTTATCGCCAGCTCTGCCGGCTATCCAGGCAGCTATAAAACAGGTTTCCCCATCTCCGGTCTGAGCGCCGCTGCACGCGTTCCCGGCGTCCAGGTCTTTCACTCCGGCTCCGCGCTCAAAGACGATCAACTGGTCACTGCCGGCGGCCGCGTCCTCGGCGTCACTGCCGTCGCAGCCTCTTTGCAGGAAGCTCTCAATCGCGCCTACCAGGCCATGGGCGAGATCGAGTTTGAAGGCATGTACTACCGCAGCGACATTGGCCACCGCGCTCTCAAGAGGACACCATGACACCCGCCATTACTCTCGAAGAACTTCTCGTCTGGAACCAGGAGACATCGAGCTTCTGGAAGACCTGGCTCGACGCCAATCCCGCCGTCCTGGAATTGCCCTGCGATATTGGCAGAGCCAAAAGCGTGCAGGAATTTGTGCGCCACATCTGGGTTGTCGACCTGTTCTGGACACGGCGCATCGCCGGATTGCCGGAGCTGGATCGGGAAAAGATGCCGCATGGCCCACTCGATGTTTTGTTCGAACAGCATCTCGAGGCCTTCAAGATTCTTCGCTCGCTGCTGGATGACCCTGCGTTCGCATGGGATGTGAAGCTGAACCTGGCAGCACAGTTTTTGCCGCCGGAAAAGCGGACACCCACACGCCGCAAGGCGCTGGCTCATCTGCTGCTCCACGGGCCGCGCCATTGGGCGCAACTGGCAACGCTGGTCCGGGTTGCCGGTTTCCAATCGGGGTTTTTCGGAGACCTGCTGATCAGCTCAGCTCTGGAATAGGTTCAGAGGGAGCCCCAGGCGGTGGACCACCTGCCGGCGCCGGTTTCCCAGCCTGCTTCTGGAAACACGACCTGCACAGCACGGGCCGCCCTTGCGTCGGCTTGAAGGGCACAGTGGTTTCCGCTCCACACTCCGAACAGGTCGTACGGGTCTCGGAGCGCACCCTCGGCCCTCCGCGCACACGTTTGGCCTTGCACTGCTTGCAGTGCTTGGGGTCGTTCTTGAACTGTTTATCGTAGAAAAATAACTGCTCGCCGGCCGTGAAAACGAAGTCGGCTCCGCAATCATTGCATTTGAGTACTCTGTCGATGAATTCCATGGCCTGGCTTCCCTAGGGCAGGGAAACCGGATGAAATCGGCCATGATTCCTAAAAATTCGCCGCTCCGGTTTCCCTGTCTTCGTACGTGCTTCCACAACAAGGGCCCGGGCCGCAACAAGTTCGGCGGCAAATTTTTGAATGCCTTGGCATTGCAGCTGAAGGCATGTCTTACAAAACCATTCTACAGATGACGATGCACAATTACGCTAAAACAAAAACTCGTAACTGGCCACCCCGGCCTGGTCTAACTTGCTTTCTTAGCTCCCGAACGATGTACTCGGGAACCGCCGGGGTGGCGCATATTACGATCGATTCGAAACTAGTCAGCCTCTTTGCGAGCCTTCTTGCGATTCCGCTTGCGTGCCAATGCTGCTTTCACGCGACGCTTCTCACCGGGCTTCAGATAGTAGGAGTGACGCTTTACTTCCTTGATGATGTCCTCCTGCTGTACCTTCCGCTTAAACCGGCGCAGCGCGTTTTCGAGCGGCTCGCCTTCTTGTACGCGAACCTCTGCCAAGAAATCCCACCTCCAAACCCGCCAAATGGCCTTCTCCATGATACAGAATTCTTTAGCCCCTGGTCAAAAATTGCCTGCTTATCTTTCGTATTTGCATTCACATACTGCAGCCTGGCGACCGGGTTTCTCTCCCCCAGGAGACCGTCTCACCTCTGAGCGACTCTACATTTTCCTTCATTCCGCGATCACCCAAGCTACCAGGCCAATCCCATGAGAGGCTCCATGCCGCAAGTCGTTTGTTTTGGAAGGTCATTTTGGGCTTTATTGACGTAAAGTCATTGTTTTCATGTACGTGAAAGGAAAAGGGGGGAGGGGTGGGGTGCGAAGGGCGACGGGTACGGACCGGGGACATCCCTGACAGTTTGAAGAGGCGGAGGGAAGTAGCGGATCTGTGGTGATATTGGACGCCATGAACCGATTGTGCGCGTTTCCGCGAATTAAACTGCAAACTTTGGGAAGATTTCGGAGATTAGTTTTGTCAGCGGGTTTCCTCATGCGATTCCCTGCCAACCTCCACGGGCGCGCCCCATTTAGCCCCTGCGATGCCTTAAACTTACCTTTGAAAGGGCTTCACCCATGATCCGCTCCTACCAGGGCCACACGCCCCAAGTTGACGACACCTGCTACATCGACCTTTCCGCCCAGCTCATTGGCGAAGTGACCCTCGGCGCGCACTCTTCCGTCTGGATGAACGCCGTCCTGCGCGGCGATGTCAACTTCATTCGCGTGGGCGCAAATTCCAATGTCCAGGATTGCTCCGTTCTGCACGGCCAGCGCAACCAATACCCGGTGATTGTGGGCGACTGGGTCACCATCGGCCATAACGCCACCGTTCACGGCTGCGTGGTGGAAGATGAGTGCCTTATCGGCATTGGCGCACGGGTGCTGAACAATTGCCGGATTGGGACCGGCTCGATCATCGCCGCGGGCGCTGTCGTTCCGGAACACACCGTCGTGCCGCCTCGCACCCTCTGGGCCGGAGTGCCCGCCAAACTCCGCCGCGAACTCTCTGACAAGGACCGCGCCCTCATCCTCGAATACGCGGGAAATTACCTTCACTACACCGAAATCTATCTGAATGAACACGCCGTCTAAACGATAGCAAACTGGCGCATGCTGCACGAAACTTAAGCTAACTTGATACCCTTCTATTGTGTGGGCAAGTTGCGCCAACTTGTCAGCCGGGAGATCCGTCATGTCGCGCCGTTTTTCGCAATCCCTGCTTGGCCCTTCGCTCCGACAACGGTTCGGCAATAGCCTCTTGCTGTTTTCCGCTCTGAGCCTTGCCCTTTGCACTGCGGCCGCCGCCCAGGAACCTCCTGCGTCCACCCTCGTCTCGATGGCCGACAGTGACTCCAGCGCCCTGCCAGACGCTCCGCAATCCCAGACAACTGGCCAGGCCACGGCAAATGGCCAGCCCGCGGCAAAGAAGAGCGACGACGTCACCCTCGCCAACACCCCCGCCCACTTCCTCAAGGACCAGGCCGCTATCTGGACCAGCCCTGCGCGTATCCGCGAGCATGACCTTGCCTACCTGGTGCCGATTGGCCTGGCGACAACCTTGGCCTTCACCGTCGACCACCAGGTGGGGTCCTCTTCCAAGCTCAATGACACTTCTCTCAACAACCACGCTTCTACAGCCTCCAACGGTCTGCTCGGCGGTTTCGTCGCGGCGCCAGTGATCATCTACGGCCTTGGCCACATCCACCACGACGGCCACGCGACGGAAACCGGTATCCTGGCCGGCGAAGCCATGGTCGACAGCCTGGTTGTGGATGAAGTCATGAAAGCCGTATCCATGCGCGAGCGCCCCACCCTGGACGGCGCTAAGGGCAAGTTCTTCCAAACCAGCGTAGGATTGAATTCCTCTTTCCCGTCGACCCATAGCATGATCGCCTGGTCCTCCGCGGCCGTGATTGCTTCGGAATACGACGGCCCAATGACCAAGATCGCGGCTTATGGCCTGGCGACAGGCGTCAGCCTCACCCGCGTGCTCGCCCGCCAGCATTTCCCGTCCGATGTGGTTGTGGGCAGCGCCGTGGGCTGGCTGGTTGGGCGCTATGTCTTCCACAAGCACCAAAAGCGGGACGAAGACTACTAAGGGGCATTAATGACGAGCAGGGTCCCGCTGAGAGAGTCCTCCACGGCTGAAGCCCACGCTGATTCTGCTCGCTTTATGCAGGGATTGAAATCCCCGCCTCCCTCCGACGGGGCCTGTTCCCTATTCCCCACTCCCTATTCCCTGCAGTTATCACACCGGGAGCGGATTTCTGCCTGCGAAGAATTTCCGCTGATGCCAGTAAGGATAAACCGGCGGCTGTTCGCTTGCTTTATCGAGCGCTTCCACCTGGGCCTTTGTCAGGCGCCAACCCTCGGCTCCCAGATTTTGGCGCAATTGTTCCTCATTGCGCGCGCCCA
>Ga0182016_10004370_pt1 | contig 15651 bp, 21 predicted proteins | sample 712S2MmetaG_FD_120491 | JGI IMG/M metagenome (GOLD analysis project Ga0182016, IMG submission 120491) | Permafrost microbial communities from Stordalen Mire, Sweden - 712S2M metaG | ecosystem: Environmental > Terrestrial > Soil > Wetlands > Permafrost | place: Sweden: Stordalen | collected...
ATATGCAATCCTTGAATCTCAAGAAGTCGCAGTTGCCTTTCGTGACCGAATGATCGCTCTTAGCAACAAGTGAAACAAAAATTTAAAACCAATAAAAAAGGAGAAACAAAAACCAATAAAAATTATTTTGATTTTAATCAGTCAAAATATAAAAATGATTGGAGTATTATCATTTAGTTGTTTTCTGTTTTTTATACCTATTTTAGGACAAGATATTGAAACAAACCTTACGAAACCTCGATCAAAGGAGTTCTCAAACTGGTGTTCAATTAGATTTAATGACGATCATCATGGTTGGAGTGCTAATCAACCTCTCAATGAATTAACAAGTGTCCTAGTTTTGATTCCACCCAAGTGGAATATAACTGAGATTCAAATTACAGCCTGCGATAAGAAAGGTAAGGTTGGCAACAGTGGCCACATGGCAAGAATCTTTGATCCCAGTTTTACAACTATTTTCTATTTTGCATTAGAATACTGGGGAGGAGCCTTAACAGTTTACATTAATTTTCCTGAATGTAATTATCAACTGTGGCCAGGAATTCCTCCAGACAAATAGTGGATAAGGCTGTAAAAAATGACTTTCTGACTTTAAATAAATCAGAAATAAAAATGGATGAAGATCTAAATAAAAATCTACCTAGAGATCCAAAAGGTAAACTCAATGACAAGTTTCCTTTGTTGATAGAAACCTTAGAGAATCATTATAGTGCAGGATTTTTAGAACTTATTAAGCCTGAAGAAGTAAACGATACTATATGGTATGAAGATTTTCATGATGATCGCAGTATTCGTAATGGCGAAACTCCTCTTCATATTTTTCTATATTCATCGGCTTATCAGGAGACTAGAAAAGAGTATTTAACTAGAGTTAAGATAATTAAACAACTTCTAGAATGGAAAGCTGATATTAATGCATTAGACGAATCAACCCACAGTCCTTTATATATGGCAGTTGATGGTCAAGATGTAGCTATTATTCCCTTGCTTTTAGACAACGGAGCTAAGTTTAGAGAGTTACCTCTAACCCCTAATCATTTTTCTATTTTAACTCTAACTTACTACTTGGAGCGAGAAAAAGGCGAGGATGAAACACCTCCAGAGATGCCAATGGTTAAAATGTTTATGTTACGCGGTGCCCGTCCAGAAGAATTTTTAAGATCTGGTAATCCAACTGCCAGTGTAGAAATGTTGAGGTTTTATAACAGTATTCTAAAAACTCGCCAGGTTGCAACCATCCTGGTCGGCTTATGGAGATTTAAGAAGTGTCCCTTATTTTCTATTTGTGGGAAGGATTGTATTCTTATGATTGCTAGAATAGTTTATGAAACTCGAGGAGATTGTGTTTGGACCGATCAGCCGATATAGCTACCAACATTTAAAATTGAAAAGAAAAAATTTGGAATTGAAAATAAAAGTTAATTACAACTTTCATACTCTAATATGGCTCTAAGTGGCAAAGCGGAAGCATGTTTCGATGCTTTGGATAGGGCTGATTATGATAAGTTTTGGAACATTATTAGTACTGGTCGACCTGAAGATACTACTTGTTATAGTGGAGAAAATGCTCTCCACTTGTTTTGTGATCATCCTACCCAAAATCAAATCGATCCTAATACCCCTGACCGAATTAAATTAATCAAACGACTCCTCGAATGGAAGGTTGATATCAATGGACAAAATGTTTCTGGGGAAACACCCCTATATTTAGCTATAATTAAAAAAGATATAGCTATTATTCCCTATCTATTAGAAAATGGAGCTAATAGGACAATTAAAATTACAGCGCTTGGGGAACGTGGTACGGCATCAGCAACTTCTTTAGTTGGATTTTTTGAGTGTAAAACTGAAGAAATTCCTATGACCAAACTCTTCATGTTAAATGGTGCAAAAATTGATGAGTTCTTTGAAGACGCGCCAGAAGCTCATGCTAAATTTCCTCGTAATCCGGTCGCTGTAAAGTTTTATGAATCTATATTACGAGCAAGGCAAATTAGTTTAATTTTATTAGGTCTTCATAGATTCAAAAGATCTCCGTTATTTGCTATCGGTGGAAGGGATTGTATTTCCTTAATAGCTAAAATGATCTATTCGACTAGAGGTGATTTTCTTTGGACCAGCCAAGGATTAGAGAGTAATATTTAAAATTGAAAAATTTTTATTTTGAAATCAAAAATAAAATCAGATCTTTTGAAGAATGTATAAAGGATTAAGGGGTCTAATAAGAAAAACTCATCATATATCTCTTTCAGATAGTAATACAGAGATTAGATTAAAAGAATTAGTAAAAAATATTGAGTCAGATCGAGGATTATATATAATAAATTGGCGAAAAGGTGAGGTCGATGCCTCATCTGATAGATTATCTGATATATCTGATTTTTATCTTCTAAATAAGTACCTAGATAGTATGAATTTAACTAAAGTGACGTTTAATGGCACCACCATAATTAATGATTCTAAATATCTTAATGATTCTAGATATCCTGTTTACCTTGATACAAAAACATTGATGAGAAAAATTGCAAATATTCCAATCGTAGAATTTGTAGGATGTAGGAGGATAACACCAGAATTTTATAAGAGGTTTTTTAACATCCCTCAACACAAGACGGTAGAATTAATCTTTAAATATTGTGACGCAAGGCAGGACTCTAAAGTAATAATTAGTAATCTAAAGAATAATTATTCTATTAGAAACCTAATCATATATGAGACAAAAAACCGTCTCACGCCAGAAGATACTAATGATGAAATTAAAATAAATGAAATTCTTTTCAGAAACCGAGCAAGGTATTTGTGCAAGATGTCATCATTAGCTTTAATTCTGATAAAAAGATGTAATAACAGATATTTCAATCTGGTAGATAAACCATTAGTTATTTTCATCGCAAAGTTAGTTCATAGTACTAAAACTGATCCAAAATGGTTAGAAGTTATTAGCGATAGTGTTCTTTAAAATAGAGATGCAAAGTTGATAAAAAAGAAATTCTAATTTTTGTTAAATTAGAAAATGAAAATCCGACGATCAACTCAGATGTATAAGCTAAACAGGGTAATATTTGGTCCTGCTTTTGAAAGTAAATTGAAAGCGATAGAAGATAAGAATTGTGAACTTTATGTCGTTGAAAATAAGCACGACCCCTTGATTACCCCTTTGATCATTGCTGAAAATATAAAGATTCTTACCAAATACTTAAATAATATAGCTCCACTCAAAATAACATTTAACGACATTTCCTTCAGAACAATTTTGGATGATATTAACAATTCTACCATCGCTGGATTAATATCAAACTTAAGAAAGATACCTAACATAGAGTTTGAATATTGCGCGCTTTCTATAAGATTTTTTAGAATGCTGTTCGAATTACCAGCTGAAATGATTCATGTCAAATTTAGAGGTTGTCAAGTTATTCCAGAATACAAAAGAATAATAGTGGAACACTTGGTTACTAATTATAAATTACGAACTTTAGAATTTGATGATATTACTGAATATCGAGACTCCATCACTCTCGACGGAGAAATAAAAAGATGTTTGTATAGAAATAGAGCTCAACATGTATGTCGGCGAGCCGTTATTGCTATAATTCAAATCAGAAAGAAAAGAAATAAGTTTTGGGATTTGGTTGATAAATCCATAGTTATCAACCTAGCAAAATCAATTTATAAAACTAAAGATAGTATGGACTGGATTAAGATTGTATTCCAAGCAGAATTAGAATCTCTAGGATTTAGACCTAAAATAACTAATATCTAAATAAAAATATGAACTCAAAACCGGACAGTTGCGGTATATTCCACTGTTCCATCAAGCTTATTCTGTTTTGTAATTTTTACACTATGTTGCTTTCCATTGATGGTAGCTAAACAGACTCGATTTACAGCATTGGCTCTTGGAGATGCGATCATTGGAGCTAGATTTTCCGGGCCTAAAGTTACTATAGCCGATCTAGTAACTTTAATTAAGATTTCTTCTAAGTTCTTACATGCATTTTCAGGATTATCTCCAACTCCAGAATAGGATTCTAATTGTTTTTTCTTTAATAAAGTATTTCCCATAAGTACTCTTTTAGCTTTTAATCTTTACTTTTAAATCAATTATTTTAGAACCATCTAACACCATCATAAAAATAAAAATAATTATTTTTAAATTCAGAAATATAAAGAGACAAATGGAGATAGAAGTTAAATTAAATGATCTAAAGGACTTATCAGTTCCTGCTAACAAGTTTGATCTCTTCTTAGCTTTGCCAAAAGATGTCATAGGCTTGTTCATGTTAAAGTATTTCTATCCTGCTGATGCTCTTACCTGTCTGAGAGTCTGCAAATTGTTGAAGTCTATGATTTCAGCTGAAGAATCTTTACAGCAATTAAGAATAAGAGTTGTGAAGCAAATCGCTTATGAGAAACAAATGGAATCGTTTGGCGACAAGAGGCCTTGTCGTATTTGTAATCATTTTATACCCCTGAAGACCATGAAGAGACACCTTGCAAAGCATGAAGCTAGAGGAATTTGTTTAAGTATTAGGTCACTAGTAATCGACAAATGTGATCTTTGTGAAGCACCATATCCTCAGCGTTCTCCCCACAGCCGAACAAGTTGTCCTATGAAGAGAATCAAATGTGTTGATTATTACGAACATCAGCACTATTTTACATATCAATGGGCTACGTTAATCTGTGAGAAGAAAGAAGGTTTTAGGATCGAAATGCGAAAACATTCCTGTTTTTATCGATGTAAGATCTGTTCCAAAGAGTTTAAGTCGGAGAATTGGCAGGGTAATGAGGAATTCTTTGCTCACCCGAATTCTCATACCGTGGAGGAGTGGATTTTATTTGAAAGAAACAGCAAGACAATAACCCCTCAAAGAAAGTAAAAAAAAACGATTTCTAATTTTCATTAAATTAGAAAACAAAAAGAAAATAATAGGGTGAATCTCCTTAATAATAAAGAAAATGGAAAATGATAACAATCAAACTTCTTTATTACAACTGCCGAAAGATTTATTGAAAAAGTTGATGTTTGAGTACTTTGATCCCTTGACAGTTGTAAGATGTTTTAGAGTATCTAAAATGCTTAAAAGTTTAGTATCTGATAAAGAACTAAAAACCTTTCAAGTCCAAACAGTAAAACAAATTATTTTTGAGAAACAATTGACTTTCATAAATAACTATTTGGACACTCATTGTCAACTTTGTGGAGAGAAAATAACAAAAGAATACATGGTTAAACATATTAAAAATCATGAAAAGAAAATTGAACAAGGAGAAATGATTAAAATTACTAAAGATATTTGTGATACTACTGGCAGTTGCGAAGTCTGTGAGGCTTCAGGTCCTAATTGTGGACCTCATCGTAGATATGGCGGATGTCCATTGCAAATAGTAAAATGCAATTATCATTTTATGATTGATAAAAATCCTTGGGCAGAATTCGCTTGTCCTAGAACTGAAGGTTATACAAAACAAATAAACGGCCATCAGTGTGCATTTCGATGTAAAAAGTGTAAACAATTGTTTCCCTTATTCGAAAAGAGAAATGAGAATGGTAAATTACCCGATCATCATTTAGAAGATTGTGAATACCGAACTTATCTAATAAAATATTAAAGAAAGGTGATAATCAGAGAGAATAAAGAAGAATAAATAAAAACGATTTCTAATTTTCATTAAATTAGAAAACAAAAATGGATAATAAGACACTATTCCTAGAACTACCCAGAGACCTATTGAAGAATTTAATGTTGGAGTATTTTAATCCAATTGATTCTCTAAGGTGTCTGAGAGTTTGCAAACATCTTAAAACCGTTTTATCAGAGAAAGAAATGCAAAGATTAAGGATGAGAATTGTAAAAGAAGTAGCTTACAGGAAACAGATAAATTGGTTGGATGGTAATTTTAAACAATGTGAAATGTGGTGAAGAATTAAAGACAGGGAGAATGACTAGACATCTAGAAAAACATCGAGAAACAATCAGAAAAGGAGGAATTGTTAAGAGGATTAAGCCAGCTTGGGAAATTTTAGAACATTGCCAGAGGTGTAAAGCTCCTTTTCCCAGTTATGGTCCTCACAATATAAAAGGTTGCCCTTTAGACAGGATAAGTTATGAGTATTATAATTTTTCTGTTACCTATCCATGGGTTGAAGTTATACCAACCGAGGCTTATGGTTATCGAATAATGAAAGGACGTAATTTTGCTTTTAAATGTAAAAGGTGTAATGGGTTGTTTCCAGCATTTGATAGGAAAGGCAAGAATGGCTTTCATGCTCATTTGATGACATGTGAATTCGGAATGGAGATCATAACCTTATGGAGAATTACTATTCCAAGTTTAAAAGGACGAATATAAAAATTAAATAAAGAAAACAGAAAAACAAATGAATTAGATGATTTAATAAAATCATCTAAAATTAAAAAGATGGATCACAAAGATAACCTCGAAAATACTCATGAAGATCTAGATAAAATTATAGCAGATATAGAAACTATAGCTAAGACTCGAAGGAAATCGATAGAAAATCGTCAACAACTTATAGTGGAAAAAAGATCGAAAGAAGAAAAAGAGAGGAAAGAAGAACAAACTAACCTTCATAAAATCACTGAAAGAGTTATGGAATATAGTTTTCAAGATCATATGAGAGATAAAGCTAGGAAAGAGAAAGAAGATATTAGAGATGCTAAATTCAAAGCACTGTCGAATGATCAAAAACTTAAAAAATTTCAATTATTATATTGCAAGTTTAAACAAGAACAAGCGGAAGAATTATTGATAAGTAAAATAGGAGAAACTAAGACTGCCAAAGAAAGACAGTCTTTAGAATTAGAGTATTTAAAACTAATCTGCCCAAAAATTAAAAAGGATGGTTACATAATCCAAAAATCAGTCCTAAATGTTAATTATCTAACAACTCTTGGATTAACTGAAAGCTATGGTTTCCCAGAATTGATAATAACCGACCTTTATTCATTTGGAATTCTCAAACAGATCATTAAATGGTTCATAGAAAAATGTTTGCAGAGAAAAGAATTTCACAACAAATCTGAATTTGTTTATATTTTAAATGGAATTGATACGCCAATCGGTCTTAAACCAGTACTAAGAAAAGAAAGATTAGGATACGGAATGATTGCAACCGATATTTATGATAAAGATGGTTTCAAAATGGTACAGTTAATATTTCCAGATGAATATAGAAGACTTCCATGGGATAAAGGTTATACTATCCAACCAAACCAAAATTTAATGTATTCTCATTGCTGGAATTGTTACAAAGAACAATCAGTAATAAACAAGTGTTCTGGCTGTGAACATGTTAGATACTGCGATGCCAATTGTCAAAAAGCCAATTGGAAAGTTCATAAAACCGTATGTAGCCAGTGGAAGATTTATCGTCAAAAGTTAGTATTAAACTCTCAGCTAGAATAAATCTATTTATAATATAAAACTATTTGATTGGTGACAATGACAAGAAATGTAGCTATTAATACTAAAATACATAAATCATTTTGTTTATTGGTTTTAGCTACGCTTCTCTCTAATTTATCTATTAATTGATTATTTTCTTGAATAACGTTAATAATACTTTGTTGTATTCTCATCTGGTCTACTAGTAGCTTATTTCGACTAGACATTTTTATTGTCTATTTTTGTATAATTTTTCTTTTTTGTTTTTATAAGTCAAACTGAAGAAAAAATGAAATAAATATTAAATGATTTCAATTTAAAAACAACTTGAGAAAATTTGAAATCATGAGTGACGGTTGCTGTGCCGAGAGATCGAAGGGTGGAATAATTAGTTTAGTCCTTACCATGGTGACTTTTGTTGCATTTTTTGCAGTATTGATTGCTGGTATTACTATTGTAGCTACACCGTATGATTTTGAGAATCTTCCTTATTTTTCTATTATTCAATGTACCCCTATTGCTGTTAGTATAATATACATGCCTTTGTGCGACGAAGTCAACGATGGTGATGGAGGAATTTATCATTATGATGAATATGCTGCCATCTGGCAATGCAAAGAAACTGGTGCAACTATCATGGAAAATCCCTTTGCAGGAAATAGACAACGACAGATAGCCGAAAATAGCATGGATGATTTTCCTCTAAACCAGATTCAAAATGTTTCCTGTAATACTAAGAATCTTCCAGCTCAGTACCCGGATTGGACAAATTTCTTCCAATGTCAAGTCTGGAATACTTGCTTCTTCGATACCGATATGATAGAAGACTTACAGGCTAATTCTCTCAATAGATATCAAAGAGGATTTCACTTGTTATATGCCAGCGCAGGAATAGGCGCGCTATGTTTAGTTTCTTTTATTGTATTCATAGTCGATATGATGGGTTATTGCAAAAAAGATTACAATTCTATTTAGATTAAAATAGACAAATGATTAAAAATAATTTTATTTATTTTTAGTCAACTTAAGGAAAAATGGATGAGAAAGGATTGATAAGAGGAAACCAGCCAGAGATGAAACTTCAGATCGATACCATTAAGAGAGTCTTTTCTGCTCTTGAAGAGGATGAAAAAGTAATTTTAATTAGAGATTTAATGAGAGAGGCTAAAATTGATTCTGTTATCCATAATAATCGACCAACGTGTTTTAGTGGATTATATCTTCCAGCACCCCCAACTTACAGGGATAATTTTATAAAATTTATAAGTCCATTCCTCTGCAGCTTCTTGATAGTAGTTGAAGATCAATACATCGATCAATGTTTTGAAATTTATAAGATTTTACAAGAAAGAAGCGTCGGAAGTCAATATGAATCCCAATGTGAGATGGGTGACCAATTTCTTTACACTGAAATAGAAAATCTTAACAATATCAATTGGTTATCGATTGACCAAACAGAGTTCTTTAAAAATGAAGCTTCCAAGAATCAAATTTTTACCGAAAGAATCTTTAACAATGCTGATATAGAATTAGTCCAAATTATCTGTTTCAGATTCGATAATATTCAAATCAACATTAAATTAACCGATTTATTTGTTTTGTTATCAAACAATTATGATCACGCCTACATAGTTTTGATGTTGTTCGGTTATCTATCAAATAAAGAAGAAAAACAAAAAGAGAAAGAAGAAACATATAATAAGTATGAAAATATGTTATTGAAGCTCTTTCCTGAACATTCTACAATTGAAGAAATCATAACTAATCAGAAAGTAAAATTATCAAACATCTTTGACATAAAATTCATCTAAATCGAAAAACAACCGAAAGTGAAAAGGAAGAACTTCAAAACAACTGGGTGGGGAAGCGGAATTGACAGGTTGACCATCATGTTAACCGCTCAACCTAACATCAAGGAAGTTCTACCTTTTCCTGCAATGAAACCTCAAGACAAATAAGCTCTAACTTAATAATATAAATTTTAAAAAAGATTAGATATACAATAAGTATATCTAGTTAAAAAGTGAATTTTAATTTTCTTTTAAATTAAACAAAAAGCTTCAAATGGACTACAACCGACAACTCAACACCGGTAGCAGATATATTGCTGTAAAAACCAAAAGCTTAGAAGATTACCGTGATAATCTAGTGTTAGGAGAATGTCTTTTTGCCGTTGAAAGAGAAGAATGGTTAAGTTTCGGAAAATTTATCACTAAAAAGATTATCGTCGATGCCTATGAAAAGGGCGAGATTGATGTCCAAGAATTATATAACAGAGCAGAAACTTTTGAGGTTGATGAAAATACCATAAAGTTTCTACTTTCTAACGGTACGAAAAAAGCTCTAAAATATATTCGTAAGGGGATCGTTGAACCGAGAAACAGATTGAATCTCTATAATATTTTTAACAAGTTGGCGCTCTTTAGAGATATCGAACATTATGAAGGCGATAGTATTATCATCGATTGTGTCTCAATTGACAAAGAAGGCTATTATGGGATAGAAAAAGATCCAACTGCTCTGGCTTGGAAACTCCCAGCTTGTCCAGAGGAAATTCCAATTTGTCAAGAACGTAACCAAAAATTGATGGAAGGAGCTCTAAAAGAAAATAGAAACACTCTAATATCGATTTTAGGAGCAAAGGACTATTGGTGTGACATATGCATTAATAATAAGGCACTTTATTTCGAAATTTTTATTCCTGATGATACTTGTTTGTGGAACCCCGATGTATTGGTAAAGTTAAAACATGATAATAATGGCTATAGCCAAATAAATCTACCAGATGGTTGTTGGAGAACTCCTTTAATTTATGGCAAAAAGCGAGTAAACCTATATAATTTTCTAAACGTGTTTATTCCCTCTCTTAAAGATGATAATTACCAAATGCAATTAAGAATGTTCTTTTCTGCATAAAGATATTTAAAATGTTATAAAGTTTAAACTTTATAACAAACAAACAATATTTAAATTCGAATATCATAGTTTGGAAATTTCTTCTTAATTTGTCTCAAAGTATCACTTTCATAAATAAGGCTACCAATGTTATTAAAGTGGGTCAAAATTGCATAGTTTTCTTCAATTTTCTCTTCTGAATCTTCAGCAGTAATTTCTTTAACGAGATAATTATCTTTTAAATCATTGTTTTTTAGGGAAGCCTCTTCTAAAAAATCTCTTATCATACCACGTTCCTTGCTGCCAAAATGACCAATGTATAGAATCTTAAAAGAAAGAGGAGTATTTTCTTCAATTTGACATTTAAGTTCAGCTAGAAACAGATCGGTCTTCCTTTTGTTAATTTCGTCGTCTTGAGCAAAACTTGCAGAAGCATTCATCTTGTTAAAGTCTTTGATTTTAATTTTTATTTAAAATTAAAATCATTTTTTAGGAATTAGATATGTTAGATGTCATTATGTTGAAGGATTAAATTAGGATTAGGTTTTAGAAAAATTTCATCGCTAATTTTAATAAAATTTACCCCGTCGGGATCATCATTTAGAACGTCTGTAGCGATTTTAAACCAGGCATCAACATTTTCTTGTCCTTCTCTAATAATCAAATTAATAAAGGAATTAGCAGGTCTCAAATGAGGATATTTTATTAAGAGGTAAATAGATGAAGCACTATGCATATATTGAGGTTTTTCAAATTCACCAGTTCCCCACTTGCTTAAAATATTGTAATTTTCCATCTTACGACCCATAACGATGTAATGACAAGATTTCCTCTTCTTTTCAATTTCGCTTGCTTCATCTAAAGATAAAATCTTTGAACAAGCATCTACAATTCTTTCATCCATCGGTTTATTATCAGATATGATTATTGTGACATTCTCATCCATTTCTGAAGTGCTAAACCAAGAACCCATAGATTTATTTTCTTATTTAGTTTTGGGTATTTTCTTATTTAGTTTTTGTTTTTAAATGTAAAAATAAATAAGAACTAAATAGATCAAACAGGAAAAGAAGCTTCTAAGATGTAATAAGCACCAAAACAAATGACAGAATAGTTGAATAAATTATAACTGTAGTTGATAGCCAAACCGGGGAACATCTCCCAAGCTTTCTTTTTATTTACTTCTTCATCAATAGAATTCAGTTTAGGATCGGCTATCATCCAGTAATAATAACAGGTAGATTTGTTATTCATGGCCCAATGTTTATTAAGATTGGCAATATCATCAATTCCAAGAATACCATCCATAATTTTTATTAAACAATCTTCCATCTCATTCTTAATAATAATGTCGATGTAGTCACTAATATCAGTTTTGTAGTGATCATTGTTAATAATTGTCATCATCTTTTCAACCTCTTGGTGTTATGTTTAAATCAAAAAGAAAAATGATTTTTGAATTTTCTTTTATCTGGAATGAAACAACAAAATGAGTGACAAGAGGGAAAAGCTCGATAATGATTCTTATGTTAGACGATTGTTGTCTTTTGAATGTTTTGCTGTGACCGCTTATCCTGAGTTATCAAAGAAAAAGTTCAAAGGTTGGGATTTTAATTTAGTGAAGGACTCATTCCTTTATTGGGTTGATAAAAGAGATCCGATAATTATTGAAATATCAAAAGGGATAGAAGGAATAGAGCCAGGCAGTGAAGAATTTGTCTGGTATGGTGTTAATAAGAATAAATTTGCTGGTATTGTGTTACTCTATTGTATTACTCCTTTCTATAAAAGTAAACAAGGAAAAAGAGACAAACACGCCGATTTGATTTTGAACATCATGAACGGAATTAGTGAAGGTACTTTTCCTTCAGAAAGAATCTTAGAAGAAATAAATTTAACCTATTATTGGAATAGAGAGGTTATTTGCTATTTAGCCAAAGTAATCGAATTGAAAGATATGAGCGATGACCAATTCAAAGCTTTGCCTGATCAAAATCAGTGGCTCAACACCTAAAAAGCAGGATAGGAAAGGAATATAAAAGAAAGAGTGATTAAATGTTTAATTAGACATTTAATATTTTTGTTTAGAGAGTAAAATCGTCATAAACTTTCATGACTTCTCCGGCTCTAAACTTTGCCGTTAAAGAAATTGTTCTATTATAAATAGCATCATGTAGATCTAACAATAATTCTACTTCATCTTGACTTAAATTCTTTAGGCTCTTGAGCCGTCCTTCTATTTCTGCAGCGTACTTTGGATCTTGTAGTTTCATTCGTTGTAAAAGTTTTTCTCGGTGGTGTTCTAAATTCTCAGGATCTTTTAGCGACCTTTCAAAATCACTGTTCGCATCATTTTCCACATTAATTTGAAGATCGACTAAAAGACAATCAATCATAAAAACATATTGTTCAATAATGCTTGGAATTAAAAGTTGTCCTAATGCAGAAGAGACCCAATGCAAATGCGTTTTAATATAATTATCAGAAAAGTTAAGGGCAATCTTTTCGACTTTTGCTAATTCATTTTTCCCTATTTCTGATTTAAAATATTCATTAAAGTTCTTGTCGCTCATCAATAGTTCTAATACTGAGATGCCTAGGATCTTACTAAATTTTACAGGATCTAGTTCGCTTTGTTCCAATTCTTCTTTCTTGTTTGCAAATTTAAAACTATATATTGTATAGTTTAAGATTCTTAATATATTTTCCGTTATTCTCATTATTTTTCGTAGTTCATCAAGATCCAAAGACCTCGCAAAAATATCTCGTATTCCACTTAAGAGACCAATAGAAGATATTTCTTTATATTCAACACCTAAATATAATAAACTGAGAAGATTTGTTGGGTATAAACCATAACCTAACTTTGTATTATGGATTTCGACTATTCTATCAAGTATACTTAATTCTTTTAATCTTTGATCTAGTTTATAAAAAGCGTAACCATTTTTAGTAGTTGTTACCCACATATAGATTTTTCTATAATCTTCTCCAGGAACGACTTCAATTTCCATCTTTTGGAGAAGAAGATAAAACATATATTGAGGTATTACTATACCTGTATCTTCTACTATGAAAGATCTATTGCATTTTTCGTTAATGACTGGAGAAGAATTACAAAAATTTATCAAGTCTTTACCAACAAGATTTGCAGCCAAAATGATAAAAACATTATATGGTAAAGCTTCTAAATAGGAAATTTGTTTAATACTAAGATCATTTTGAATATTTAATTCCTCTTGAATAATCTTAAATAAATCATCTTTAGAGACTTCACCAGTACTTATAACTTGATCAAGAATCACTTGTTGCTGATCTAAAGTCTTAGAGTTAAAAATTGGTGATCTTAAGATTTGCCTTACTAAATCAAATCTTTCTTCCATTAATTCTTTTGTTCTTTAATTTTAAGAATTAAACAATTTTATTTTTATTTAATTAAAAAGTTAATCAAAAACAAATAAAGCTGGGAATAATAAATCAAAAGATTGTGTGAGGTCAATTCAACTATGACGGAGTTTTCTTTTGAAAAGAAAAGTACCCAAATCATCTTCTGGGTTATAGTAATTGTTATGTTTGTCTATTTATACTTGCATGTTGAACCTAAACACAATGCTTGTTGGGATGAAGATCGCAATGATTGTTTTCTAGATTGCTTTAGAGTCGATCCAAAAGAAGGCGACACCAATGCCGACTTATTACGTCGATTAGAAGGTTACACTAAGCTTGATATCGAAAAGAACTTTTGGAGAAGATCACTCCTTAATGCTATTGTTTTGTCTGCTCTTTTATTAATGATCTATTATAGAAGGCTATTAATCCCTATTCAAACTTTTCTTATTATTGTTATGATTCTCTTTATTGCTTTTTATTTTCATAATAGTTTTTACTCTATGCACTTTGATCAGAGAAGTAACATTTTTGCTCAAGCAACTATTAACGAAATTAGATACCGGTTAAATTTGGCCGAAAGACCAACAGCAAAGGACTTCACCCACGTTTATTAGAGTTAATTATAATGATATTCTTAAATTATTGAAATTTAATAACACTTGGAAACCAGTAGTTGGTAATAACAAAAATGAAAAAAGAAAAAAATAAAAACTAAGAAAAAAGAACTTTTAGGCTTCTCAGTTTTATTTCTTTTGGATCGTTGCTCTTTGTTGTAATTTTCAAAAGAGCCTTCACAGAGATGAAAAATCAGGGATCCAAGACTAACGATAACAAAAAGAAAGATGAAGAACTAACACCAAAACAACGTGATCAGAATGATTTGGTTAACTATTTGATCAAAAATCCTGAAACGGTTGTAACCATTAGCTCTGGAAATTCAATTGCCAACAAATTTAAGATCGGTGAGGGTTGCGTTTGGATAGCAGTCGTAGATTTTATCGGAGATGCCGATGTAACATTTGAATTTCAGAAAAAGAGTAGTAATGCTATCGAAAAGTTAGAGGCGAAATTTCGATTCGGACAGGGAGGAATAAAACATACTATTCTGAAATTGGAAGATGTTGAAAATCCTTCTCGTTGGAAGAAATTTTTGGTAGTTTCCTACAACACTCGTGAAGATTTCATGGAACGCCGACCTGCAACTGTATTGTCTAAGATCTCAAAAACTTTACCTAAAGCTCCGACAGTTAAGTTTCAACCGTTCAACGACCAAAAGAAGCGAGGAAGAGATGAGGATGATGACGATGATGAGGAAGATAATGACGATGATGAAGAAATGGATGAGGACGAGGACGAAGAAGAGGAACCCAAACCATCAAAAAATAAGAAAAATCGGATAGAGGACGACGATCAGGAAGAAGACGACCAGGATAGCATTCTAGAACTTTGGAATACGTTGAAGGAGGAGAAAAACTATGAGATCTTCAAATCTCAATTTATGGATCAACGAGACTTTCTTGCTTGCAAGTTGACGGCAGCAAAGGATCCTACTATTATTGAAGAAGCTAAGAGGATGGCTAAAGAAACCTGGACTAATGAGCTAAGAAAGCAGCTCAAAGGTGAAACAGAAAGAGCATTCACTCTTACTAGACAGAAGATCGCAAATAGCAGCAGTCTACTTTGGGAGACTGCTAAGAAAAATTATGAAGCTCAACATTTGACTGCTGCGAAAAAGGATGAAATTGAGAGGGCCTTGAAAGCTGAAATTAGAGCCGAGGAAAAAGGAAAACTTAAGTTTGACATTCTCAGGACTGAAGGAGCTAAACTCAGAGCCGCAGCTAAATTGGAGGTTGAAAAAGACATGTACGATGAAATTGAAGAAGAAGAGGGAGAGGAGATCAAAGCTAGAATTAGAAAGGTACTGGAAAGCCGAGAAATCGTTGCCCATTTGGG